>Ga0209348_1001207_pt1 | contig 12686 bp, 16 predicted proteins | sample ETNvirenome_2_30_FD_184065 | JGI IMG/M metagenome (GOLD analysis project Ga0209348, IMG submission 184065) | Marine viral communities from the Pacific Ocean - ETNP_2_30 (SPAdes) (version 2) | ecosystem: Environmental > Aquatic > Marine > Oceanic | place: Pacific Ocean | collected 2013-06-22 | reverse complement strand
CCACCGCACTCAGTGAGATTGAACTTGTATGAAAGTAATTTTTGTTTCTGACCTTTTCTCTGAAGATCTTATAGGAGGAGCAGAGCTAAATGATTCCGTGCTAATAAAAGGCTTAGTGGACAAAGGCTATGAGATAGAGAAGTTGAAGTGCTCTGAGATATCAGACGAACAAATCGTTGTTAATGACTTATTTATTATTTCAAATTTCACGATGCTTTCACAGCGCCATAAAAACATGATCATGCTTAAGAAATATATAATCTATGAGCATGATCATAAGTATATTAAATCAAGGAATCCGTCTGTGTACCCGGGGTTTATTGCTCCAAAGTCTGAATTAATTAATATAGAATTCTATAGAAAGGCATTTAGAGTCGTAGTGCTGAGTGAGATTTGCAAAGAGGTGATTGAAAAGAATTTATTAATCAACAATGTAGTAAACATTGGGTGCTCATTGTGGTCAAAAGAAAAACTTGACTTCATAAGGTCATTACAAGGGGGTACAAAAAAACAAAAATATTGTATTATAAATTCTCCAAACCCTATAAAGGGCACAAAAGAAGCAATTTCCTTTTGCAAGAGTAAGAATCTAGATTATGAGTTGATCGGGCCATTGCCCGAAAAGGAGATATTAATCGAGTTATCTAAGTATCAATATTTTGTTTTTATACCTCAAGTTTTGGAAACCTTATCAAGAATCACAGTTGAGGCAAAGATGCTCGGCTGCAAGGTGCTGACCAGTTCAAAGCTGATTGGAGCAGCTTCAGAGGATTGGTTCAAATATTACGGAATTGATCTTTTGGATATTATAACAAATAGGGTTAGTAAAGCAATAGACACTATTGCTCAACTATTAGAGGACAATACCATAACTGTGGTTTTGAACTGCTATAGAAGACCAGAATACTTAGAAGAGCAAATTAAATCGATAAGAAACCAATCTATTAAACCAAGCGAAATTTGGATTTGGGTAAACTACCATAAAGATAATAAAGACATTGATTTTACGAAATTCAACTGTGATCGTGTTATAAAAAATGATTACAATTGGAAGTTTTATGGTAGACTCGCCGGGTCCTTATTATCAAATAGTAAATACATTGCTATGTTTGATGATGACACAATTCCGGGACCCAAATGGCTAGAAAATTGTCTAGACACCATGGATACAAACGAGGGTATTTTAGGCGGCGCCGGTGTCATTCTAAGCGGTGATCGATACACTGGTCACACTAGATATGGCTGGTCATCACAAAATGATGAAGTAGTAGAGGTTGATTTAGTGGGACATGCGTGGTTTTTTAAAAGGGAGTGGCTAAAGTATCTCTGGATGGAGAAACCATTTACTTGGGAAAACGGAGAGGACATTCAATTCTCCTACTGCGTTCAAAAATATGGTAATATTAAAACATATTGCCCCCCTCATCCAAAAAATAAAATAGAAATGTTTAGTTCTACCAAGGGTTATGAAATGGGTGTAGATGATAAAGCAACTTCGAGATCAAGAAACCACAGCGTATTTTATGCCCAAAGAGATGCGTGTGTAAAAAACGCAATAATAAATGGCTGGAAACCTATCAATTTGAGGAAAAAATAAGTGTTCGGAAAAGAGAATAAAAATTATAGAGAAGATTTAGAAATTATAATTGAAAAGCTAAAAAGCAAAGAGCCTTTTTCGTTTTCAAAATATGCTGATGGAGAACTGCATATTTTAGCCAATAAACCGATTAATAATGGTGAGTTTTGGTTTGTGCCCGATGAGAACCATGAAAACAGGCAATCAATGATTGATTCCTTAAGATATAAAAATGATAATTATTTTGTTGGAATCTCTTGTCCATGTTGCATAGGAGGATATACAGTTCATAACTGGTTTAAAAAACAATCAGGACAAAGTCTAGAAAACTTGACTTGGGCTAATTTATTCGTGAATGGTAATCACTCATATTATATTAAAAACATGGTTCCTTTGTATTCAGAATATAAAGTTGTCTTAGTTTCTAATTCAGATTCTAATCTAGACAAGTTACCCTTTAAAGTTAGCAAGCATTTTACAATAGGAAAGAATGCTTGGGTTGACGATACTTCTTTAATTGGAGAAATCAAGGATTATATAAATGAAGAATCTATTGAGGGTCATTTGTTTTTATTTTGTGCCGGCCCATTTGGTAACATCTTGGCTCATCAATTGTTCGCCTACAATAAAAGCAATACTTATATTGATATAGGCTCCACTTTAAACCATTTTCTTTTAGGTGATGCCGGTAAAAACCGAGGATACCTAAGGGGCGAACCATCCGTTAATAAAATATGTGTATGGGGTGAAGAATGAAATTGATATCCCACCGAGGTAACATCATTGGTCCTGACAAAGATCAGGAAAATAAACTGGAATATATTATTTCTGCATTGGACAAAGGATATGATGTAGAAATTGATGTATGGTGTCTTGAATTTGATGGGTTTTACTTAGGGCATGATTTCCCGCAGTATCCTGTTAGCGTTGAATTTTTGAAAAATGATAGCCTTTGGTGCCACGCTAAAGACTATAATTCTTTAAACAAAATGATATCCTTAGATATCCAGTGTTTCTGGCATCAAAAAGATAATTACACTATAACTAATACAGGTATCATATGGACTTATCCCGGCATGAAAGTGGGCGAAAAATCGATTGTTGTGTGTCCTACCATAGAATACGCTAAGGCTATGAGAACTCGCCATTTATACGGCATTTGCAGCGATTATGTGGGGCTTTTATGATACCTATAGTAACATGGACTCATACTTCTTGTAGCGATATTTGGCCAATTTATTTTGGCCAAATGGAAAAGTTTTATAACTCAAAACACTATGTTTTTGTAAACCGTCATAGCGACAAGATAGCAAATAAATATATACAAGTTATTAACAATGAAGATGATTATTTCTATAAAAGGATGCTATCTTGCTTAGAAAAGGTTGAAGAGAAATACATAATCCTATCTCTAGAAGATTTTCTATTATATTCAAACCCTGATCTTAAAGAGATCACTCGTGCTCATGAATTTATGATAGATAATAATGGTACGTGTATGAGACTAGTCAAGAGCGGCTGTCTTGCGGGTAGCCCTGTAGAAGATCAAATTTTCTCTATCCCTCCATATGATCAGTATCTCATATCTTGGCAACCATCAATTTGGAACGTTGATAATCTGAAAAAGTTGATTAAGTATTTTAGACCCCGTACTTTTGGTTGTTTTGAGAAACACGGATCAGGTACCATGGCTAGTCTTAATTACACCAGTTTTTATTATTATAATAATAGTAGAAAACGAGGCAAGATTCATTTTGATAGTGATATCTACCCTTATGCACAAGCAGTTAGAGAAGGTAAATGGTGTATTGATGAGTGGCCTATAATTTTACCTAGGATGCTGAAAGAATATAGTATAAATACAAGCAAACGTGGGAGCTACAAAAATGAAAAATAAAAAGATCAACATATTAATTCCAATGGCTGGGGAGGGATCTAGATTTAAAATTAATGGATATGAAAAGCCAAAACCACTAATACCGGTAGACGGTGTTCCTATGATTAAATTAGCTATAGATTCCTTAAACATAGAAGGGAGATATATTTTTGTTATTAGAAAATACCAAGACCCTAATAATACTTTAGAGCTTAAGAATCTTTTGAAGAAAATCAAGCCCGATTGCGTCATAGTAGAAGTTGAAAAATTAACAAGAGGATCAACAGAAACTTGTCTACATGCCTCTGAATGGATCGACAATGATTCTCCGCTAGTTATAACTAACTGCGACCAGTTTATGCAATGGGATAGCACGGGTTTCATGAACTTTATTGAGTCTGGTTGCGATGGAAGTGTTGTTACATATACTTCAACAGATCCCAAGAATAGTTTTGTGAAAGTAAATGATCAAGGCGAAGCAACATATTTTAAAGAAAAAGACCCAATTAGCAATATCGCCTTAATTGGCCTGCATTATTGGAAAATGGGATCGGACTTTGTTAGCTCTTCGAGAGATATGATTATAAGGAATGAAAGGCAAGTAAATGAATTTTATATTGCGCCAACATATAATTACTTGATTTCAAAAGGTAAGAAAATAACCAACTACCATTTAAGTGAAAACCAGTATCACTCACTTGGAACTCCCAAAGACCTACATATTTATTTAGGAAAGAAAAAGGAGTTTAGCTATGATAAGCCAAAAACCATAATTTGTGATCTGGATGGTACAATTTTCAAACACTGTCATAGATATTCATCTCTAAAAGATATAGAGCCAGAGCTTAATCCCGGAGTAATAGAGAAGTTTAACAGTTGGGACTCTATTGGGTTTAAAATAATTCTAATGACCGGTAGAAAAGAGTCCGGTCGAGCCCTAACTGTTAAAGCTTTGGAGAAGTTGGGAATCCCATATGATACACTACTAATGGGAGTGGGGAACGGCCCAAGGGTTTTAATAAATGATAAATTGAGTAAACATAGTCACAATAGAGCAATTTCTGTTAATGTAGTAACAGATGAGGGCTTTGAGACTATTGACTGGGAAAAACTGGGGCTGTAAAAATGGATGTTTATAAATTAAAAGATATGACCAAAGGGTGGTTTGTAGGTGATTTTTCCCCTTCTGTTTTTAAAACAAAAGAATTTGAAGTATGCTACAGAATCCACCCAGCAGGAGAAAAGTGGGAAAACCATTACCATAAGGAAGCAGTAGAAATAAATCTCTTAATTTCTGGTAAAATGACCATGCTGGGAAAGACACTAAATTCTGGTGATATTTTCGTAGTTAAGCCCTATGAGGTTGCAAACCCTTGTTTTATAGAAGATTGTGCAATTGTATGTGTAAAGACTCCATCAGTTATCGGTGATAAATATATTGTTGAAGAGGTGGCTGATGATTAACCGAGAAAAGTGTGTGCTTTGCGGCTCTACGGATCTTAGGAAAGCTTTTGCGCTAGAAGACCTCCCAGTTTATGCAGGAGTAACGACTCAAAATTCAGAACTAGATATGTTTTGCAGTCAAGAATATTGTATATGTAATAAGTGTTCATTGGTGCAGCTACATAAGCTGGTAGAAATAGATAAATTATATAATTTCTCGAATCATAATTCTGAAATTGTAGGAGCAATTTGGAAGAAACACTTCATAGAGCTTAACAAGTTTATTGGAAATTTGGATGGTAAAAATGTTTATGAAATCGGAGATCCAAGTTTGAAAACAAATAGATTTAATAAATCGAATTATAAATCTTGGACTGTAATCGATCCATCGTTCGAACTTACCAACAGTTTAGCTCATGAAAGAATAGTCGTGAAAAAAAAGTTTTGGGAAGATGTTTCTCACGAAGAATACAAGGATTATCCACCTGATGTTTTTGTCACAAGTCATACTGTAGAACATTTTTACAATCCAATAAAGTCTCTCAGAAAAATCGCAAATAGTCTGCAAGAAGGCGGACATCTATTTATCTCCGTTCCAAACATGAAGTATCTAGCGGAGTTCAATCTATGGCCATTTAATGGAGTGTTTTTTGAACATACTTTCTGGTGTTCGCCCCTTGTTCTATCGGAGATGATCAGAATTGCTGGGTTTCAGGTAGAAGAGATAAAATATTTTGAAAACCATTCTGTATTTTTCAAATGCAAAAAGGTGAAAAAAGAAGCAATTAATCTTAAAAACAACTATCTTGATGAAAATAGGCGATCTACCCAATGGTTTAATAATTCTATTCAACATTTCAAGCAATATGTAAAAGAAATAAACGAAACAGTATCTAAAGAGGAACGTCCTTGGTTTCTTTTCGGTGCCCATTATTATTCTCAAGTTCTAATTTCTATGGGCTTGGATACTACAAATTTAAAATGTATCTTAGATAATGCTAGTGGAAAATGGAACAAAAGACTGTACGGAACAAATTTTGAATGTAAGAGCCCAGAGATTTTAAGAAAAGAAGATTCTCCATATGTTGTTTGCATATTGGGATCGTATACTGATGAGATTAAAAAAGGAATTATATCAAATATTAACAATAAAACAAGATTTTTTCAACTGAAGGAGGAAAAATGAAAATAGCTGGTCTACAATCAAGCCATGATTGCTCATTTGTTGTCTTGAATAACGGAATACCAGAAATACACGCCGAATTGGAAAGATATATAAGATTGAAAGAGCCTAAAGGTGATGCTTTTAAATTTTTAAAAGAAAACTATCCTGATTATGAAGATATAAAGTACTTCTCTCGGCCTTTGGATATTTGGAAAGGCGGCCCCGCTGCTTGGTATCCAGAATCTACTACTGAGATGAAGTCTATTTCAAATAAAAATGGTGGAAAGTTGTTGACTGTGGGGCACCATAAGTGTCATGCGGCAAATGCTTTCTATTCTAGTAATTTTGACGATGCTCTGATTGTTACTATAGATGGTGGAGGCTGGGAGATGCATGAGTCTGAATATGTCCCGGCAACTTTTACTATTTGGGAAGGCAGGGGCAATAAAATAGTGCCCTTGATTTTTTATCCAGAAAGACAATTTAATATTGGCTCTTTTTGGGCAAACTGCACCGAGCATATTTTTGGGCTATCTAGGGGGTACCCAAAGGGAAATCAATGCGGGACAGTTATGGCATTAGCATGTATGGGAGACAGTAACAAATACTATAAAGACTTCTGGGGCCATCAATTTAGACATCATGGTTTTGACTACACTAGGTTTAAAAAAATTGTTCAAAAATCCGAACAAGAGATGTTTAATGTTGCCGCAGCGCTACAGAAAGCAACCGAAGATTTTATAAGAAAAATCCTTGACCCATGGATTAAAAGAGCGGGAAGTAAGAACTTGTGCTTAGCCGGTGGAGTTGTACTAAATTCTGTTATGTCTGGAAAAATAGTTGAAGAGTGGTATGGTGAGAAATTTAATAATTTTTATACCTGTCCTGTCCCATATGATGCTGGAACTCCGATAGGTGCTGCACAGTTCATCTGGCATGGACACTTGAATAAGCCACGTATAACATGGGAAGACAATTTTACTCCTTTTATGGGAACAAAGTATAGCCTCTCCGAAGTTAAAGATGCTATCGCAGAATTTGACGTTCAAACGGAAGAGCAAGTCGGTATCAGTAAGGTCGTAGAGTTACTTAAAAAGCAAAACATAATCAGCGTGTTTAATCAAGGCTCAGAGTCTGGCCGTAGAGCTTTAGGAAATAGAAGCATCTTAGCAGACCCGAGATCAGCAGAAATGAAAGACTTAATAAATGAAAAAGTAAAACATAGGCAGTGGTTCCGGCCATTCGCACCTTCTATTTTGAGAGAAGAAATGTCTGAATGGTTCCAGACTGATATGGATAGTCCATATATGAATTTTGTTTTAAAATTTAAAAAAGAGGTTACTAAAAAGGTCCCAGCAGTTGTTCATTTTGACGGCACCGGGAGAGTTCAGACTGTAACTGAAAAGGACAACCACTGGTATTATAGTTTATTGACTGAGTGGAAAACACAAACAGGTGTTCCAATTTTACTTAATACTAGTTTTAATGATCGAGAGCCCATTGTGGAGACGCCTCAAAATGCAATCAATTGTTTTCTTAATACAAACATAGATTATTTATATTTCTGTGACCATAACATTTTAGTGAGTAAAAAATGAAAATAGCACTATGTTTGTATGGCTATATTAACAGTAAGGCAACGAAAACCTCTCACTGTGCTTATTCTAATGGATTTAAGCATCTTTTTGATAAAGTTATGGTTTATAATCCTGATGTCTTTATACATTCTTGGGAGACCGAAAAGGAAGATGATCTTGTTGAAAAGTTTAAGCCAAAACTTTATACCTTTGAAACACAAAGATCTTTTGATAATCAATTAAAAACAACAAATTGGTCTAGATTTTCAACAAGCTATCAAAAGCCATTTAATGCTTTTAGCTCCTTGTATTCTGTAAAAAAATCTAATCAGATAAAAATTATGTATGAAAAGGAGCATGGTTTTAAATACGACTGTGTTATTCTTTCTAGATTTGATGTGGGTTATCACTTTAATGGAAGGAATAAGACCAGTATTATCGATTTTAATCCCAACTACGATATGAAAAATATTTATACCGCCTATTGGGACCAAATAAATGCTGGTATTTCAAACCATTGGATTTATTCTAATTCAAAAAGTATGGATTTAATCGCCAATATGTATGATCACGTTGTAGAATATTTAAAACCAAATAGTGAATATATCACTGAAATGATGAGCGGAATGTTCGATACCAATAAAGATGATTGGTTTTCAAATGAGTATTTGAAAGATACAAAAACAGTAAAGCTACACAAGTATACTGAAGGATACTGTCTTAATATACATACGATGTATAAATGGCATTTTTATAAAATGGGTTTTTGGAAAAATGATAAGTGCAAATTTTTGAACGAGGAGTTATGGAAATGAAAATTGGAATAATTGGAAATGGTTTTGTTGGGTCTGCTATTGTGCATGGTTTTGTGCTACATACATCAGATATACTAATTCACGACAAAAATGAGACAAAGTCATTGAACACCCTAAGAGAGGTTGTCGATGGTACAAACGTTATTTTTGTTTCTCTTCCTACTCCGATGTATGAGAGTGGAGAAGCAGATCTAGATATAATTTATAATTGCTTTGAAGACATAAAAAAACTAAACTTGAATTGCTCAAACAAAGTTTTTGTACTAAAATCAACAGTGGTTCCGGGTACAACAAGAGATTTGAGTATTAAATTCCCAGAATTTAACTTTGTTTTTAATCCTGAATTCTTGACTGAAAGAAGAGCACGTCTAGATTTTATCAATAGTGCTAGAATAGTCATAGGCGGACCGGAAAAGAGTGTTAATTTGATTGAAGAGCTATATAGGATTCGTTTTCCATATGTTAAAATAGTCAAGACAGATTTTGAAACAGCAGAATTGATTAAATATATGGCTAATTGCTTCTTTGCAACAAAAATTTCATTTATGAATGAAATGAAACAAATTGCTGAAGCAATTGGTGTTAATTGGGAACAAGCAATTGATGGCTTCATCTCAGATGGAAGAATAGGCAATTCACATATTGACGTTCCCGGTCATGATGGAGAGCTTGGCTTTGGAGGAAAGTGCTTTCCCAAAGATATCAATGCTTTAATTAAACGCGCTGAAGATTTAGGGATTGACCCAAAGGTCATGAAAGCAGCTTGGGAGAAGAACCTCGAAGTGAGAAAGAACTTGGACTGGTATAGTATTGAAGGTGCAGTTACTGTAGGAGATAAGGAGTGATTTTACTTTGTTACGGAACAAGACCAGAGTGGATAAAGATAAAGCCGTTGATCAAGGCCTTTAAAGGAAAGATTCCTTTTAAAGTTTTATTTACTGGCCAACATGAACACATTGGTAATTTCTATCATGACTACTCTTTAAAAATTGAAGAAGGCTCAAATCGTTTAGATTCAATTATAGCTGCAACTGCGAAAATTGATGATGAGGTTTTTCATAATGTTGAGTATGTACTTGTACAAGGAGACACAGCATCAACATTTGCTATGGCCCTAAGTGCATTTAATCGCCGAATCAAGGTAATACATTTGGAGGCTGGTCTTAGAACTTACGATCTTGAGAACCCATATCCAGAAGAAGGCTACAGACAAATGATTTCTAGAATATCGTCTATAAATTTTTGTGCAACCGAAAATAACAGGACTAATCTTTTGCTTGAAAACTGTAAGGGCAAGATCTTTATTGTTGGAAACACAGTATTGGATAATCTTGTCGGTGTTGAAACTGAGTATGGAAATGAAGTTTTAGTCACCATGCATCGTCGTGAGAATCACGCAATTATGGATAAATGGTTCATGGAGCTTAATAAAATAGCCTCTGAGTATACTGACTTGGCCTTTACAATACCAATTCATCCGAATCCAAACGTTAAGAAACACCAGCATTTATTATCTAGATTTAATATTATCGACCCCTTACCTTATGATGAAATGATACAAAGGATAGCAAAATGTAGAATGATCATATCTGATAGCGGAGGAATACAAGAAGAAAGTTCTTTTTTAAATAAAAAAGTTATTGTATGTAGAAAGTACACAGAGAGGCAAGAATCTGTTGGAGCCCATAGTATAATGTGTAAAGCGCCATCTAAGTTGAGTGGCGTGTTTGGTAGAGTAGTAAGTAATTACAAAATTAATAAGGCAAGTCCTTATGGCGATGGGAACGCATCGCAGCTAATTTTACAAAGAATTTTAGGAGTTAAAAATGAAATTAAGTAATCAAGCAGTGGGAGCCGTGATGATGGCCCTTCAAAAATCCCTTATGGAACAAAGTGATATTGTCCCTGTTCTTCAGAGCTTCAAACTGGAAGTAGATGACGCAGGTGAAATTGTTATCACTAACCCTCCTGTGGTGAAAGCAAAGCCACAAACTAAGGTGGTAACCTCATAATGCCGAGGTATGTTTACAATTGCAGTTTATGCGGCTGCAATTTCCAAGTTCGACATGGGATGAATGAGACACAGGAAAAGTGCCTCACCTGTTTAGAATCCGGATACTTGACTAGAATACCTCAGATGCCAAGTATAAAAAGAAATGAGGAACAAAATGCTAAGACAGGCTCTCTAACTAAAGATTATATTGAGCAAAATAGAGAACTGCTCAGGGATATGAAGAGAGACGCAAGGAATCAAGAATATGACGATTAATTTTACAGTATGGCTTGGGATAGCCTTATTGGCGTCCGTAGTGGCCAATATTTTCGCTTTTTGGTACATTAGGCGGCTACTATCTAAGTTGTGGTTTATAGCTCAAAATATCGGAGATTTGGTCGATATATTGAGTAATTACCAACAACATCTGAAGACTATTTATGAAATGGAAGATTATTACGGAGATGAGAATATTAAATTTTTAATGTCTCATACTACCAGTTTACTAGAACTTTTAGAAGAATATGAGGATGTCTACGATATCATAGAAGAGCCGGATGAGCAAGAAGAACCAGAGGAGAACGAAGAAGATAATGCCGAGAAAACGATCCAAAAAGAGAATGTATTTTACGCAGGAACACGAAGAAGCAATAATTAAATATGCAAATACAGATTGCAATACAATTAGAACCGATTTGTATGTAAGATTAATCCAACCAGCATTTAATGAAATGGTTGATAAAATAGTTTTTACATATAAGTTTACAAGCTTGCCTAATATTGATGAGTTAAGAGACGATTGCAAAGTTTGGTTAACAACGATACTAGATAAATACGACCCGAAGAAAGGCTCGAAAGCCTTTTCTTACTTTTCTGTAATCACCAAAAACTGGTTTATTCATAAGGTAAAACAGACGGCAAAACGCAGTAAAAGGGAAGTAGATTACGAAGATGCGCTAAAAGAAGTTGACGAAGAGAAAATTGTATGCTATAATCCATACTTGAGAGAGAAAGAAGAAGAAGACTTCTGGAAGAAGCTTAGCTTTGAGATAGAAAGCTGGTCTGTAGATGACATGAAAGATAATGAAAGAAAAGTATACAATGCAGTTCGAGTGATCCTAGGATCGATTGAAGAGATTGAAATCTTCAACAAAAAAGCTGTATATCTTTATCTGAGAGAAATCACTGGCCTGAACACGAAGCAGGTAGTTTCTCAGTTGAACAAACTTCGCCGCAAATATAGGATGTTTAAAGAAGACTGGGACAATGGTAAAATTTGATTTTAAGCTAGTTAGGGTATTATGTCTAAGAAAGTAGATAATTATATAAATGAAGCCATAGACAACATTCGTGAAGATCGTAAGATAACTCGCGAGTTGCTTGAGGACGCTCTGAAGTGGGTGGTCAAGGATGAAGCGCGCCATAAAGAGATAGGGATTGTTTTATCAAAATATGTTGAAACCTTGCAAAGATCAAACGAACAACTTGTGAAAGTTGTATCCCTTGTTAATAAAAAAGAGATATCAGAGGGATTGTCTGAAAAAGATATGAGTGAAATTTATGATATTATTTCTAATGATGCGGGAGACAATAAAAAATGAGTTTTTTTAATCCATCAACAACTGAAAACGTTATTACAAACCATTTTGATGAACTATCAGACCTTCAAGGAAGAAAAGAAATGCAGTCTGATATGCTTTTCGAAGTCATAAAGAACTCATTAATGAACCCGATCCCTACAACTTCTCCCAAGGCCGTAATAGTTCAGATTGATGGGAAAGAGCCCCAAGTTGGCGCAGCAGCACCCGCTCCATCTCCCGCTGGCGGCGGTGCCTCCACTCATCCATGGGTTTTGAGGGCAAGAATTAGAATACTACCCGACAGCTTTGGTGCCAAGGGGATGTTCACAGATGAAATATGTAAAGTGAAAAACGACAAAAACAAACTAATACAGGCTCTAACCATAGGTTCAGAAATTGCTTATTCAGAAGCTTGTGATGGTGATGAGAATGTATTTATCCCAACAGTCGGTGATGTAGTGCCGGTATATTATGATATACAAGGTCCGGGCTCCGAAGGCAAAAGAAGAGGTCCTCGATTTAAGCTACAGAGATTAAAAAGAGCAGAAGGCGGATTTGATGCTGCTTGTATAGAAGCCCTAGGTGGCCCTCCCGGTGGTCAAATAACATTATCTACATTAGGCACAGTCGGTGGCGTTCTCGGTCCCGGAGTTGGTGGTCC
>Ga0209348_1001206_pt1 | contig 12693 bp, 13 predicted proteins | sample ETNvirenome_2_30_FD_184065 | JGI IMG/M metagenome (GOLD analysis project Ga0209348, IMG submission 184065) | Marine viral communities from the Pacific Ocean - ETNP_2_30 (SPAdes) (version 2) | ecosystem: Environmental > Aquatic > Marine > Oceanic | place: Pacific Ocean | collected 2013-06-22 | reverse complement strand
CTGCATTAGACATTGCCGGTGCATTCACGAGAAACCGCACTACTAGTTCAGGCGCAACATTTTTCCACGACCAATTAGACTGTGATTCGGAGTTATAGTTATGAACATTACAAACGCCAAGTACATTAACAACATCACCGGCAACGGCCAACATGAGTTTATCAAAGCAACCATTGACGGCGAACAGATGGTTGTTCCATTAGCTGTTTCTAATCGTCATTACGACGAAATCATGCGGCAAGTTGCGGCTGGAACATTGACAATTGCTGATGCTGACTGATGAAGATGTCAATGGAACCGGCACTCAAAACACAAATGGAACTAGAGGCACATGAAAAAGAGTGTGCCATCCGGTATGCTAACGTGCAGGAAAAGTTAGAGGCACTTGATAAACGCATGTGGCGATTAGAGGCAATGATTATGGGTAGCACTATTCTTGTAGTAGCAATGGTGGTATCAGTATTTATGGGATTTAGATAATGGCAATGTTCAGAGCATTTAAGCCTAGCGGCATGGAAAAGATAGCGCGATCTATGGGCTATCAAGGTAATATGCAGGGCTTCCAGAGTTTTCTGTCACAAGACCCTATGCGGCAACAGCAGATGCAAAACTTTACTAATCAGGCTATACAGATGGCTAATGGTGGCATGGTGCAAAAGCCAGATGATTATGATGCTTTTTCAAAATCTAAATATTTTCAAAATGCTGCTAATTATACAGGGCCGCAAACAAGGGACATGTATCAAAGCAGATATGGTTTGGGTACATATGGTTCTGGAACCGTAGGAAAAATGTATGACACAGCATATGAAGATTTTAAAAAAGATCAAGCAATGCAAGTAGGTCAAGAGTATAGAAATCAACTTGAGGCTGATCCACGGTTTACTGCTTTTAAAGAGTATGAAAAAGAAATGCAAGATAAAGCTCAAGCTGATCCTCGTATAAAAGCATATATGGAGTTTCAAGATCGACTACGGCAGCAACGAACACCACAGAATATTCAAGACGCTACAATTCAACGTATGGGTCAGCCGGGATTGCCGCCGGGTGGTGTAGTTCAGGCAGCACCTACAGTTAGTGAGATGGGTCAATATGTTCAACCACAAGTTGGCACTTTAACTGGCGGGGTATCCGTGCCTACTACCACTGCTGGTGTTGCGCAAGCATCTCCCACACAGGAAAAAGCAGCAACCACTATGGAGGCCGCACAAGCTGCGCCAGCCGTAGGTGCAGCACTTGAGGCTACCCAAGCAGCACAAGGCACTGTAGACCCCCGTGCGCAGGTCACAGCAGCCCAGCAAACGGCATCTAGTGTAGGCAATCTAGAGGCCGCTCAAGGTAACGCTATTTTAATTGACAATCCAGTACAGCGCAGCATTCAGGACGGTGAACTTATTACAGGCGCTGCAGATGCCCAGACAGCCGCTGCATTTACTGAACAGATACAAGCTGCAGAGGCAACCCCTACGACACAAGCAACAGTACAAGGTCAGCTTGAACAACTTACCGCTAACTTTGATGCTTCTAATCCTCCTGCATGGGCTGCAGGTGCTATGCGTAACGCAACAGCAAAGATGGCACAGCGCGGAATTGGGGCAAGTAGTATTGCTGGTCAAGCTATTGTACAAGCCACTATTGAATCTGCACTGCCTATTGCGCAAGCAGATGCCACCACTATAGCACAGTTTGAGGCGCAGAACCTATCTAATCGTCAACAACGTGCCATGCTTGCTGCACAGCAACGTGCAGAGTTTATTGGGCAGGAGTTCGATCAGGCTTTCCAATCTCGTGTACAAAATGCTGCCACGATTAGTGATGTAGCTAACATGAACTTTACTGCAGAGCAACAGGTACAGCTTGAAAATAGCCGACTTGCTAATACGATGAATCTTAATAATCTGTCTAATCGTCAGGCTATGGTTATTGCTGAAGCAAGTGCGCTGGCTAACATGGATTTGTCTAATCTTAATAATCAACAGCAAGCTGCAGTGCAGAATGCACAGGCTTTCTTAAATATGGATATGGCTAATCTATCTAATCAGCAGCAGACAGAAATGTTTGCAGCGGCACAACGTGTTCAGAGTTTATTTACTGACCAAGCTGCAACTAACGCAGCGCGTCAATTCAACGCAAGTTCACAGAATCAAGTTGACCAGTTCTTTGCAAGCCTTGCTAATCAGACGCAGCAGTTTAATGCATCACAGGTTAATGCACAAGAACAGTTTAACGCAGGTCAACGTAACACACTTGAGCGTTTTAATGCTGAATTAAATAATCAACGCGACCAGTTTAATGCGCAAAACCAACTTGTAATTGCACAAAGCAATGCACAATGGCGTCGTGAAATTGCTACTGCTGATACTGCAGCAGTTAATCGTGCTAATGAACTTAACGCTACTGCTGTTCTTGATATTAGCAAAACTGCTTATGATAATTTATGGCAATATTATGCTGACACTATGGAGTGGGCATGGACATCTGCTGAAAACGAGATGAACCGCATTGCTGATATGGCTATTGCCGCATTAAATGCAGATGAACGTGCTAAGATTGCGGAAGAGTCTAGTAAAACAGCGGCTGGCACAGCACTTGGTAGCCTAGTAGGCACACTAGGTAGTGCATTTATTGGTGCTAAATTCGGAGGTTAATGAAATTATGCTTAATAATCCAGCAAGACAACTTTATCTTAACATGGACATTGATAGTTTAAAGGAAGAAAAAGAAACGCCAACCTCTGGTCTTCTTGCGCCACGTAAAACAACTTCTAATATGTCAGATGACGCAGTTAATCAGCCAGCTTTTCGCGTTGCACAACACATGAAAGTACTTCGCAAACAAAGAGAGGCGCTAAAAAATGGCATTTGAAGAACAAAAACCTTTAACTGACGCGCCTATACCCGGCATGTCCTTAGTTCACGAGCTTGGCGCAAGACCGTGGCAGTCTCCTTCACAGTTTAGTACTGTTGATGAAGCCATAGATTTTTATATGGACAGAATGTCCACAGAAGAATATATGGAGCAAGCTGTTGAGGTCATGGAAATGGGAGTGCCTGTAACCACCATTGCTAACTCTATGCAGATGGCTGGCGTCATGGAAGGCAAACATAATATTGATGTTGGTATGTTGGTCATACCGCTTATCATGGAAATGTTAATGCTTATCGCAGAGAATGCAGACATTAAATACGATGATGGTTTAACAGAGGAGCGCGATGAACAAACAAGTGACGCTCGTCTTGATATGGTACGTCGTGAAATGAAGGGACGTATTGATGAAGCAGACAAACAACCAGAGATAGAAGAGCCTACGGAAGAGCCTAAAGGGCTTATGGCACGGAGAGCGTAATGGGATTTTTAGAGGGTCTAGTTACTGGTGCAGCCACCAGTGTAAATGAACAACTTAAAAAAGACATGGAACGTAGCCAAGAACGCGCAGAGGGAATGGCACAGTATCGTGTAACGCGCAGACGTGCAGCAGTTGAACGGCAAGAAAAAGAAAAGAAAGAGTTAGAAGACACTTTAAATAATCTTGCCTCTCTTGTAGACGGTGATATAGACAAAGCGGCTCAACTTTATATTAATGGTGGTAAGAATATTACTGGGGCTAATGCTCTTTATCAAGAATTGTTAAAGAATAAACAAGCAGGTATTGATATAAGCACTGCCATGACATTTGCAGAAAACGCTGCACCTGAAGGCACCACAATGCAAGATTATGTTAGCAAGTTTGTAACACCCATTACAAAACTTCCTGATTTTTCAAAGGGTGAAGTACAAGGAGCAGGTTTGTATGGCGCATTGTTTAAGGCTGACTTAGGTGCGAGTGTGAGAAGGCAGGTTGAAGAAGCTGCACCACTTCCATCACAGGAAGCTCCTGACCTTAATGTGCAGATGGCTAAGATTGATCGTAGTGGTTTTCTTGATGCTAAAAAAGCGGCGCAAGCTGATGAAGAGTTTAAGATGACCAAAGGTCGCTATGAATCTGATATGCAAGCTGCGCAAAGCCGTATGGATATAGCAAACAAAAACTACGAACTGGCCCTTGAAAGATTTCAAGCGGATAAGGATAACACAGAACTTGAACAAGCACTTAGATTTGCTGCTGATGCCCGTGATGCAACAAGGCTTGATTTAGCAGTAGCAAAAGCAGAGTCAGATGCAGAACAAGCTGTATTGACTCGTGACCTTACTAAGTTGAGTATTGACGAGCGTAAGTTTGAGCTTAATAAAAAGCGTAACGCACCTGAATTTGCTACCTTTGAACTCATGCTTGTATCTGCAGAAGAAAACTTGGCACGGGCCACATCTCCAGAAGAAACTCTTATCTATGAGAAGCAACGCGCCCATGCTATTAAAGGTCTAGCAGACATAGAAAGAGCAAAGGACACAGACGTAGGCACAACCACGGCAGTATTTAGTAAGCAGTCTGTGGATAGTATTATCAACGCTGAAATTAAACGACAGCTTGAGCCTGTAGGACTTGTTAAAGATATTGATGGCCGACTTGATTACATGATAGAAGGTAACGAAATGCAATATTTTGAAAGGATGACCCGTGCATTAGATGCTGTTGAATACAGAGTTGACGGCATTAAAGATAGTCAAATGACTAATACTATTAAATCGTCCAGAGAAGGTCTTGCTACAGATATAGCTGCATATAAGAGAAAGCAGCTTGGTATGCAAGGGTTTAAACCACAAATAGGCACAGATTTAGAAAGCATTGCGACTGACGCCTTCGATAATAATGCATATAAAGCAGGTGATATTATTGAATATGAAGAAAATGGCGTAAAGAAACATGTTCTATGGACAGGAAGTGATCTTCTCTAATGAATGCTAAAGAAAGAGCTTTGGAACGGTTGGGTTTTCAATCACAATCGGCCCCTAATCCTGCATTAACACAGGACAATCAAGAAGAAGATCGTAAAGCTAGGGCGCTTACAAGGCTACAAAACAATAAGCCACTAGATTCCTCTGTGCATAGGCTGCAGGAAGATGACGCTGTACACTTGCCAGAAGATAGTGTCGGGCGTGATGACATACCCGAAGCTACAGATGTGTCAAGCCCAGAGCCTATGACGCAGGGTGACTTGTTTACTTATTATAAAGATAAACAGCCTGAACTTTTTGACGAGCAAGGCAATCTTGCTAACATAGAAAAAGCAATAGACTTAGGCATTCTCACCAAGGCATCTCTCGTGCCAACAGATTCCCCTATAGATAACATACAACCGCATCAAAGCACACTTAGTTCAAGTGGGCCGTATAAATATATCTACAATGAGCCGGAACGGTCTGTAGAAGTTATTCAAGAACGCGCAGAAGCAGATAGAGTAGCAGGACTAAACCGTAAAGAAAGACTCGCTGAAACCAAAGCGGAAAGAGAGCAAGCTCTAGAAGATGAAGCTGCGGATTTTGGCATGAACAGCAATGAGTTTATTGAAAAGGTTATTATTCCTTCTATAGACAAAGACGAAAGCCCATATTTATCTGCTTTCTTTAACGCTGCAGACAGTATTGGTATGGGTTCAACTGCGTTTAGTGCTTTAGAGGGTTTAGGAAATGCTATTAACTGGACTGCTGCAGGGTTTCAAGACGGGGTACAGTCTTTAGCAGAGTCACTTCAAGAGGCATCTCCCGAAACATACGATGCTATGGTTTATGGATTAACTGGGAGCAAACAAGACCCTAGCCAATTTGCCAAGGGTGCAGGTAAAGAAGCCATGAACTTCCTCACCTTTACTGAAAGCATACCCCTTCTTGGTTTGGGCGGTAGTACTAAAAGATTTGTTTCTAAATCATCTCAAGACGCAATGGAAGCATCTACCGACCTGCGTAATGCAATTAAAAAACACGCAGACGCAACAGATAAAGTAACAGAAATAGCAGCAAGTAAAGAGATAGTAGCAGCTAAAAAGAACCTTAACTCTGCTGTAGCTAAACAGATGGATGAGTTAGATATATCAGATGCCAAAGCTGCTGCTAAAGAAGCTACAAAGAAACCAGCACTCGACATCAAGAAGGCGCGTATTGCTACGTCAGAGGAAGTAGCCAAGAAAGCTGACGATGCTGCCCGTGTTGCCGAAGCAAATAAAGACGTAGCAGAAGACCTGATTATACTCTTTGAGGATGAGACAGGTAAAACTATCTCAAGAACGGGCGCAGATGGACGTTTAGTAATTGACTTTGATAAAGCGAGAAAAGCAGGTGTAGAGACAGCAGAAGAAATTGCAGAGGCGCAGCGTGGCAGCGTAAGACAAATACTTACTGGCAGTGCTGACGTAAACCTTGATGCTGCACAGGTGGCAGGACAATTCGATACGATTACAGCACCCCTGCTTAAACCAGAAAAGTTTGATGGTCTTGTAGCTGTGATATCTGATCTGAAGAAGGCAAGACCAGATGCCTTTAAAAGAAAGGTGCATACATCGGGTCCGCGCAAGGGTAAGGAATATAGCGTTATCGACCATTTGTTTGAGCTTACAGTCCAACAAGATTTAGATGGTAATCCCACACTTCTTGGTGACGAACTGTTGGACATGCTAAACAAATATAACATATCGTTTGAGGATTATATTCTTACTGTTGTTGGCTCTGGTTCTGAAGCAGGTAAAATACTCAACAAGCTGTCCCAAATTAAACGACTTCGCCCTGCTAATGAGATGATTGCTCTTCAAGAAAAGGCTACTGTTAATGCACAGGGCAACATACGCAAGGGTGTGATGCGTTTGGAAAACATCCGTCGTGGTGGCCTTGTGTCACAGCTTGCTACTGCTGCACGTAACCTTCAGTCGGGTGGCATACGTGCGCCTATGGAGGGACTAGGCAATGTAATGGACACTGCCCTGTATAACCTATCAGAGAAGGGTGCGGGGGCAGGTATTAAATCACTTCTGTCATCCTCTAATTGGCGAGACAGTTTCCGTCATATGAAGTATATGTTTGATCCTCAAAATGCATCACAGACGAGGGAATATGTGGACTTTATTCTTGAAAGACCTGAACTAGCAGGGCAGTTCGATCTGATGTTTAATAACATTAACGAGATTCAACGACTAACGGGACGGGGTGAAGCCACTACAAAGATTGGTAAGGGTGCTGACTTTGTAGCCAGTAAATTAGAAGACGCTGTAGATGTACTGAACACACCTAACCGTTGGCAAGAACACCTAATCCGTAGAGGTGCATTTCTTGGTGAGCTTGAACGCCTTGTAAAACGCGAGTATGGTGTTGATCTAATTGAGGTTATTAATAATGGAAAGATAAGGGACTTGCTTAATGATGCAGGCAGTGTTCGGCCTAAAGACGCACGTTCATTTCTTAACCTTGTAGAAGACTCTACTCAAAAAGCACTTGATGTTACATATGCAAAGCAACCAGACATTCCTGTGTTTCGTTCAGCATCACAGTTTATTGTACGTAATGGTTTGACAGTAGTCCTGCCATTCCCAAGATTTATGTTTAATAGCATGGAGCTTATGGGACAGTACGCAGCCGGTGCATCCATCCCGCTCACACGTAAGATTGCTAGTGTCGTAACAAGGGGCAGAGTAGGTGGCGGGAAGTTAACTGCTAAAGATAGGCAACGTATCTCTCGTAATGTTGTGGGGATGGGTGGTCTACCCCTCATACTTATGGACGAGCCAGACAAAGAAAATGAAGGTGCGCTTGATTACGCCGCAGACTTCTTAATGTCTATGTCTGCTGTGGGTGCCGCCTATCAATACAGGACATCTCAAGAAGCTCCATCAGATTACAAGCTGCTAAAGACAGGCGATAATACTGTGATGGATACCACGCCCCAATATCCACTACGTCAATTCTTATACATTGGAGAGGCCATGCGCCGTATCAATGAGGGTACGTTCTCTGACTTCTTTAAGGCTAAAGAGTTTACAGAAACATTTGCAGGCACAAACATCCGTGAAGGTGTGGGTCAGAGCCTTATACAAGAAGTAGCAGACCTTGCGAGTGGTACAGACTTGACATCTGGAGAACGAGCAGGACGCATGTTGGGAAGAACATTCGGCAACTATCTATCTACATGGGCTGTGCCATTCTCTCAAATTATTGAAGCGCAACGTGCGGACGGTTTACGTGGATTAACCTACAAAGATAGCGCCCAAGACCCAACATTAGATTTCTTTGGGACTGCAGCTAAAGAATTTAAGCGTCCTTTTGCAAGGTTCATGTCAGCAGAAGAAGAGGCTGCGCTGCCAAATCGTGAGTTCCTGTTTGCAGAGGAGAAGAGGCGTGTGGCACCACTGTTCCGTGTGCTTGGTGGTATAAACTTAGCTACTGTAGATGACGAGTACGGTGAATATATAGGACAGTTTGGATACACTGACTTTGAACTTGGTAGCAAGTCAAAGGTGCCAAGCATTCGTAGGTTTGAGAACCAAGTTGTGCGTGATGCCTTGCCGGGAATCGTAGAAGCTGCTCAAAAGTATGAGCAAAAGTTACGTAACCAGTACGAGATTGCCAGCGACAAGGTTAAAGAAGAGTTTACAGAGGAGAAGTATGTATCCAGCCGTATTCGTGCGCTAATTAAGAAGCAGATACAGGGCGTCCGTAAAAATATAAGTACAGATAAAGTCTTGTCTGCAGATGCGCCTGCTTATGCAGAGTCGATGCTTAAATACCGCAGACTATCAAAAGAGACACGCACTGCGGCAGGTGTAGAGTTTGTCGATAAATATGATAAAGAACCTGATCCAACAAATCAACGTGATATTGAGCTTTTAGTGCGCATAGGTAAAGCCTACGATCAGGCACTGAAATAATTCTATATGTACTCTAATATACCCACCGCAAGGATGGCAGCGGAGATAGCATTCAACACGATGATTGATCTGTCGTGCCACATGAATCCTACCCATGCCCACAATCCCATTCCAATGACGCCAAGCACCATGTCCATAAGATGTGAGTAGTCCGCTGCTCGTATCACGATTGCTGTTAGTATAAACAAGCTGGCAGTCCACTTGACATACCACGTGATATCCTTATACGGTGTTACTTTATTGATGGTGTTCATGTCAGAATCTGCCTAGCCATCGTGCTATGTGCGATACAAACGGTAGCAAGGTAGCTGCCATAAACAAGTTCACGCCTGTGTGTGCCATTGCGATACGCAACGTATCTCCTTTAGGCATACCGTCTGACACAAACAAACCTGCCAGCCAAATTGTACCTGTTGTACCTATGTTCGCGCCTAACACTGCGGCGATGGCTGCTGGTAAAGGCAAGGCACCAGAGGCAACCAGTGCAATAATAGCTGTGGTGGACAGGCTGGATGATTGCCACAGCAGTGTCATTATGATACCACCTGCAAACATGTACAACGGGTTGCCCAAGAACCATGAAAGATGTTCTATGTTGCCCATAGATTTCATGCCACCAGAGAATGTCTTCAAGCCTACGTAGAAGATAATTAAGCCTACTATGGCTGTTATCACAGGGTTTCCTAAGTCCATCTTACTTACTCTCTTCCACAGTTTCTTTCCCTCCGTCACCTGTTATCACCTGATCCACTTATTTTTCCACGCTTGTGTCTGTCCGCTAGTTTCTCTAAGTTCTTCTCCATGATGTGTCCAAGGTTCATCTCTAGTTCTTCTGCTAGTACAGCACAGTACCACAACACATCACCAATCTCGTATCCAATCTCAATACGCTTGGCAAGGTACTCGTCCTTGGCTGCACCGTCACGGATGAACTTCTTCACTTTGTTTGCAATCTCCCCTGCCTCTCCGGTCAGGCCAAGAGTAAGATACTCCATAGCCTGTTTCTTTGGGAAGATTGCTGTCTCACACGCGCGAGACTGATACTCTGCTGCGGTAATACTACTCAACTGCCTCTCCTTCATCCACTGTTTAGCTTCTAGTTCCAAGTCCATTTAGTTTCTCCAGATTGTCAAAGTATGCAGTATTCCAACCTCTTTGCCATTCCTTGTGTCCCGTAGTACCATTCTTCATGGGGTTAGCCAATTGGTGGTAATACTTTTTACGGAGAATGACACGACTAAATGCCGCATACCCAGACTCAAAGCACTCTAATAGTTGTTCATTTACTATCGGCTTCTTCATTTTCTTGTATCTCCTGTTCAGGTAACACACGCCATGCATTTAGCATGGAAAGTCTGTCTTGATGTATAGCCATCTTATCCAACTCAGCTTGGACAGCTTCCATTATATCAGAGTGTTCTCCGATACCTGCGGGATTAGATAGATATACATCTATATTAGTTTTATGCAAGTTAAGATTACTAACTGCATGTTGTTTAAGCACTTCGATCATTTGTTCTTTCATTCTCTTTCTCCTTTTGTTTCATCCACTCTTCATATTGAGGATGATGACGAGGTGGGTTGTACTGCACCCACCCCTCACCTTGTTTCCACACCTTAACACTATGCTGCGGCAATGTCAACTACCTCACACACGCCAGCAGTACAGGCTAACTCACGACCGCCTGACGTAGTGTCTTCTTTCTCATACTCACGAAGCAATTCCCAGTTTACTTTCTTTGGCATTTGCTTCAGCATCTCACCGTACTCTTCAACAGTGCAGTCCTGATAAGGTGCTTGCTTGTACGTATGCTCACTGAATGGTAGGAAGCTGATGCCTGATACCTCATCAAAGTGGTTGTATACCCATGCTCCTACTTCCATCCACTCATGCTCTTTCACAGAGATGGTGACAGACGGCTTGTGTTCACACCAGTGACGCTGATACAAGAGCCACAGTTCAAGCTGTTCAATGGCAGTCATGTCGAACCGGGTGACTGCACTATGTGGCGACTTCATTGGGAAACTGAACACTGTTGTGCTGTCTGGCTTCATCACATCTGGCTCTGCCGGTATACCTTCAGAGACAAGGAACTGTGTGATGGGGTCTTTGTTATCACCACGTACCGTGCGAATGTAGTACGGATTGTGACGAGCATGGATGCCAGAAGCACTGTCCACAAGCTGCGATACTGTGCCAGATGGCTTCACGCAAGTGATAGCTGCTGACTGCGGAATGTCAAGCTGTGCCGCTATAACAGCGTTAGTAAGGATAGCCTGTTCTTTGAGTGCATTTAGAGTAGCCCCAATGTTCATGCCAAGATGTGTTGACTTACCAGACATCATAGCGTTGTCCATGATACCTGTCAGTGACACACCAAGCAGCCTTTCCTCCTCTGTATTTTTCTTCCACACATTACGAAGATACTTGAAATCAGTCAGTGTGGATTGGAACGTGCCAAGAATGGTGGCTAGTCGAACCTTCTCTGTCAGAGACTGTTGCGTGTCAGACGAACGTACTACAACCTCTGATAGATTACAGAACTGATATGGACGCAGGATAATCTCGCTACAAGGATTACACCCAAACTCTTGTTCTGCATCACGCCGACCATTAAGAGACGCTTGTTTCTTAGCAGCCTGCCGATTGAAGATACCGCGCTCACCTGACTTACTCTCGTACAGAGCTAGCCACTCGCGCATAAAGGTATCCATGTCTGGCTTGAACTTATAGGACACGCTGTTGTTTGCTAGCGCACGTTGTCCCTCGTTCTCCCACCACTGTCCTGACTTAGCATGGCGCATTTGTGTGTCACCTAAGTTAGACAGGCTGATGAGTGCGCTACGTCGTACCCCACCTACGACGACAACCTCACCAATCTTACACATGATATCGTGACACTCTAGTGGGTAGAGCCTGCGACCTGCAGCGTTTGTGATCTTGTCGATGACAAACTGAAACAACTCTTCAAGAGGGGCGGGGCCAGAGGCACGACCGCCGAATGTCTTCAGCCGTGCGCCTGCAGGTCTTACCTCTGATACATCCCACTTTGGTATTTGTCCTGCGTACAGCAGAGAGATCAACTCTCTCAATGCTCTTGCCCAACCGGGACGGCTGTCACCCACCTTGATAACTGTATCACTGTTCTCAAAGTGTTCGTTAATGATAGGCAGCTTATCGACGTTCTCACGCTCGACAGAGAAGCCTACGCCTGTGCCGCACATGAGTATATACATAGTCTCATCGAAAGCGCGGGTGTTGTCCACTGGTACATAGGAGCAATTGTATCCACCTACGTGGCAGCGATCCAACGCTGGGCCAGCGGTCATCAATGCTCTCATGCTAGGCATGATGTCTTGGTTCAGAACAGCTTCTTCTAGTTCTGCACGCAGTTCATCTGACAGAGTATAGTTGTATTGTTGTCCAAGATGTTTTTCCATGTAGTCAAAGTATCTCTCGACTGTCTCACCCCAAGTCTCTCGACGTTGCTCGTCATCTTTCCAACGGGCGTACCGTGAGAGAGCAATAAAGTTCTGGTAGTCTGTGGGTAGGTAATTGTTCATGTCATCACTCCGTTAGTGTTTTTATATGTCTGATTTCAGCGCCTTCTACATCGTAGAAATACTCACGTATGCCGTCCTCAATTTCTAAACCGACATCTTCATCGGCGGGTACAGGATATTCGTCAGGGTCTATATCAATAGTAATGAAGACTTTAACTTTCATTTTCTCCACCACCAACTTCTTCTACTAGCTCGTTAAGATACCACTGTGCTTTCTTGAGGTCTTCAACACCGTTCTTGTATCTGTAACGCCAGAGGTACTTTAGTATGTTACCTTGTAGGTAATATTCGTAGCCGTCACCTGTAGCAGCTTGTATAGCATTGATACATTCAATGCCAGACT
>Ga0209348_1001205_pt1 | contig 12697 bp, 18 predicted proteins | sample ETNvirenome_2_30_FD_184065 | JGI IMG/M metagenome (GOLD analysis project Ga0209348, IMG submission 184065) | Marine viral communities from the Pacific Ocean - ETNP_2_30 (SPAdes) (version 2) | ecosystem: Environmental > Aquatic > Marine > Oceanic | place: Pacific Ocean | collected 2013-06-22 | reverse complement strand
AGAGGATGCCAAAGACAGAGAAGTTATTATCAGCAATATTAAAACAAAATCTACCAAAGAAGACGTTTTATCAAAGAATAGAAAATAGAGTTGGAGAGGGAATACCTGACACATTTATTTGCATGAATGGAAATGTATTCTTCATCGAATTAAAAATAATAAAAAATAATAGAATTACTATACAAAAGTCACAAATAGCTTGGCATATCAAATATAATCAATGTAATGGTGTTAGTTTTTTTCTTGCATCAAGACCCAAGGAGAGAGATCTATTTTTATTTGAGGGTGGAAAATCATTAGAAATTCAAGGATCAAGGATCGAGGACATAGAATATTTAGTTCAAGGATCAATAAAAGATGTCGTTGCATATTTACAACAGTGTTGCAAAAATGTCACACCGATAGGGTAGGGCAGGGGAGGGGAGGGGGGTCGCCCTGCGACCTATGGCTGCAGGTCTTGCGACCTGCGGCCCCAGGTCTTGCGACCTGGCTTGAACTACTGTCATAGGTGTCCCTCCCCTTTCGGGGAGGAACTAGGGAAAACTAATTATCTAATTTAAATTCCTTATCGATATCGTTTTCAATTGTTTCAAGTTCGTAAATTTTTTCATCCAATAAATCAAAAGAATAATAATTTAAATCATCAATATATTCTTCTTTAAAACCTTCAAATAGTTGTCTAGATTGATTTAATAAATCCTGAGCTTTTGATAATTCTTTAATTTGATCTTTATTTAATTTCATTTTAGTTTCCCTTCGTATTTAATTTAATAGTTAAATAAATGTTAAATGTTAAAATAAATTGTACTAGCATAAATATTGCTATGTCATAATATCCATAATATTCATTAAAATCTTGAATGATATTTTTTAATAATACTATACATATTGATATTGTTACTATTACTGATAATGGTATTAAATTTTTTAAGTTACTATTCATTTTACTTTCCCTTTTGAATTGCTGGACGTTTTAAACGTCCAGCTTGTTATAATTAATTATTAACTACAAAGTTATTAAAAGAATTTCTTGCAAGAGACCCTTTTGCTTTTAATGCTATTATATGATTATCTTTTGTTGAATTATCGATATCTGATAAATCACCGTCAAAAACGGGTCTATTTAAAAATGTTTTTGGAAACTCATTTTTAAAAACTACAGCAATTGGATTGCTAAAATATAAAGCTTCAATAACTTGCTTTTGATATTCTTGTTTTCCTGAGTATGAAAACATTAATTTATAGTTTTTAATATTATTACAAGCTTTTAATCTATTCGCTCTTTTTGTGTAGTCATAAAAATAAATTTCTTCAAAAATATTAAATATATTTGTTTTTTCATATGGTATGTCACTTAATACATTTAATCTTGCAGACGGATTTATTTTATTTTTATTACAATTAATAACATGTAATTTTAATTCATGAATTAATAATTCAATAAATAAATCATAATCATTATTATAAAAATTACTTTTATTATTTCTTGCATTAACAACGTTGTTAAATTTGCCACGTCCAGCAGATTTTAAACATAGTTCGAAACATCCAGCATTTTTTGACATAGGACAAAATTTTAAACTTGGCATTAATGATAACCCAGCAACATTATAAATACCTTTACTAGATTTTTTAAGCTTAGTGTTTGCACCAAATCGATCTAATAAATTATTTACGTTATAAGTATGTTTAACATATTTCTTAAGTTCTTTTATATTCATGATTTTTCCCTTTATATTATGTTATCTTTTATGATCTTATAATGTCTTATAAATAAGGCATAAATAAGGCAATATAAAAAAATATTTTATAATAAAAGATTTATTTTTTATCTTTATTTTTTCCAGCAATTTTTATTCCAGCAGATTTTTATTCCAGCAGATTTTAATAATGATAATCATTCGCAAGTTTGGGGTTACTGATTGATTTTAGAAAATAAGTTTTATGTTAGAGGAAGGGGGGGAGAGGTATATGACCGTAGGCTGTACACAGCCTACGTCTGTAATAGTTAGGTTGATAAATTTATTCAAATATATTATCGTTTGGGCATGTCAACGAACTTACAAGCACTGCCTGATGAGGTGCTAAAAGAAACACTGTTACTGGAAGAACAACTCAAGAAGCTAGATACTCGTGATTTGGCTCGTGATAAATTTATGGCGTATGCAAAACATGTGTACGATGGTTTTATTGAAGGACGGCATCACAAGATCATAGCCGAGAAGCTAGAAGCGATAGCCGAGGGCAAACTAAAGAGATTAATTGTCAATATGCCTCCTCGACATTCTAAGTCAGAGTTTGCATCCTATCTCATGCCATCTTGGTTCTTGGGGCGTAATCCAAAATTAAAGATAATACAGGCTACCATGAATACAGAACTTGCTGTAAGATTTGGTAGAAAGGTTCGTGATCTCATTGCCGATCCCATATACGCAGAGATATTCCCCGACACGGACTTGAAACAGGATAGCCAAGCAGCAGGTAGATGGGAAACCAGTGCTGGAGGGGAATATTTCGCAGCAGGGGTGGGTGCTGCGATGACAGGTCGTGGTGCGGATTTATTAATTATTGACGATCCGCACTCGGAACAAGATGCTCTATCGAGCAGTGCGTATGATACAGCTTACGAGTGGTACACTTCTGGTCCACGGCAGAGATTGCAACCAGGGGGAACCATTATCATTGTGCAAACCAGATGGTCAAAAAAAGATTTGACAGGAAGGTTACTGGGGGCACAGGCAAGAGACCTGATGGCAGATCAATGGGAGGTGGTAGAATTTCCAGCCATACTTCCTTCGGGGGAACCACTATGGCATGAATTCTGGAAAAAAGAAGAATTACTAAAAGTCAAAGCGTCACTATCCGTTGGTAAATGGAATGCACAGTGGCAACAAAATCCTACATCTGAAGAAGTGGCTATGGTCAAGCGTGACTGGTGGCAGTTGTGGGAGAGAGAAGATACACCAAGACTGGATTACATAATTCAAAGTTACGATACAGCGTATAGCAAAAAAGAAACAGCGGACTATAGTGCCATCACAACGTGGGGTGTATTTGAGCCAAAAGAAAACGGAGAACAACATTTAATTTTGTTAGATGCCAAAAAGGGGCGTTGGAACTTTCCAGAACTAAAAGAGATTGCTGTTGATCAAAACGAATACTGGGAGCCAGACATGATGTTAATCGAGGCAAAAGCGTCTGGAGCATCTTTGGCGGATGAGTTACGAATGCTGAATTTACCTGTTACTACGTTCAGTCCTGGTAGGCGTAAAGGTGGGGGTGGTATGGATAAGACCACAAGGATGCACATGGTGTCTCCTATTTTCGAATCTGGAAAAGTGTGGTATCCTGATGAAAAGTTTGCTGACGAAGTTATAGAAGAGGTTGCATCTTTTCCGAATGGCGATCATGATGACTATTGTGATAGCATGACAATGGCACTACTTAGATTTAGACAAGGTGGTTTTATTAGTTTACAAGGAGAAGATGAACCAGAAGACTGGTTTCCAAGAGGGGCAAGGGAGTATTATTAATGGCAAAAAGATTAGAAGAATTATCTAAAAAAGATTTATTAAAAAAATTTGGATCGGCTCTTGCTGATAGGTATGATACAAATATTGGTGCTTATTCTAGAAATAATAATAAAGAAGATGTTATTCAAGACATAGAAGGTTTAGGTTTAAATCAAGGTGATGATTTTCTAGAAAGAAAATCAGGAGGCACTGTTAAAAAAATGAATATGGGCGGTGTAATGAAAAACCGTGGTGGGACATTCAAAGGCATTTACTAATGACTAGACTTTTTAAAATCAGAAGAAAATTAAACAAAAAGCCTATAAGAAAAGGAAAATTAGTTAAAAACAGATTTTCTGATATACTGGCTCCAGGCAAAAAAAGAGTAACGAGGATCACATAATGGCTACAGAACCTAGAAAAATATCAACAATGGTAGAAAGAGCAATGGGAGCAGGGGGTCAGATGATGCCCGAAGAAGATAGTCTTCAGATAGAACTCCCCAGCACCGAGGAGCAATTACCTGATGGTATAGAACTTGTGAACGAGGAGGTTACTGAAGTTATAGCAGTACCTTATGATCATGATGCAAACTTAGCCGAGGCACTTGATGAGTCGGTTCTTGGTTCTTTGTCCTCGGACATTCAATCTAAATTTCGTGAAGATGTAGAATCTAGAGAGGACTGGGAAGAGGCTATATCCAAGGGTCTAGGACTTCTTGGCATAAACTACGAAGACAGAAGTCAGCCTTTTTTAGGTGCTAGTGGTGTTACACATCCATTATTGTCTGAGGCTGTGACCCAGTTCCAAGCACAGGCATACAAGGAGATGTTACCTAGTGGCGGTCCTGTAAAGACACAGGTTCTCGGAACTCCGACCAAGGAGACTGAGGCACAGGCACAGCGTGTAAAAGATTTTATGAATTATCAGATAACTGAAGTTATGGAAGAATTTGATCAAGACACAGATCAGATGTTATTTTATTTGCCGTTGACAGGTTCTACATTCAAGAAAATTTATTTTGACGAAACCAAGCAGAGAGCCGTTTCCAAGTTTGTACCAGCCGAGGACATGATCGTTCCGTACTCAGCTTCTGATTTAAGAACAGCGGAGAGGGTTACACATGTCGTCAGAATGACATATAATGAAATCAGAAAACTACAAGTAGCAGGAGTTTACAGAGATGTTGAATTATCTAGCTCAGATGGCGACCAAGACGAAGGAGCTATCCAAGAACGTGCTGATGAGTTGTTGGGACTACGTCCGAACTATTCTGATGATGTCTATACCTTATTGGAATGCCATGTTGACTTGGATCTGGAGGGTTTTGAAGACAAGGATATGGAGGGGAATCCTTCGGGGATTATGCTTCCTTATATTGTCACCATTGATCAAGGGTCTGGAAAAGTGTTATCAATTTCTAGAAACTTTAGAGAGCAAGACCCACTAAAAAGAAAAAGACAATATTTTACTCATTACAAGTTTTTACCGGGTTTTGGGTTTTACGGCTTTGGTTTATTACACACAATCGGTGGTTTGTCTCGTGCAGCCACCTCAATATTGAGGCAATTGATAGATGCAGGTACTTTATCGAATCTTCCAGCAGGTTTCAAAGCGAGAGGTGTTCGTATTCGTAATGATGACGATCCTCTTAATCCTGGTGAGTTCAGAGACATCGATGTCCCAGGTGGAGATCTCAAAAATTCCATCATCCCACTGCCATACAAAGAGCCATCTGGCACATTAGCACAGCTTTTAGGGGTAGTTGTTGACTCTGGAAGGCGTTTTGCACAGGTTGCAGACGCAAAAATAGCAGATGTTAACTCCCAAGCACCTGTTGGAACCACTGTTGCACTCATAGAACAGGGTTCAAAGATCATTTCTAGCATACATAAGCGTCTACATTACGCTCAGAAGCAAGAATTTCGCATGTTATCGGAGATTTTTAGCGAAAATCCAGTTCCATACCCATATTTTGTTGGAAATGTGCCTCCAGAGACCATGCAATCCGACTTCGATGGGCGTATTGACATACTTCCAGTGTCAGATCCGAACATTTTTTCTATGGCACAGCGATTATCACTGGCTCAGACACAATTACAACTGGCTCAAGCCGCTCCACAGATGCATAATCTTCATGAAGCGTACAGAAGAATGTATGATGCACTTGATATTAAGAATATTGAGAGTATTTTACCTCCTCCAATGCAACCACAGCCAATAGACCCAGCAACAGAGAACGGAAATGCACTAAAAGGTATGCCTATACAGGTGTTTCAGCAACAAGATCACGAGGCACACGTTAGAGCACATATAGCATTTTTATCAACTCCAGCAGGTCAGGCAAATCCGCAAACATTTATCTTGTTACAGGCACATACACAAGAACATATAGGTATGATGGCTAGAGATCAGGTTGTCAAGTTCTTCCAAGAGTCTATTAAAGCTGCACAATTAGCAGGTCAGCCTGTTCCTCAACTAGATCCAGATGCTGTAGAGGCTGCAATAGCACAACAAACTGGTGAGATACTGAAAGAAGTAATGCCTTCTCTACAGCCACAGCAACAGACAGATCCGTTGGTTGAGATTAGAAAACAAGAGCTTGAAAACGATACAGCCGAGCTACAGCGTAAAGCTATGAAAGATCAAATGAACTTTCAGATAGATTCAGCTAAACTACAACAAGCTTACGAACTCGCTCAACAAAGACAGTCTCTACAAGAGAACATCGCTGATGATAGAAATGACGTAAACATTTACAGAATCAATATGGCATCAGCTAACAGGGGTAACAAAGCTAAATAACCTATGATATAATCTGGATATGGATCCAGTAACAATATCATTAGCTATGGGCGTAGCATCAAAAGCATTTGACGCAATCAAGAAAGGTTTTTCTGTAGGTCGAGACATTGAACAAATGTCTGGAGATATCGGACGCTGGATGGGTGCAGTGAGTGATGTAGACAATGCAGAAAAACAAGCTAAGAACCCACCTTTGTTTGGTAAGTTGTTCAAAGCAGGTTCAATAGAAGAGGCAGCACTGTCTGCATATGCAGCTAAAAAGAAACTTGAGGAACAACGCTATGAGCTTAAAATGTTTCTTAATATGACTTATGGCCCACAAGCGTATGAAGATCTGTTAAAGATGGAAGGACAGATCAGAAAGCAACGTCAAGAGACAGTTTATAAGCAACAACAATTAAGAAGACAGATAGGTGAAGCACTTACTTGGTTGTTTGTAGTTGCTGTTATGGGTGGTTTTGCTGTTTTAGTTGCATCAATCTGGATTAAAGAAGCAAGAGCATATCAATACAAACCAAAAGAGTATTCTAGGCAACAACAAGAATGGCGTAATCCAGATGTAAAAAAATACACAACATGTAGACTAAAGAAAAGAATTACGTCAAAATACACTAACAAAAGAGCTTGTATCTATGAAGGTGGTAATAAAACATTCACTATGATGATAGAAACATGGTGTCCAAAAAAGTATAAATGTTTGTATGATCCTAATGGTGAAGAGCCAGACATAGATAAAGTTATGGAGAGTTTAAGAAGCATAGGGAGAAAATAATGGACGGTGGTGTGATTTTAGATGCATGGAATGATTTGTCCTATTTTGAAGGAATATTATTTACAATCTGGCTTTTTATCTTATATTATGGTAAGTGCTGGATAGATCAGAGGTTTAAAAAATGATACAATGGATTTTAAATAAAATAATAAAGAGTGGTAGAGTTGGTATTAGCTCTGCTAGAGAACTATCTAAACATAGACTTCATACAACAAAGTATGAAGACTTGTGTATGTAGGAGGACGGAGTGCTTCAAGCGTTAATAGGTCCAATAGCTAACTTAGCTGGAACTTGGTTTGAGAACAAAGTCGAGAAGACAAAAGCAGAAGGACAAGCTAAAGTCGCAGAGGCTCGTGCTCGTGCAACTGTTGCAGAAAAGGTTGCAGCAGGTGAGGTTGCATGGGAGGGTAAGATGGCAGATGCTACAGTGGATAGCTGGAAGGACGAGTTTGCCTTAGTAGTCCTTTTGGCTCCTGCGATTTTAGTATTCATTCCTGGGATGAAAGAGTATGTTAAAGAGGGATTTGATATATTGGCAACTTTGCCAGAGTGGTATCAGTACCTCTTATATATTGCAATTAGTGCGAGTTTTGGAATCAAGGGAGTTGGACAAGCTGCAAAGATGTTCAAGAAAAAATAATGAATATAAATAAATGTCCAGAGTGTGGATTTGAATTACCAGAAGGAGACTTTTGCCCAGAGTGTAGGGTAAGAAGAAAAAAGATTTGTGCAAGATTTATTTAGACATTTAAGGATACATACAATGACTAAAAAAAATAAAATTAAAAAAGTTATGAAAGGCTTACAAAAAGCTAGTAAGACACATGCGGCACAAGCTAAAACTTTAAAAAGTGTTTTGAAAAATGGCAAAAAGAAAAGATCCTAAAGTTGGCACAGGGAAGAAACCAAAAGGTTCTGGACGAAGATTATACACGGATGAGAATCCAAAAGACACCGTTAGGATCAAGTTTGCCACAGAGGCAGACGCAAGAGCAACAGTTGCGAAGGTTAAAAGAATCAATAAACCATATGCGAGAAAGATACAGATACTTACAGTCGGTGAGCAAAGAGCAAAGGTTATGAAGAAGAATAAAGTGGCTAGTATTTTTAAAAAAGGTAAAGAAGCAATAAGGAGATCACATGGCAAGGGTTAGGCAGTTTGCAAAAGACATGGGTATAACGTATAATCAAGCCAAGGGTTTAATCAACAAAGGTCGAAGTCGTAAGGATGGAGGATCGCAAATCTTGGAGAATGTCATGAAAAAACCAGTTTACGCAAAACAGGGTAAATTCACAAAAGCTAAAGTAAAAATAGAAAAGCTTTTAACAGAATCAGATAAACCAAAACTTAGACCAAAAAATTTAGTTAAAAAGAAAACTAAAAAGAAAGATCCATTTGCAAAAGATACGACTGTAATTTTGAATGAAGATTTTAGTAAAGATGTAGCTAAATCAAATCAAAAAGCTATGGAAGAGTTAAAAAAAGCAGACGGTGGTGGTTTTCCAGATCTAAGTGGTGATGGTAAAATCACACAGAGAGACATTCTCATGGGAAGAGGTGTTATTAAGAAAAAATTGGGTGGTGTAGCTCGTGGTGGCAGATCCGCTATTCAAGGAACTGGCTTTAGCGGAGTTTACTAGTGGCTGTAGACGATTTTGATGGTTTTGACGAAGCGTATAGTCCAGACGACTTTAGTCAAGCAGATATGGACTTTGCTACTGCCGTAGGTATGCAAACTGCTGGTCGTGGTTCAGAAAGCGATAGTGGAGCACAGTTTATAGCCAATCAACTTGCACAACCACAAGCTGGGATGAATAGATCCAATGTAAGAGGTATGGCAAATTATGATCCTACTTTTGCTGCAGCATTTGACATATCTAGAGGTTTAGATCCTACTGGTAATTTTCAAGGAACTGGTGGTTTAGCAGTACCATCTTATCTACGACCACAAATAGAGAGTGGAAGAGTAGATGCTAGAGGTGAGCCAATCAGATATTTCTCAGAAGGTGAGAGAGTAATACAAGAAGATTTTACGGATTTTATTAGATCTTCTCAACAAGCTGCTGCTGGTATTCCTAGTCTTCTTTCATCAGGTTTGGGTGCTATCAAGAGTGTTTTTGATGGATTAAGTTTTTTAAACGATAGTAAGGCTGGTAAAACAGTTGAAGAAACTGTAGATGCTTTTGGTAATGTAGTAGATCCTAACGTCACTGATCCCCTCTCAGCAACTGGTGCTGTAGATGCTTTTGGTACACCTGTTTCTAGAGCAGAGCAAACAAGAGAAAGAAACTTGGGTTTTGGATTAGGATCTGTGATGACTGATCCTTCTTTTATGGCTAGACCAATCGATACAGTAACAAAAACAGCTTTAGATAAACTTGATGATAGACCCTCAATAGCAGAACTAGCAGAACAAAGAAAAACACAAAATGCATTAAATTCAATTTTTGATATGTTAAATAAAAACACACAAAACATCGAGATAGCTGCAGGAGCTAATACAGGAAAAACATTAAATGTTGCTCTTCCAGAACGTAGAAATCTAGCTGCATTTACTGGCCCAGGATTTTTACAGTCTGAGATAACTGAATCAGTTGTGCCTAAAACAAAAGATAAACAGGGTCCTCCAGAGCCACCAGCAAAAGCACCACCTGGTTTTGTTGATATTGTTATAGGAGAAGATAAAACACCTACGTTTGCAGGTACAAACATGACAATTTTTGGTGGTAGAGATCCTTCAGCTAAATTGTATTCACCATTAACTGAAGCAGAGGCAAGAGTCGCAACTGACGCTGGTTTTTCTCTAGTTCCTATTCAAGGTGCTCTTGATGTTTCTAAAGATCCTAGAGACTATACAGCTAGTGGTGTTCTAACAGGTGTTAATTTACCTGCGGCTGAATTTAAATTTAAGCCTGATCCAGAAAATGTGGTAAGAGTTCCAATATCCTCTCTTCCTGCTCAAGCACAACAAGTGGCAGCGTTAAGATCTGGTGAACTAGATTACGGAACATCATTTCCTTTACAGACTATATTAGATGCTAGAAGAGAGGTTGACAGTGGAAATTTCACTCAAAAAGAAATGAGTGATTTTTTAGCTGGTTTTAAAAGATCAAAATAATGTATGTAACTGAATTTTTACACAAGTACAAAAAAGACTTGCAAACAAGAATTGACGACATAAGTATTTCCTTGACCAGTGGAAGTGCTTCTGATATTGGTCATTATAAAGCAATGGTAGGTGAGATACAGGGACTCACTTATGCGTTGGAACATATACAAACCCTGCTAAAAAAGGTTGATGATGAGTCTGATAGTACCTGATTACGTTCTAGCACAAAGGAACGCAAAGAAAAAAGCCGAAGAAGAAGCAAAAAAATTAAAATTAATTGAAAGAATACCACAACCCACAGGGTGGAGAATTTTAGTTATGCCTTACATGGGCAAAGAAAAAACTGAAGGTGGTGTTTTTGTACCAGATCCTGTAAGAGAAAGAGAAGCACGAGCCACGGTTACAGCGTATGTAGCCAAGTTGGGTCCACTTGCTTATAAGGATGTCGATAAATTTGGAGAAGATGGGGCGTGGTGTAAAGAAGGCGACTGGGTTTGTATTGGTCGTTACGCTGGTTCTAGATTCCAAATTGAAGGGGGAGAAGTTAGAATAATCAATGACGATGAAGTCATTGCAACCATTGTCGATCCAGACGACATCAAATCATACGGAGCCTAGTATGCAAGAAGAAAAACAAAAAGTAGAAGAAGTAGAAGAGGAGGGTCAAGAGATAGAGCTTCCAGAAGAAGTTTCTGAAGATGCACCTGCAATGGAAACTAAAGAAGAAGAAAAACCAGAAGAAGTTAAAGAGTCAGAAAAAGAAGAAACTGATGAGCTAGACAACTATTCTGATTCTGTTAAGAAAAGAATATCTAAACTAACCAGTAAGTTTAGAGAAGAAGAAAGACAAAGACAGGCAGCGATTGAATATGCTGAAGCTGTCAAAAAACAAAACGAAGAACTACAATCAAGATTAAGTAAGTTAGATACTACTTATGTTGGTGAGTTTGATTCAAGAGTTCAGTCACAAAGTATAGCTGCAAAAGAAGCTTACAGAAAAGCTGTTGAAGATAATGATGTTGATGCCATGTATGAGGCACAACAGAATATTTCTAGAATAGCTTTGGAAGAGGCTAGACTAAATCAAATAAAACAACAGAGAGAAGAACAGGCTAAAGCACAGGAAGCAAATGGTGCAGCACCTGCACCTGCACAACCATCTGCAACGCCTCCACCTCCTCCAAAACCAGACCCTAAAGCTGAAGAATGGGCACAAAAAAACACATGGTTTGGACAAGATCAGACTATGACTTATGCAGCTTTTGGGTTACATAAACAACTAATTGAGGAAGAGGGGTTTGACGCAACGTCAGATGAATATTATACTGAGTTAGATAACAGGATTAGGACTGAGTTTCCACATAAATTTCAAGAGACTCAGAAGAAATCCTCAGGTCCCAGAGTCGCCTCTGCTGGGACAACGGCTTCAAAGTCGTCATCACCAAAGGGACGCAGAACAGTCAAATTGACTCCATCGCAAATTGCGATAGCGAAACGGTTGAATGTTCCGCTTGAAGAATATGCTAAATATGTAAAGGAGTAAAAAATGGCTATAGATAGAACAACACGAGAAAGTAAAAGTCGTGCGAATACTACGAGGAGACAACCTTGGCAACCTCCAGCAAAGTTGGATGCACCTCCCCCTCCAGCAGGGTTTGAACATAGATGGATCAGAACTACCATTCGTGGTGAGGACGATAAATCAAATGTTTTTTCAAGAATGAGAGAGGGATGGGAACCAGTTAGGGCAGACGAATATGGCTCAGAAGCTGACAAGTATCCAGTTATAGAAGAGGGAAAAAACAAAGGAATTATTGGTGTCGGTGGTTTAATGTTGGCACGAATACCCACAGAAACGGTACAAGAGAGAACTGAATATTTTCGGGATCAGACCCGCAATCAACTAAAAGCCGTGGATGAAAACTTGATGAGGGAGCAACATCCCTCGATGCCTATCAGTGTTGATAGGCAAAGTCGTGTAACTTTCGGTGGGAAAGAAAAATCCTCCGAATAATTTTAGAAGGAGCAATAAATGGCTAATGCAAATGTAGCTTTCGGATTTAAGCCTGTAGGAATGCATGGTTCAAGTCCAGCGACTCAAGGTACGAGTCAATATTTTATTGCTAGTGATGCTTCTGCGATTTTTCAAGGTTCACCAGTAAAAGCTGAGTTGACTGGTGGAACTATTCAGATCGCCTCTGCTTCTGGTAATGGAGACCAATTAGTTGGTGTCTTTGCTGGATGTGAATTCGTGGATGCAACTACTGGCAAGTTAAGGTTTAGTAATACTTGGCCCGGTTCGGGATCAGCTAATACTAACTTTGATATCAAAGGGTTTGTGTATGACAATCCGTCACAGAGATTTATAATTGCAAGTGATGGAACAAACACTGACAGAGCAACTGCTAAAGCAGATATCTTTAAGACTGCTGATATAGCAAGTGGAGCAAGTGGTAATACTACAACTGGTATTTCTTCTGCTGTATTAGATATATCAA
>Ga0209348_1001204_pt1 | contig 12705 bp, 6 predicted proteins | sample ETNvirenome_2_30_FD_184065 | JGI IMG/M metagenome (GOLD analysis project Ga0209348, IMG submission 184065) | Marine viral communities from the Pacific Ocean - ETNP_2_30 (SPAdes) (version 2) | ecosystem: Environmental > Aquatic > Marine > Oceanic | place: Pacific Ocean | collected 2013-06-22 | reverse complement strand
TGGCCCAACGGCTAGAGGCTGCGGGGCTGCTGGGTAGATTAGGAACTGACGAACAACGTATGGCTATCGAAAGACTCCGTAACTTGCAGGCTTCAGGAGAAATCGAAAGAAACTTGACTCAGCGCGGCCTCGACATGGGCTATCAAGATTTCTTACGTCAACAGGCTTATCCGCGAGAACAGTTGGCCTTCTTCAGTTCGCTGCTGCAAGGACTTCCCATCCAGCCTGGATCACAGACAACAACATTCGGCGGTCCAAGCCAGACAGAAAGGCTGCTTGGTGCTGGTATTGGTGGTGTTGGCCTCTATAACGCAATGCGGTAGATATAGATGAACATACTTGAAATCGAAGACATGGTGAAAGGGTTGCCCGATGATCGGCTGCAACAAGAGGCAGAAATGCCAACGGGGCAAGTGCCTCAATTTTTGGTTGTGTCTGAGATTCAAAGACGTGCAGACATGCGTAAAAGGTTTTCTGAGCGTCAGCAAGAGCAGCCTCAAGGCACCGTCAAAGATCAGATAGTGCAGGAAGGTATCGCTGCAATGGCACCGCCAGAGCCACAGATGCAAGCTGCAATGATGGGTGGGCCACAACCTATGCCGCCTCAGATGCCTATGGCACCTCAAGGGCCAATGCCGCCACAAGGCATGGCAGAAGGTGGCGTTGTTCGTATGCAAGAAGGGATGCTTACTCCGTATGCTACGGCCTTAACCAACTACCAGTCTTTGATTGAGCCTTTGTCCCAGCAACTAGCAATGCTCCAAAATCAGGGCGGGAATGTAGATAAGATATTGGATCTGGAAGGTCAGATGCGGTCGATCTATGAGAATCTGGGCTTGGATAGATACTCGCTAGATGAAAAGCGAGCAGCATTATCAGATAGCAGTCCAGAAGAAATACAAAGCGCATACAATCGGGCGGGATTAAACCCGGATCGTTACGCAGATATAGTTGGCAGCATTGGTACATACGCTGGCGAAGGTGAAGACAATCAAGATGTGAACCTGCCAACAGCCACAACGCCTATAGCGCAAGAAGAGCCTTCAGACGCGAGGGAGGCATTCATAAGGGGCGAAATAAACACACGTAGTAATCCAGCGGGTCAATTCGTTGCGAGTGTTGATGGGCCGGGAACTCGTGATGCTAGTTCGCTAATACCAAGGCTAGAAATGCAGGCGACAGCGCCGATAGACCCGGAATCAACAACGCCCGAAAGAATGCAGCAAAGAATGAAAGATATTGCTGCTGCTAAATTAAATTTCCTGAGACGTGGTGATGTCCAGTACGACGAAGAAGATTTACTAAGATTTGCACCCAGTGGTCCCTTTTTTGACGCCTCCATAAATCAAGGGGGATTTGAAATGGCGACAAGTCCTGTAGCTCGACGGCTAAATTCTACCTTGGATCGCTTAGAAGCCACTTCTCCTACTGCTAAGTTAGCAAGATCTTTGGCAGCGCCTGCGGCTAATGATGATAGAGCTCAATCGATTGATGTTGGTGGTCCGTTATTTGACCCTTCTTATACACCTAGATTAGCTAGTTTAGGCGCTGAGGCTGATAAAGTTCAATTGAGTGGTGCTGTTACGACTGACGCCAAGAGAGGTCTTTCTACCGGAACGGCACTTGACCCAGAAGTTCTTAGGCTTGCGACTGCTCCTGATTCAAGTGGAGGATTGCAGAGCATAATTAGTCCTAGAAGTGGCAGTAATGTTGCGGATATAACTAGAACCGAGGTTGAGTCTGCCGAAGGTGTGAGCACTGTCCGAGGTGGTGACGCTAGTGTCCAAGGTCCAACAGGAAGACAATCCGATAGAACTGGAAGGCGTCTGTTTGCACCTTTCTTTACATCGATTGATGATTCGCGGCGTGCTGATCTTGAAGCCTTGGTAGAAAATAACATTGATGCAAGTAGCGTAGTTCCTAGTCAAGATTCACCTATATCGGGTATCAACCGAGACCTTATTAGCCAATTAATAAGAGACCCGGATTCAGTTGACTTCGGTGCTTCCCTTGCTAGGTACAAGGCTCAAGCTGGTGCTGAATTAGCAAGTGCTCCCATTGCCACAACAGGTGATACCACTGGTACAGATGTTAGCGATGATAGCTACGCTGCTATAGCAGGGAGGATTGCGAATATAAGCGCCAACGGGAGCGGGGCTGCAACTGATGGAACTGTCAGCGGATTTCCAACTAGAACAGCATATACCCCCGACTACACTCAGTTTCAGCCAAACTACAGAGAAATGATTGAAGCGGCAGAAACACGCGCTAGAGAAGCTAGAGAGCGCGGGAGAAGAGAGGCCGGTTCTCAAGCTTTAATCCAGCTTGGTGCAGGTATAGCAGGAGGCGACCTTCCTGGAGGAATCGCAAGAGCTGGAGAATCAGCGCGTCTAGCTAGACGAGACGCACAACAAGATGCTTCCGCAGATGAGCAATTAGCGCAACGCATGTTGATAGCGGAACAAGAAGCCAGAATGAAGTTGGGCATTGAGGGAGAAAGGGCCAAGCAAGAAGAAAGTAAAATAGCTGATGATTATGCGATGAAGATGGCTGAATACGTGAGCGCCAGAACTGACGCTGACAGAAAGTTTCAGCTAGATAAACTTACTCAGGTAGTGACAGCAAAACGATACGGGGATCTTAGAACTGAAAGCGAAAGAAGGGCTTATAGGGATCGGTTGTCTCAGTACAAGGATGTAATTAATGCTGCCATTGTGGAATGGCAAGAGCAGAATTTGGCTCCAATTAAGGAAGATTATACATCTACAGATGCTCATCAAAAAGCTTACGACGATTGGTTGAGTAGACTTCGTAGCTTCCACGAAAACTTGTTAAGCGGGCTTGGTATTAGTGTCGAAGGCGTGGATGCTCCTGAGACCGCTACAGATGAAGGGGGCGTTCCTCCTAGCGCCAATACTGGTGCTGTAACTCGTGATAGCCTTGGTCTGAGGGAATAGCTTTGTCTGCGGTCCTGAACGCCTTTAGAGAAAAAAATCCTGAATACGACAATATGTCGGACTATGAGCTTGCCGATTTTTTCTACGAAAAAGAATATTCCGACCTAGATAGAAACGACTATTTTAATAGGTTAGGAATCAATCCTGTCGAGCAGGAAACTGGGGCAGTTGACTATGCGCTTGGCTACGTGCCAGAGGTTGGGAAAGCCCTCTCTCGCGGTTTTAGCCAGACGTTTACTGGCGGTGTTTCCGGTGCTGTCGGTTTTGCTGATTCTGCTGCCAACATGCTTGGTCAAGAGGATCTTATAGACAGCGGTGATGACAATGAAATAATTAAGTTTGCTGATGATGGCAAAAAGTATATCGATGAGAACCTTGGTATCGGTGACGCGTACAGAGACGATTATTCGGTCAAAGTTGCAGAGGCTATCGGCTCTATCGGTGGAATGATGGCCCTCACTGCGGGAGCTGTCGGAGCTACGACGGCTCTTGGAGCTTCAGCGCCAGTAGCTGGGTTGGTAGGCACCGGAGCTGCGATACTTTCTGGCATAACATTGAACGCAGACGATCAACGCCAGCGTATTGAGGCGTCTAAGGCAAGAGGTATAGACGTAGATCAAGACGACGCTGATACCTCTATCGTGCTTGGTGGTCTTTTCGGCGCGACTGAGGCTTTTACTCCTTTGCGCGTCCTTAAAAAAATTCGTGGTATTAAAGAGCCAAGGGATCGTTACAACAAGCTAGAAAAAGAAAAGCAGGCAGCCATAGAAAGAGGGGACACAGAAGGCGCTAGAAGGTTGTTAAATGAGCAAGTGAAGGTGCAGCGAGAGATGTCTCGCGTATTGACCAAGACGGATCGAATTGTCAGCGCATTAAAAACCGGAACCTTTGAGGGCGTCCAAGAGTTGACCAATAGCTTAGTTCAAGATGCTATCCAAAATTACAACTACGATGACAGCATAGAGGTGGGCGACAGTCTTTGGGACGATCTTACTGTTGGCTTTGGTGCTGGAGCCTTGGTTGATGGGGTGAGTGTTGGTTTCGCTAACAGACGTAACCGTGCTATGAGGGATTCTTTAGAAGAGAAAGAGTTAGAGCTTAGAGAAAAAGAAGAAGAGCAGCGAGCTAATTACTACCAAGAATCAGAAAAAGTTCTTCGAGAGATTGAGCGAAATAATAGGCTTGCAAGGGAAGCCGCGGCCATAGAGGGAAGGGTGGTTCCCCCGCAGGACGAACAGGTTGCGGCATTGGGTGAATCTGTTCGCGGTGGTAGGCCATTTAATCCTAACCAACAGCTAAACCCTGAAACTGGGTTAGAGTATGGAGCTTCTACAGATACTGAGTACAACAAGCGTGTAGGTAAAACGTATGCCTCCCAGATAGCGAGAGATGCTTCACAAGAATATGGCGTGTTTCCAGAGTCAGGCACTTTCAGTGTTGTTGCCGAAGAGACAGTGAGACAGGTAATTAATCCTGTTACACAGAAACCAGAACAGGTTCCATTCACAGAGTACAAGGTTGTTCACTCAACTACAGACCAAGAGTATGGCACCCCGGCTGTAGAGTATGAATCCGCCGCACATTTAGCTTCTAACCTCAATCAAGAGCTGATCAATCGTACCTTGACAAATTCTGTTATAGGTTCAATCGATCTTTCCTCAGACACATACACGCCCCAGCAGGCTGAAGCTTTGTTCATGGTCGGGCAGAAGGTAGTTAGGCCAGATAATTTGTCCATCACGGCTGATGTCTTAAATGAGGCAGGCAGAACCACCTCTGGCTTTGGTTCTAAATACAATGAGGGAGTGTCGATAGACTCTCTTCACATGCAGCAGTACGGGGTACCTGCTTTTTTTGATCGAGGCGAAAGGATATACAAGCCTCTGTCAGACCTCACCGTCTCACAAGAAATAAACTACAAGCGGAGGCAACAGGGTCTCCCAGAAAAAGACACGTTCACCCTTGCAGAAGCTAAAAAAGCATTAGGTGAGGATTTTTCTCGTGTATTTGATGTGATGGCCGGGGTTAAAGAGACAACCGCGGCTGATCAAATTACCGACTTTGGCACCGTGGGTGCTGAGATAGCTAGGAGCCGAGAGGAATACAAGAACAACGTTGCAACTCAGCAAGCGATACAGGACGTACTACAGTCCAAAAACATTACGGTAGATATCGACTCTCCAGGGTTACAGTACATATTTGAGCAGGTCGTAAATGAGACCAACATCTCGGACATGTCGCCGTCACAAAGGCTGGTCCTTGTTTCTGCGCTTGAGAAACTGCCTATTGTTCCCGGCGATTCTCCAGTTTCATTGCCTGACTTTAGGCCGAAACCATACAGCCGCAGATTGTATAACGAGGCATTGGAGCATGTTCGGTATACGAAAGATGGTTCCCTAGAAAACATACAAGACTTCTTGGGCGAAAAGATTGATAACCGTCGTTTAGAGGTTACATCATCTAAGTTGAGGGAGGCGCTTGTTGATGCTGGGGTTATCAATGCAGACGGCACCATCCCTGAACTTCAAGCTTTAGAATCACCACCACCTAGTCCAGTCTTCGAGCCGGAGCCTTACAGCGAGGAGGCAACGTCTGAGCTTGCACAAGACTTGGAAAAAGGTCTTAAAGAAAAGCTCAAGGGTTACGGGTTAGAGGACATAAAGCTTAGAGTCTTGGACGCCTTAAAGTTCGGGAGAGTCACGGCAGACGGCCAACTTATTTTGACTGGCGAACCCGCTGAAACAACCGAAGTTGAAGATGCTGAAGGTTTTTTTCTTCAATCACCAAGGACGGTATTCTTGGCTATCGATAGGGCTAACGAATCCGCTAAAGACGAAAGCCCGGAGGCGCGTGATGCGGCCCTGTCTGAGGTGTTAGACCATGAGATTGTTCACGCTCTAAGGAACCTAGATCTTTGGACTGATGCAGAGTGGAGTCTCCTAGAACGTGCAGCAAAAACTCGCGTGTATCCTGGCACAGGCAATGAAACATTTTTTAATAACGCCCAAAGAAGATACAAGTATTTGTCTCCCGTTGGTCAGATGGAGGAGGCCGTAGCAGAGCTTGTCCGTCACATGCGAAAAGACAAGTCAATGGTGACTGGCAAGCCTAATCGCCTAGTCAAGAGAATGTACGACTTTGCGGAGCGGCTGACCAGTGCCCTGAGAGGGACTGGCTTTCAGGATTTTGAGGATGTCATTAACCGTATTGAGTCTGGCGAGATAGGCCAGCGAAAGCGCGGGGAGGTAAGGACACTAAGGTCTGTTGAAAGCGGTCTTGGTGCCGTACCTGAAAGAGGTATTGGTCAGTTTATTGATGAAGATCAAGAAGGCTTGGGCATACCCCCTGACCCAGATGATGCTCCTTTTGGGTACATCTTGCGGGCTAGGAGAGCTGTAGGCGCACCAGATACGGATGTGAGGCCGGAGGTGGCCGATGCTTACCGCAGGATGCAAGACGGAGAAATAACCCGAGAGCAATACGATACGGTTGTTCTCGGGACTATTAGTCCTTACGACTTTGTTCCAGTGCCAGCTACTTATCAAGAAATGTTTGATGCCCTGCAAGCGGGCAAGAAAAACAAGATTAATGTGGCTATCGAGGATGGGACAGAAGTAGGCTTGCGTCTTGATATACCCGCATATACAGATGCTGGGGTCTGGGTTCCGACCATACATGGCATGTTTGGCGAAGACTCTAAAGGTAACATACTTAGAACTTCCCACAGAGCCACGGCATCAATATTAAATGCTGACTTTACTCAGAACAAACAAGATGCTCCTCAGCGCGTTATGGAGGGGCAGGTTCCAGGTACGGAAGGGTTTAGAGAGAGGCAAAGAATACTCGAAGAGATTGAGCCACAGATTGAAGAAATCAAGGCTTCAGACATGGACTCAAAGGCAAAAGAAAAGGCAATCAGTAAGCTTAGATCTCGTCTATCAAAATTCAACAAGTCTCCTTTTGCTAGGATAGAAGGCTCTTTTGTAAACAGGACTGATGAGGAAAACGCTTCGCTCGCAGAGCAAGCCCTTAACGACCCAGCGTGGACGCAGGTTGGCTTTGACCCAAGAAGACACTCTTACTTCTACGACAGAAAAACCGGCGAGCCAGTAACCTTTGCTGAAGAGGTCATACAAGTTGGCCCATTGGTATTGGCTAAGAACGCAACGAAGAGTGTTCTTCCAAGTGGAGAACAGTTTCAAACATTGTATTCAAAGCGACAAGAGACTGCCCGACCAGCAGCGCCTGTTGGCGATAGTCTAACTCCCAATACGCAATCACTTCTTGATCGAGTCAACGACTCTCAGAGAGCCGTCGAAGACTTTGAGAATCAACACCCAGCCGGGACGGTAGCTCATGCAGCGAATCAGAACCCGGAGCACAAAAAAGCGGTAGCCCAGCAAGAGATGCTGGACGGTGCTGAACCACTGTCTATCCAATCTGGAAGCTACAGTCTGGGTAAGAGGTTTATTTATCAGATACAAGATAAGTTTGTTGGCTTGAAAGACATTGAGAATCAGGTCAACAACTGGAGAAGGATGAATGGGCTTGACGAACTGACAGAAGATCAATCTCCGTATCGAGGGGAAGAAAGCATTCCCGGCAAGATTGGCTTTGCTGTTAGAGAGTTTGAGGAAAAAAGAAAAAAACCCCTAGCCAAGAAGATAGCTGATTTAGATATACCCATTGATGAGGTGGATGATTTCTTGACGTTGCGCCATGCGATAGAGCGCAACAGAACCATCAGTTTGCGAGACCCGCAGCGAGATCCAGAAAGTAACCCCGGATCAGGGCAGCTAAGAGACGGGGAGGTACTGACAGATTCCTTCGTTAAAAATCGGATGCTTAGTAGATACGGGATGTCTTGGGACGACGCCTCTGGAACCTGGAGCGGCGGCAATGCAAGGGGAAAGAAGCTTCAAAGCGTGGCATCTGATGCTGACCAGATCGTAAGGGAGACCATGAATGCTACTGTGGATGGCGGCCTGATCTCCAAAGACAATGCAGACGTTATCATGGGTTCGTACAAGTATTACGCTCCACTTAAAGGTAAGGATATCGAGGACGATTACGCTGAAAACGTGATCGTGGGTAGCGGACTGAGCACTAAGGGCAAAGAGACCCTGCGAGCTATGGGTCGAGAGTCATCAGCTCAATCCCCTCTCGGGCACATTTTGTTGAATGCAGAGCGGAGTATAGCTAGAGGGCTAAAGAACAAAGAGTTTGGGCAGCGGCTTATTAACCTAGTGAACTCATCCCCAGACTCTGAATTTTGGGAAGTGATATCTAAAGACAATCCCAAGATGTCCAGAGGGTTTGAAAAGAAGTTCACCTATGTTGGAAAAGACCCAGAGCTACAGGGAAGTAAGTACACCGAGATTCCTCCGGGCGCAAACCCAAAAGATTTTTTGCAGCTTATAACGGTGAAACCAGATTTCTTTTCGCCAACAATGGATTCCGATCTGATCGGTGTAAAAGTCAACGGGGAGCAGCAGTATGTCAGGATCAATGATGCCCGGTTGCGTGATGCCATAACGGCATTCGATGTAGGCACGGTCGATAATCTGATTACAAAGTTTGGTGTCGTCAACAGATGGTTGTCGATGGTCAACACTTCCCTGAACCCAGAGTTTGTTATTGGTAACTTTTCTCGTGATGTGCAGACCGCGATATTTAATATCTTGGGCGAGCAGAACATGAGCAGTGGTAAGGCCAAAGACCAGAAGCTGGTTAGGCAAATATTAAAAGATGTCATCCCTTCTATGGGCGCTTTTTACAAAGGGCTAAGGCGTTATGACCTGAAAGATGAAACGCTGAGAGGTTCTTTGTTTGGCATGAGCAGCAAAGATCAGGCTGACTTTTTAGAGTTTGTAAAGGCCGGAGCTAAGGCAGACTGGTTCCACTCTCGACCACCAGAAGATCAAGTAAAGACAATCCAAGCAATGATCGAGATGGCGAACGGAACGGCGAAGGGAAACCTGATGAAGCGTTACGAGCAAGTTGCCAACTTTGTTGAGGACACAAACTCAGCGGTAGAGAACGCTGTTCGATTTGCCGCTTTCAAGGCTTCACGAGACCAGATGCTAGACTCTGGTATAGATCGTGATACGGCTGTAAAGAGAGCTTCCAGTCTTGCTAAGAACCTCACCATCAACTTCAACCGGAAGGGTATGAGTGGTGACTTTCTTAACTCCCTGTTCCTGTTCTTTAATGCAAGTGTTCAAGGCACCGCAAACTTTGCCAGAGGATTGTTTGGCCCGAAAGGCAACCCCTTCAGTAACGAGGCAAGCCGAATCAAGCAAGGTGCTGTTGGCGGGTTGATGCTTATGGGTGCCCTTTCAGCGATGCGAGGTGAAGAGGAAAGCGAGGAGAATCCGGTCACTGGTAGATCGTACTACTCAGAAATCCCCGATTACGTCAAAGAACGTAACATGGTTATCATGGCTGAGAACGGAAAAGATTATTACACAATACCCCTACCATACGGTTACAACACGTTTCATGTGATAGGTCAGTCAGTTTACGAGATGGGGCAAGGTAATATGTCCTTGAACAGGGCGACTAGCAATATACTAAGCACGTTCCTGGGTTCGTTTTCTCCAGTGGGGTTTTCTCCGATTCCAACTATCGCGCAGCCAGCTTACGAGATAGCAAAGAACGAGAACTTTTTTGGCGGTCCAATCTACAGGGAAAATTTAGGTTTCGGGCCGCCATTACCTGACTCACAATTGCAGATGGCGAGCACCCGAGCGCCGTTTGTGGAGACAGCTAAGATTCTCAACAAGCTTTCTCAAGGCAACGAGCAACAGTCTGGGAGCATCGATATATCCCCTGATACACTTGAGCACTATGCTGAGTTCTTGTTGGGTGGCGCTGGTACATTTGGGCTTCGCACCTTTGACGCAATTGATAAATGGTCATCTGGCGAAAAGCTAGAGACTAGGGAGATACCCTTCCTGCGTAGGATCAAGGGCGAACCCAATATGCAGCAAAGCACTTCAGACTATTACGACCGAAAGTTTGATCTGGAGCAGGCTCAACTAAGGCTAGATGCGTTGAGAGGAAGCGAAAGGGTAAAGTTTAGAAAAGAAAACAGAGACCTGTTACGTCTAGCTCGAAGGATGGAAGATACGGAAAAGAGGTTAAGGGAGTTAAGGAAGCGAAGAAACGCCGCCAGAGAAAATGCTTCTAGGTCTCCCGCGGCGGCATTAAGGTCTGCGGAAATCGAAAGGAATATGTACGACCGAATAGCGGAAGAGCAAGGTAAGTTCAACAAGCTATATGACAAGACGCTTGGAAGAACCAACTAACCTTACCCGACTGACTCCTTGTCGAAATGTCTGGGTGACAGTTCTGGCAGCTCCGTCGCTGGCCTGTCTATGCTCTTCAGCTCTCGCGTTCTAAAGAACCCATCATACTGCGGGTACATTCGCATGAACCGTCGAGCGTAGAAGGCGCGATAGTTGTTGTTCAATTTGAATTGATTCACACCATCACCGCCCTGATCCTTCTCCCACCGGATGCGCTCGAATATCGCGTTGACGCTATAGTTCGGATATCCTTTGCGGATCATCGTCTGAGTGAAATGCACGAACAGTTCCCACACCTCCGGGTGCTCGTTGTGAAACCTTTGGCACTGATCACGCATCTCCTCATGACGATTATCGGCTTGCCGACTAGAAGGGGATATCATCATCGAAATCCTGTTGAGGCGGCACTGGCTGCGCTTGCACAGGAGTCTGCTTCTCCTCTGCTGGCATCACCTCAACATTGAGAGAAACATACGTCCCTTTGTCGTTAGCTTGCTTCCAACCAGCCATGCGAACGTTCATCTCATCCAAGCTGGGATCAGCCTTAAAGGTTTGAGCGATCAACTTCGCCTGTTCCCTCGACACGTTGACGAAACCCCGGTAATGCGGGTGGGTGTCTTTCTGTCGGTTCTGTTCAGGGTAGAGGGCACCTCTACTTTTGATGGCTTTTGAATAATCTGGCATTTTAATCTCCTGCGTTTTTTTCGATGTGTGCCTTGCGGCGGTTATAAACTGCCTTGATCTGGTCAAAGATCTGGGGCTGATGTTCTTGGATCGTGGCGATCTTGCCTTGGTTGTTGCGGTAGGTGCTCTGCAAACCAGGCATACTGGTCTCTAGTTCAACAACGTACGTATACAATTTGAGGAAGGCCGTTGCTCCCTCCTCGCCTTGGTAGAACTCAGCCTCTTCCGGCAGATCGGATCGCGGTGCTGGTTTCTTTTCCGGTGGTGGAGATGACTTCTTCTTTGCTTTCGGCGCAGATGGTGGCTGCTCTACCTCTGCCGCCTCACCATCGTCATCCTCATCTGCCGCGACACCGCAAGCCATCGCTAGGCTGTACCTTTTCGCGTATGTCATCGCACTCCCATAGCCTTGTGCGGTAATTTTCTGCGCGGGGACAGGCACTGCCCCCGTCGTGATCTCTTCACCGTGACCATACAGCACTGTCTCAATGGATATCCCGTTTTCCATAGGGATGGACCGCTGAATAAAGGCAATGCCATTTTTGTTGAGCGCAGGTTTTACTGCATCGATAACGGACCTCAGTGATGCGAACTTCGATTGGAACTGCGGGTTCACTTGGTCGAGCACCGCGTGTGTCATCTCCGATTGCGCCTTCACTAAGGCGTCCACTAATGTTTTTTCAGCCATAAATCCTCCTATTATTTTTGACTTGAAAACGGATTCTTACGATATCCAGATAGGTCCACCCTGAATTGCTGCGGGTTGACGTTATACCGCTGCTCTATCTGCTGCTCGACTAATAAGACGATCTCCAGCGGGACCAGCTCATCGAACAGATTGAATGGTATTGCGACAATCTCACCCATAGACCAACGGAACAACACCTCTCCATTCGTGGGTGTCATCTCAAGCTGCGGTATCCGGGTGATTGACCAGATGCCGATCATTTTCTCGTAGACCTTGCGGTCATTCTCAATCATTTTCGCCTCTCCACTGGTCGCAAAACTCAGCCACGCGGCACCAGTTCTGATCACATCTCACATGCGTTCCGTGACGCACCTCCACCTCATGCCACTTGCTGTCGGCGTGTCCACGCTTCTCAAGAAAAGACTCGGCCTCTTCCATCGAATCAAAAACTTTCAACGCACGTTTCTGCGTTGTCTTCTTGGCGGCGTAGGTTGTTGGACGTGTCCAACGCTCGGCGTCTGTGCATGGAGGCAGCGACTCATCACTAAAGTTTCGGAACTCTGCGAATTGATGCAGAGCAATCCGTCCCTCCATGTATTTATCCTGATCACTGTCTGACCATCGGGTGATGGGCAACTCAGCAATGGGTGCCTGTGGGTAGCTGGCATCGCTCTCAGCCTGTCTCCGATTCCAATCCCGCATGACTGCCACGATCCGCAGCTCTTGAGGGTTGACGTCCTTGGCATGGCGCATCAGCCAAGCGTATGCGTTTAGCTGAAGTTCCCACTCGAGCTTGTCATGTATGACTGACCACACGCTGGTGCATTTGTAATCCACGATGCCTCGCTCATCCTGTAAATCGATAGCACCACTGATAACCCAGTCATCTACCTCGACGAAGAGTCTCTCCTCGCTGATCACATCGTCACCGGCATGATCCTCGAAGATGCGATGTACTGCTGTACCGAGCACGGTCCACATCTTCTCAGACACGTCCTCCGTCAAGTCATCCCAGTGACGCTCTCTCAGAATGCGCACCTGGGGCGAGTCGATTAGCTGGGTGACA
>Ga0209348_1001203_pt1 | contig 12718 bp, 7 predicted proteins | sample ETNvirenome_2_30_FD_184065 | JGI IMG/M metagenome (GOLD analysis project Ga0209348, IMG submission 184065) | Marine viral communities from the Pacific Ocean - ETNP_2_30 (SPAdes) (version 2) | ecosystem: Environmental > Aquatic > Marine > Oceanic | place: Pacific Ocean | collected 2013-06-22 | reverse complement strand
GTATTAATCCAAGTTTCCTTATCTATAGCTATACGCACAGCGTCTTCAGCTGGCTTACCATTTAAGTCTGGAAATAGATCAGCTAAATTTTCTTCACTACCTCCACCAGTTCCTAATGTCGTTAAATTAAATTTTATAGACTCTGGAGCTTCGTTACTTATATCTATTATTTTTATTTTATTATTAACATCTACTTGGTTATTAGTGTCTATTTCCTTTTTCATTATAACATAATCACCTTCTTGTAGTTTGTTTCTATCAGAAGAAGGGAAAGAAAGCCACATACTTTGATCTCTTATAGACTTGTAAACTCTATCTAAGGTTAAGTTGTGATAGCCACCAGTAGTTTGTTTTATAAAAAATTTATAATAATGCGCCCAAGAAGGTTGTCTTCCAGTTAAATGAGCACAAAGCTGTAGTGACTTACTAGCGTTGCCATCAAAAGCATCACTACCGTCTGCATCAAAAGGTATTTTTATAGAACTATTTTTACCAGTAAATACAGGTGTTTCTCTACCGTATTTATCACCGTATACAATACCTAAATAATAGGTTCTATCAGTTTTAATAGATCTCTTACCAGTGCTAAAGTCTATGGCTCCATAACCAAAGTCTCTATTTTCAAAGTCTAAATCTAAATCAACATAAACCTGTTTATCTTCAAATGTTTTTAAATTATAGTTTTGTAAATAATTACCATAGACTAGTCTGTTACCAGTTATTTCTTGTGCTAAAGCTTTTCTAGGTACGTTGTCAAAAGGTCTTAATATTTGATTAGCAGGTATAGCCGCATATATGTTTTCTGTACTTATTTCATACTGGCCTTTATATCCAAAGTTAGCAGACTGTAAGTGCTGCGAAGACGAACTACCAGCAAGCGGGTATGAATTTTTTACCAATAAGTATTGGTTGTAAGTAGTATCTTCCCAATATCCTTCACCATCATCAGGCCTTATACTGTCTATAGTGTAAATAGTGGTTGAATCATCTTTTTTAAATAAAATATCTATTTGAACAACATCGTTTGGCGTGTGATCTGGTACTAAGTCTTGTAGTTTTATTGTTAATAACTTATTTGTCATACCAACATTGTGAGAATCTTTTATTGGATGAAAACCAAATGAACCAGCTAAGAATACTGGCTGTGTAAAAGGAGAGAACGCAGAATATTCACCATCTACGTATTTATATCTTGTAGCAAACCTAACAAACTCTTTTTCAAATATAGGTTTTTCTTCTGTTAATTTTCTTACGTTAAATATTATATCAGCCGCATCATCTTCGGATATATCACTACTAAGCTCTAATATTTCGTATGTAGCAGTAAATTCACCTAAACCATCGTCATTTTCATCAAAAATATCTTTTATTACGTTTACAACTTTTAACTTTATTTCAAAATTAATAGGAAGTTGTCCAGGTGTATTAGGCCTACTACCTACTAAAACAGTAGGTGGATTATCTGTATAATCAAATGGATGTATGTTTGAAGTAGTAACAATTGTAAAGTCAAGAGTGTGAGTACTAGGTATAGGTAGACTACCATTTTGTAGTATATTTGCTGATTCAAAAGTAAATTGATCTTGTATTACTGTTTCTCCAGCAACAACTTTTGGAGCGTAGTAAGGTTGTCTTTTTATAACTGTTATATGATCTTCTGTAATATCACCTCTGTCTTCTCCGTTTATTATAAGTTTAGTATGTGTGTTTTCATCTGTAGTACCCGCTTTGCAATTATCAATATTTATTTTTCTTGGCTCATTTATATTATCTGTCCAAAATAATAAATTATCAATTATGTTTATACCTGTTACTATAGTATCTTTATCAAACTTTAAAACTTCTTTAGTAGTATCCACAAGTACTAACTCTTCAGTATTATCACTCTTGTGCTCTATAATAAAATCTTTATTATTACCAACTAAAAAATAAAATAGTCTATCATTTTTTTCGTCAGAAATACTAGCAATACACTTCAATTTAAAGCCGTCTATATCAGTAGTAGTAAAATTAGACTTGTCTAAACCATATTTTTTATTACCTAATATATTTTGTACAGTTCCAACATCTGAACTTTCAGATGTAGCAACCTCTATATTCATAGCGTCTCTATATTGTCCATTAGGTATTATTCTCTCGTCATCATCTTTGTTCATGATACCCGATCGAAAAACGTTTTTAATTTCCGGCATATTTTATCTTTTTATCCAAGCAGACTTGTTTCTCATGGTTTGAACAAGTTCGTGTATTTTAATATTTGATAATCTTAGTTTAGCTGTTCTTATAGCTGCAAATTTCTCTCTTTTAAATCTAGGCACTAAACCTTGTCCAAAAGTACTAGTAGATAATATAGCGTAAGCTATAGATTTATACATTGCTTCTTCAGCAAATTTATGTACTATCATTTCATTGTCAGTAGCTAAACCATCGCTTATATATTTAAGTATCACAGTTTTTTGCGCAACATTAGATGAAAAATGTATTTTTCCTTTTAACTCATCAATATAATAAGTACCGTTTGTTTGTGCGTGCTCTGGTTCCAAACCGTACCTTTGCCCAACGTTTAAATCGTATATATCAGTGTCGTGATTATAAGCTAAAGCATCGTCTACGTCTATATCGTTTACAGTTTGAAATTTTTCCCAAGTTTCAGAATCGCTATTACTACCAGCGAACAAAACAGTATTATTAGAAAGAGTGCCAATGAGTGCATTGCTTAAAAACACAATTTTATTTACAGTGTCTACTTGTGTAACTACTGTGTTTTCGGGAATTTCATCTACGTTTTGACTAAAAACAAGCATACCTTCTTTTATATTTGAAATGTCTTGAGTGCTATTAGGCTCTAGAGTCATTTTGTTTTCCCCAATAACACCGTCAAATCCAGTTGTGGCGGTAGTTCCTACTATGCTTATACTTTCTTCTATTTCTTGAAGCAAAGAACCATCTGGATTAGAAAAAGTCAAAACCTCTGTTGTGTCCGAAGTAGGCGTAAATGTGTTTCCGTTTAAATCTCTTAGTACTATATAACTAAAATCACCTAGAAAAACGTTAACATCGTGCTGGAATATAAACATATCTTCCGGTATACTAGGCCCTGTTACTCTCATTACTTTAGCTATATTTGGATATTTTTTATCCAAGCTAATATTAGAATTACCAGTTGATAAAGTAGCTGTTATTTCAATATTATATTCACCATCTGAATTTTGTAAAATTGGAGTTGGATTAGATGTATGTCTAGTTGGATATAAAGGACGCTCAATACCATTACCATCTACCCAACATATTTTAGTGTAATTAACATAGTCTTGTGGTAGCTTCATAGTTAAAGAAGGTGGCAATGTAATTTCTTGTGATTTAATACTTTTAAATGTATCAAATGATAATTCTTGTATAGCTCTTTGTGCATGAAATGCTACATCAGTTCTTTTTATCTTTGGTATTATTTTATTTTCACCAACATAAGCTATTGTAAAGTTAGTTATAATATTATCTAAAGATACAAATTGGTAACCACCAAAATCGTTACCATCATAATAATCTTGCTGTGTTTCTTGTAATAATCCCATTTATTTTATTGTTTTTCTTGTTGAGTATTTTTCATGTCTTCACTAGCTGCCGCTTGGTACAGGCCAGGATCTTTTAATGTAAATCCTGCTAGTGTTAATATTTTTAAAACTAAATCTGTTTCTTCAGAAGGATGTAATTCAAAATGTCCTATGTCTCCAGCTGTAGAATTATGTAATGCTTTACCACCTACAACTACGTAAGTCCAGTTTACTAAGTTAGGTATTCTTATATAATCTACATCAACAACTGGATCTTGTCTGCCAAGAAAACTAACTATATGATCAGCTCTATCTAACATATAAACAGGTCTTCTAGTTGTTGGCTTTGCTAATGGGCTAAGTTGAAATAATCTAAATTCTTTTTTACTTACAGACTCATAAAACACATTTTGAAAAGCGATGCTAGTTAATCTATAAAAACCTGGAAGAGCATCTAATGATATAGTGTTCTCAGTTACAGAAACGTTAGCAGGAACAGTTTGTTCAAAAATACTTATCTTTTCTTCTAATATATCTACAGTGTCAGCATGTACAGTACTATTTCCAGGCGTTCTTAGGAATTGATTTAAATCGTAGAAGTATTGTTCAAATATATCCATTTGTGCCTGGTTAGCGAGTATGTTAAATTCTTGAGGCGTTATATATCCTCTTTGCTCTTTGTTTGCAAGAGTTAAAACTCTTTGATATATTCTATCTACGTTTATCATAATATTTTTTTATTGTAGTTACGATCGCCCCGTAGGGCGACCGCTCTACAGTTTGATTAGTTGTTTAATCTTTTTTCTATATTTGCATATATTTCCATGCCTTCATCGGTTTTAAACCAATGCGCTAAAGCAGTGTATGGATGCTCGTCAAATGGTATTGTCATTACTTTTCTACCATTACTTCCCCACAAGAAGTTTCTTTGATCAGAAGACAATCTTAATATACCCATCTCTACAGCTCTAATACCAAAGTTTCTTAGCATTACATTTTCGTCATCCGCAAGTTCTAAGAACAGTTTAGGGTTGTTTCTAGCGAATACAAGTAAATCACGTCTAAGTTCCTTAGAACTCAACTTAGATACCTCAGAACCTTTCTCTACACGCATAATAGCTTCTGCCATATCAATATCAATATTTCTAGCCGCAGTTAAAGCATCTACTTGCATTTCTAAAACATCTATTTCTTCTTCAGCTATAGCTTGTGGTTGGTATTCGTAAAACAATTTGTCTCTGTGTGGGTGGTACATAGAAAGTAGTTTTTGTAAAACTGTCTTTTCTTTTGGAACGTATAAGTTACCACCTCTAAAAATAATGTGTTCTAATCTTTGGTCTCCAACCATTTCATCTACAAAACAAGTTTTTTGATTAGCACAATATTTTAACTCTCTTTCATAACCTTTTTCTTCGTCAAACCAATATATGTCTGTAGATTTAATAGTTCTAGATAAAGGCTTTTTACTACCTTTTAAATAATAAACTCTATCTTTTATTTCCCACTCGTTTTTAGGTTTAACTCTTTCTCTTACTTTTGGTTCTTCAACCATTACAGTTTCTACAACTGTTTCTTCTATTTGAGGTTCTTCAACCTCTACTTTTTTCTTTTTTGCCATAATATAATATATAATAAAATTAATAAAATAAAAGGCCGAGGCCGAAGCCCCGGTCTTTTAATGTGAATAGTTTACTTCATTAACATAAAGTTGTTAGCACCTTGTACTACTAAACATCTTTCAGTTAACATGTGGATTTGCATTGCATCTAAAGCAGATGTAGCAGCTCCAACAGAACCAGTAACCCAAGTCTTCATTCTTCTGTTGTCAGTTTGTGAAGCTCTAAATCTAACATGTAAGAAAGGTCTCTTAAGGTTTTTACCTAGCATTTGGTCATACACAGTTGATGTACCAGCTGGTATGATGACACCTCTAATTGCGTTAGCAGCGTTAGCAGCATTAATACCACCTCTAGTTGCTAAGTCATTTAAGTATCTGAAATCAGACTTGTAGAAGTCATAAGAACCTCTTCTAAATCCAGAGAAACCTAAGTTTAATGCCATATCTTCAGAGTTATCAAATACTCCGTAAGAAGTACCACCAGCTCCGTAAGAGTTCATTGAAGCTAACATGTCGTCGAAAGCAAGAGATGTAGATCTATTTATAAACATCATGTTTTCTTCGATAGCACCTTGCTTGTCAAACTCAGCTAGTATAGCGTCAAACTCAGCTAAGTCAGTAGCAGCGTTAACACCTGTTACACCTGAAGTTAAGTTACCTCTGTCTTCGATAGCAGCAAATAAACCTTCAGTACCTACTTGTCCAGCGCCAGTGCTAGAACCAGGTAAAAGATTAGATCCGTCAGCTACAGAAGTAGCATCGTTAAGCTCACCTTCAATCATTGCCATTTCAATGTAGTCAGTAAATCTAGCTCTTGTGTCAGCCTCAGCTTTTAAGTACCATAAGTAACCTGATTGACCCATTTCACCTGTAACTTCTACCCAACCAATTCTAGCTGTATCAGAACCTGATACTTCGTAGTAATCTTTCATTATAATCGGCTTATTAGCAAAAGTTTTAAAGTCTGGCTCGTTAGCACCTCTACCATCTTTTTGAGTAGTAGCAGTACCACCGTCCATGTACTTAACACCTTTAGAAAACTCAGAACCATAAACTAATATAGTTGTACCTTTAGATGTAGTATTGTCAGCTAAGTTAGCTTGTCCATAAGGAGCTACGTCAACTAAAACACCAGCTACAGTTACAACTAAACACTTGAAAATACCATCAGAGTTAGCAACGATAACAGTATCGTTAACTCTAATACCGTGATTAGCAGCTGTAAAACCTGAAGTTTCATCAATGTCAGATTCAATAGTTAATTGTGTTGTTGCAGCAGTACCAGGGTTTGCACCCGCAGTAGTACCTGATGAAGCGATTTTACCTTTGTAAGATAAATGTAATCTACCTTGCTCTGACCAAATAACTTGATCAGCTTGCATAGATTCTTCAGCCCCAATTTTTGATAAGAAACCTGAAATAGTTCTCGGTCCGAAAACTTCAGCTTCTTTCTCCATTAGGTCTGGTAAATATTGTTGAGCCCAACCCATGTCTTGGTTGAAGTCAAGATAATTTGTTTCTAGTGTTTGCTTTTGTGGAGCTGGAACACTATTCAAATTAGGAGCATTTGTAATTGCCATTTTTTTTAATTTTTAATTTAGTTATTTTTATTTTTAATTCTAAACTTAAAATCAGGTCCGTCATCGTTTAATACTCTAGCTTTAAAACCGCTAGTATTTATATTCTCAGTATGAGATTGTCTAGGGTTCATATTTACGTTTTTAGAACTAGCAATACTTTGCTTTAAAGCATCAGCCTTTCCTTGTTCGTAAAAATGTTTAGCCACTTGGTCTGGGTTCATTGCTGTAAACAAGCCTTTGTGATAACCCGCTGCGTCTTCTATTAAGTTGTCTTCTGTCAAAAACTTTTTGATGAAGTTGTTAATATCGCCTTGAGTTTCTCTTACTTTTTGCTTGTCTTTAACGTTAAATCTAAATTTTTTGTCTCCAACGTTGTATTCAAAACCTTTGAATTTATCACCGAAAACTTTATCTGACTTAGACCTAAAAACTTCAGACTGTTTTTCACCTATTAAACGAGCTTCTTCTGATTCCTCGTTATACCTGTTGAAGAAATTAATAGCTTTCTGTTGATCTTCAGTTAGTTTACTTCCAGCTTTAATATCTTCATAATATTTGGATTTTACACTTTCCAAGTGTCGCCTTGCCGAAGCAACCTGCTCCTTCATGGCTAGTTTTTTTCTTTTAATATCTTTTTCTTCGTCAACTTCTTCGTCATACGAAAATGTATCTTCCATAACAAACTCTATTTCTTCATTAGATAAATGAGGCTTAGTTTGTTTGTAGTATTCATGTAATAAAGTATGATTATCCATTTCAGTATAATCTTGATTTAACTTTACATAGTCATTAATATCACCACCGGTTTCTTGCATAAAGTCTACAAGTTTTTGTACTTTTTCAGGTAAAGGCGCTCCAGTCTGCTCGGCTTCAATCATAGCCTCTTCAGCTTGCTCTATTATTTGTTCCGCTTCTTTACTTTGCTCTTCTGTTATTTCTTCAACAACGGGTGTGTCATCTTGAACTTCGGCGCTGCTTTCTCCGGCAGGCTCTTCATTTGTCGCTTCGATGTTTTCTTCGAGTACTTCTTCGCTAGCTTTGGATTCGTCGCGTAAAGAAACCTCATCTGTGCTTTGCTCCTGAACGGCATCTTCTTCTTTTTTTGGTGGGTTATTTAAATCTACTTTTATAACGTCAGTGTCCATTAAGTCTTCTATAGTTTCTTCTAACTTTAATTTAGTTACCTCGTCGTTATTTTTTACTTCTTCAACAGCTTTTTCAGCTGTTTTCTTTTTGTTTTTCTTTGCCATAATATAATATAATAATAGTTAATAATTTTTATCTAGGCCCAAATCTTGACATATCTATACTTTTATTTAATACATCATTTCCTTTAGACTCAAATGGTTTTTGCTTGCTTTGCATAGCTGTTCTTTTTGTTGCTCCATCTTCTTTTTTGCTAGCTAGCTTTTGTTGGTTTTTTAATTCCATATCTTTCAACTTAACGTTCATATCAAACTCTAACATCATTAGTTGTTTTTTAATTTCAGCTTCTGCTAGCATACGTTTAGTTTCAAGATCAGATCTGTTTTGCTCTATAGCCATAGCAGTTTGAGAAGCTGCCATTGATTTTTGCTCTTCAAATTTAGCAGACGCTTCTTGTTGTTGTATATTCGCTTGAGCTTGAGCCTGCATATTTTCTTGTTTCATTTGCTGGTCTCTTCTCATTTTCTTTTTTCTTCTAATCTTTATTAGTTGATTAGCTAGTTTTACATTTTTAATATCTCTAAGATCAATAGCGTCTTCTAAGTCTATAGTTTGTTGGCCTAGCGCCGCGTTGATGTTTGTTTCTAGTATAGCTTTTTCATCTTCGTCTGGCATGAGCTCTAAAAATATACCAAAGTCATACAAGTACAAATCTGATATTTCGCTTAACGTAGCGACGTTGTGTGAACCTATTTGTTGTATAAACGCAGACTTTGTAGGGGAATATTCTATAATGTCAGATATTCTAAGAGATAATGATTCACATACTTGCTCAGTTAAAAACAAACCACTTTGCAATATATGTCTAGTAGCTGTGTTACTATTTGCTGCTGCTAGTTTTTGAACACCAACTAAAGCTCTTTCATCTGGTTTAGAAGCGTCTCTAGCTTCGTTTAACCCAGTAGTATCTCTAATCATTTGTAAGTAGTAGTTATAGTTACCTACAAGAGCTTGTAATTTACCACCACCAGAGTTAGTTGTTATTTCTTGTATTGGTACTTTACCAGGATTCATATCTCCTTCGGAAGTCATGGATCTACCTATAATACTACCAGTTTGGAAGAACATGTTTAAAGCTTCTTGTGGGTTATAGTTAGTACCATTACCTAAATCTATCTCAGCTAAACCGTCAGCATCTAAATAAACACCATCAGGTGTCATACGTGACATTACTTGCTGTAGTTTTAAATGAGTTAACTGTATCATATCTGCAAACCCAGTTATTCTACTTACCAAAGACTCTATACGTCCTTCGTATATTCTTGGTGCTACTATATTATAGTTCATTTTAACTTTAGTAAAATCACTTTTAGGACGCATCATGTTTTTAGCCATTTCCCATTTAAGTAATTTTTTAGTACCTAAAACTAAAGCGCCTTCATATAAAACTTCTAGCTTTCTGCTTTCTTTAGTAAAGTTTTCGTTTTCTTCCGGATTAAAAGTATCATCTTTTGATATAGCTTTTTCACCGCCACTTGCTGTTTGCTTTAACTTATAAACTTCGCTCATATAAGTCTTGTAGTCAAAATACAATACTCTAACTTTATTTCTATCGTTATCGTCTTCTCTATACTTGTTATTATCGTATAATCCGTACCCAGCGTTACCGTAATTAGTTATATCTTCTAAATCTTTTTCTTCTAAATGTGGAAACTCTTTAACAAGTTCATTTATAGGAACTGTTTTGACTTCTCCACAATAATATATATCTTCAAAATAAGGTGACTCAGTGTGAGAGTACACTAGGTTAGCAGGATCAACATAGTTAATTGTAACACCTTCTGAAGTGTTAAAAGATGTTTTAACACAACCAATACCTAAGACAGTTAAATCATAATAAAATCTTTTCTTTATTAAATCATATCTATTACCTTTTAGCAAGGTTTCTATAGCTTGTTCTTCGGCTATTTCTATAGCTTGTTTATAGTTTAGCTGCATGTGCAGATCTAATTCTTCTTGCGAGTCTGGTAAAAGCATTGGATCGTTTTTAAACAAGTCTAAGCCAAACGTTTCCTTTACATACTCTTTAACTTCTTTAGATCTCATGTCTTCCATCATGCTATCCATGTACATAGTTCTTTGACTTACTCCAAATGGATCTTGTGTAAAAACTCTTATATCATATAATCTTTCAGCTATACCGTTAACAACTATATCAACAAACTTAGGTATAATAGGCACTGGCTTCCAGTCTAGGTTTAAATAACTTAAATCGCCATTTATAGACAGCTCATCTTTGTATTTTTGTATAGGTTGTTCGCCTCTAGCGTATAATCTTAAATTATGAAAACTATTTCTATTATGTATATATCTATTAGAGTAATTTTCTTTATCAAACCACTCAGCCTCTATAGCTTGTCCTATTTTAAGCCCATAATCATAACTTAATTTTTCTACGTCGCTTACTACTTGACTTGGAAATTGTCTCATATTAATTCTTTATTATCTTTGAAGTATTACCCTTGTTATTGTATCTAGCAATACTTATATTTAATTTTGATTTTTCTATTTTAGCGTTAGGCCTGTATAAATGTCTATTGCAAGCCATTATAGCTAACCCACTACTTATTGTAGCGTCAAACTTAGTTCTTTTGTTTATATCAAACTTAGCCCAATCATTTAATGTTCTATTAAAATACACGTTACCGTAATTACCATCTCCTAAACTACCTACGTATTGCTGTATGTACATTTCAACTGCAGCAGCGTGCGCTTGCTTTATGTCTTCACTAGAGTTTGGTATACCGCCTATTTCTTTTTCTGTAACAGATAACTTATTCCATATCTTATCCGGCCTGTTCATGCTAAAGCCTCTATAACCTCTTCTACGTAAATGATACAGTAATCTAGGTTTGTTGTTCTCTGCTAATATCGGCATACCATAAAACACACAGGCCATTAATACGTCTTCAAAAAATATTTCAGCAGTTTGCGGTCTAGCTATATATTCTAAAAAAATATGATTAGGTGGCGCGTCTTCCATGCTAAACTTAGTTACACCGTGTAAAGCGCCGTTAGAGCCTCTACCGTCTACTGTTCCTGATATATCGTAGCTGTCACAACCAAAAGCACCCATGTGCTCGTTAGCTGGGTATTTAATACCGTTTTTAACTATTATTCTATTTTGCAAGTGACTTGGTGGCACCCAGCTTATGTTAAATCTACCTTTTGGATCTGGATAAAATATTACTTGCGTATCTTTAACTCCATTAACCCATTGAAAGTTTCCTTTGCTTATATTACCTTGCGCACCAATACCTTCGTTGTAATCTATTTGCTCGTATATTTTTACTAGATTAAATATACTGTTTTTAGCCTCGTCTCTAAACGCGTGTTCTTCCGTACGTGGAAACTGTCTATAAAATTCATTTAAACTATCCTGGTCGTTTTTTAATCCTTCTGCTTCGTTATTCCAGTGATCTATAATACCATAGTCTATTAGTTCGCCATCTGGCCCGTAGACATCATTATCTGGGTTATTAAAAACTGGATTTCCGTACTCATCAATAAATCCTTCGTAGTTCCATTCCATTGGGATAAAGAGAGAATATAAACCAGACTTTGTCTGTCCATTACGGTTTCGTTTAGTAACATCTGAGTCATAGTACAGTTTTTTAAAGTTATTACCTCCTTTGTCCAAAGCATTAGATGTTGAGCCCATCATGCATTTACCTACAACTCTAGCACCTAACCTTAAACAAGTTTTTGTAACTCTCCAGTTGTTTAATATATTATCAGGTCTTTCCCATTTACCACTTTCGTCGTGTACTAGTAAGTTAAGCTTTTCTCCATCATAGCTATTATCACCTGTGTTTTTCCAATCAATAGTAGTATCAAGTCCAACCAAGTCTTCCTGCTTTTCGTTAGCAGTAATTTTTTTACGCGTGAACTTACTCGCAGGTACACGGTAAGCAAGCTCAGACTTAGGTCTATCCATACCATCTTGTATCGGTTTAAAAAAGAAAGGATAGTTGACCGATATCGGCACAACTTTGTCTGTAAACATTTTTTTAGCATCTGATCCGCTTTTTGATAATATACCATATCTACTATCACTTGATATTGTAGCTAAATTAACTGTTTCAGCTGAAGACATAAAAGAAAATCCACTACGTCTGTTTTTAAGATAACACATGCCGTAGCATCTATTATCAGCTTTACAAGCTTCCCAGAATATAAAGAACAGTCTATTTGCTTCTCTAAAGTCTGGAGCACCTACATCTATTTTACTCCATTGTAGATACATGTAGTGACTACCTGTTATGTAAGTAGGTTTGTTATTGTTCATGAACCAAAACCCTTCGTCTCTACGTTTGAACTCTTCGTCTATATAATCAAACCATTTTTCTTTTTGCTCTTCAGGGTACGACCTCCAATCAAATATGTTTTTAAGCTTACCTAGTTCTTTTGGATAATCTATTTTTTGCCATCTAGAGGATTTGTGCACGTGCACTTGCATTGGTTCCAACGGCAAGCCGATACGCAAATTTTGTATTTCAAGTATTTCCCCAATTTTACCAGTTTTTGATATAACGATAATATCATGTTCTTTATTGTATCCATATTTCCATTTTTTACCACGGTTCATCCGTGTGATTGTTGTTTTCTTTATAGGTTCTACAACCTTAACTAAACTTTGATTGTACATTACTTAGATCTGCCTTCTGCGAATCCTTTAAAAGCTTTTTTCTCTGTCTTTTCAGGTGTCTTGCCCTCAAGCAGGTTTTCTTCTTCTTGTATTCTGTTAAGTATTTCAAACGCGT
>Ga0209348_1001202_pt1 | contig 12721 bp, 23 predicted proteins | sample ETNvirenome_2_30_FD_184065 | JGI IMG/M metagenome (GOLD analysis project Ga0209348, IMG submission 184065) | Marine viral communities from the Pacific Ocean - ETNP_2_30 (SPAdes) (version 2) | ecosystem: Environmental > Aquatic > Marine > Oceanic | place: Pacific Ocean | collected 2013-06-22 | reverse complement strand
GTATTTGTGCTCGTGCCCCAAGTTCCGCTTTCGTCCCCAGTGGCGATTTCCTTCAATCGAAGGTCATTTACATAGGTTGCCATCTACTTTCTCCGACTTTTAGCCTTTGGTTTCTTCACTGAAGCTACGTGCTTCTTGAGCGTTTCTGCTTGCTTCTTGTGAGTCTTAGAGGCTTTCTCTAAACCTTTAATTACTTTATTAACTTTACGAACCATTATGCAACCTCTTCCCATTCTGGGGTCTGACTCGTTGACACACTTGACCAACTAGGCGTTTGTGAAGCATCTATATTACTCCAGTTTGGTGTTTGTGCATCATCTATTAGCCCCCATACAGTTACTGGGCCGACTTCTCCGGTGGCGCTGACTCCTGTGAGTGTGACGTTTGCATCGGACGTAGTTGATACACTTCCTGTTTGTCCTGTTCCTGATACCCCTGTTGGGCTGACTGTGATACCCAGTTCGATAGATACTGTGGTAACTGCACCAGTGCCTTCAACACCTGTTGGGGTAACTGATGAATCGCCAGTAATAGATACCGAACCGATTGCACCAGTGCTGCTAACCCCAGTGGCAGTAACGCCAGCAGCGCCAGTGGCAGTAACAGAACCAACAGCACTAGTTCCGCTAACACCTGTGACTGAAGTGTTTGCTGCACCTGTGACCGTAACCGAGCCAATGGCTGAAGTACCAGCAACGCCAGTAGGACTGACACTCGCAGAAGCGGCAACAGAAACAGATCCCACCGCTCCCGTCGCAGATACTCCGGTGACTGAAGTGCTTGCATCCGCGCTAACGGAAACCGAGCCGATTGCGCCAGTGCCCGCGACACTAGGTGACGTAACATTAGCTGTTCCCGTAGCCGATACAGACCCAACAGCCCCTGTCCCAGCAACGCCTGTAGGCGAAACATTAGCGTCTGCCGATACAGTGACTGACCCGACTGCGCTTGTTGCAGAAACGCCTGTGACAGAGGTGCTTGCGCCTGCCGTAACCGTGACTGAACCGATGGCTCCAGTTGCAGATACACCTGTAACATCGACGAGATCGGGTTCACCCCACGCATCTTCGCCCCAAGTGCCTCTACCCCATCCAGTAATATCTGCCACACGTTAAGCCCTACTGATTATGACTTTGATCTTGTTGCTGCTTGACCCATTCCAAATACTCTTCTTCGGTCATTCGCCTCTGTTGAGCTTGTTGAGCCACAGCATATCAAGCGATTCTTATTATCGCGTTTGAAGCGTCTGCTGTAGGGAACGTGATCGTAAAGTCTCCAGCCGTGCTGGTCTTATCTCCACCAAACGCCAACGCACACACAGCTTTATCGCTTTGGGTGTCGTTATATATAAGTGCCCCATTCGCTGTTATGGTGCTGCTGGAGAAGGTTAAATCGCTGAAATCACAGAACGCTGTAGTGCCTGATGTGGTCGGCGTTACACTCGTAAGTGCTGCACCCGCCGCTGTATATCCTGTGCCAGACACTTCATTAGATGTTGTGTACGCTGTTGTACCAGCACCTAAAGATGCCGAACTTGTGTACAAAGCCAACTTAAATGAGTTACCAGAAGTAGCAGTGAAGTTGTGTGTGCCAACAAGTAACTCTTGCTTGAACGACGTACACATAGCGGTTGATATAGCCATTAGACTCTCCTAAGTATTTCAGCCATATCCTCATGGCCTTGTTTCGATAGTTCTGCGATCAGCGTAGTTCTGTCGCTACGTATAGCTTCTTTTATGTAAAAACAAACTAGGGTTTCCACAATCTCTTTGAATGCCTCTGCTTGCTCTGCAATAACGGGGTGACAATTACCACCGACACTCACAATACGATTGGTGGCTTGTCCAGCCCAATACTCTGGGTCATGCCCTTTGTATTCAGTGGTGGCTACCGTAACCTGCCCTATCTCTATTTCTGGCGCTTTCATAAACATATTAAGTTACCAATTGCTTATATTGGCCTTCCCTGTACGTGTCACCACGTAATTTACCATCGCCCATGTTCTTTAACAGAGTAATCGACTGTAAATACATCTGTTGGTACATCTGCACAAGATCAGGTTCGCCTTTCATAAAACGTATAGCTTCTACCAATGCCCCATTTAACAACGCGGAATCAAAGTTTTCTCCCAACCACGGTAGCGTGCTTGCTGTAACAATTGACTCAGGGTAATAACCATAGTGCAACTCAGCGGTCAGGCTAGCGCTAGGTGTGGGGCCAAGAATAAAAGTCTCATCATTAAAATTAGCGTAGTGTTTCGGAGTGCCTGTAGATGTAGGCGTAGGGTATGCTTCACGTATGAAGTTAACGTCTTTGTTGAGCAAAAAGTCGAAAGACCCATCACTGTTGACCACAGCCAAACTGTACACATACAAAAAATCAGACGGTACAGCTAAATATTTATTACCTGACGTTATGTTGCCCGATACATTTTTTCTTAGCGATGGAAGCTGAACCGTATTATATATGGTCTGCTCTGCTTGCTTTGTAAATAGCGCAAGCTGATCGCTTGTAAACGTGGTCTCGCAAATATCTTGTATATTTGCAGTCAGTTCTGAGTAGGTCATACTCATAAATTATGCCATCGGCCCTCTTGCCATCGTGCCTTTTGTAGCTGCACCTGTACCACGAATCTTTATGCCTGTGGTTTTGACGTTTTTCATATCCGTCTTAGGGGCGTTTTTTACCGGCTTCACCGTGCTTGTATTCTTCATAAGGTCACCTATGTTGTCGTTACTGTTACCGTTCCTATTTGTCCAGTAGCCACTAAATTATTAGGAGTAAGACCAAAAGGATCTCTGCCCACTCCAACTGGGTTAAACCCATACTGTACCTGTCTACTACTATTTATTCCCGAATCCCCCAAACTCCTATCCGGTCTCGGATCACGTATAGCCTGCGGATCGTCTACAGGAAACTCACCCAACTTTAACTGAGGATGATCGGGACTCCAACACTCAGGGCACGCTTTCAGATTTGTGCTTCTGCCCTTACGTATTATCTCTTTCAGTTCACGTAGTTTGTAACGAAAGCCGCATATGTCGCACATAGCGACAGCAATTTTATTTGACGCAAATCTCCTAGACATAGCTTATTCTGGGTACAAACTTAGCTGGTGCTTTTACCCTGTCCTCTTCAGCAGCTAACCTAAATTGCTCTTCATAAACATCTTTAAGAAGAGGTATACGAGGCGCTAGATCTGGGTCTTTCATAGCGATGTAATACGCCAAACCTGCAACAAGACACGGTAAGAAACGAAAACTCATATCTGCAGTTTCTACGCCACTGCCAGCGTCCTGTATCCTACGCATACGGTAGTACTTAAATATGTACGTATCATTCTTATCTGGGACAGGCCACACATTTATCTTTGGGTTAGCCACCAGCCTTTCTATGTAAACCTGTATCGGTCTACCTTGAGTTAGCTTGTTTGGTATGGACGCATAGGTGCTGACACTTATTCTGTTTATGGTCAGATCAGATTGTGTGTACTGATCTCCACTATCTGTGCGTATAACTTGTTCTAGTAGATCAATCGTGTCTGCGGGTAAATCGTATTGAGAGGTGCCTTTAACAAGAGTTACAGTGCCTTCGTCAATAGTCCACAAATTAAGCCCACGGTTCTGCCACTCAATAGTCAACAGATTCATAGAACGTCTAGCAGTACGCAAATCGTACCCAGAGCGCATTTCACGGCCCGCACGCTCCCACGACTCTTCAGCGATCTCCGTGAAGTCCATGTCAAACGCAGTTGTTCCAGAGGTAGCCATCTACTTCTTCTTAGCTGCTTTCTTAGCTGGAGCTTTCTTAGGTGCTGCTTCTTTCTTAGGCGCTTCTTCTTTCTTAGGTGCAGGCTGTAGTTCAGCTAACACCGCATTGGCCTCTTCTTCGCTCATCAAGTTAGCGTTTACGATATTGTAAGTGCCATCTTCATTCTTACTTCCAACTTGAAATACAGGCCGACCATCAGAAAAATTACCGTTCTGAAAAACCTCTAATTTAGCCATTCTTAGTACCTCTTACATACAAAGTTTTCTTTCTGCGACCACCCATGACAGCTCCGCAACCTTTATGATTTTCGCGGATCATACCGCCCTCTTTTGCAGTTCTTACCTTAGCTTTCTTAGTGTTCGCTACTACCTGTTGACCTTGTGCTCCTGCTCTCTTTTTCCTTCTAGCAGTTTTAGCTCGCTCTTCTTTACTAAGAGATTGTGCTTTCTTTTTTGGCAGACACCGATCAGGATTCCTCTTGTTCTCTGACGTACCACATGGCCCCTTAATCTCGCCATCGGTGCCAATGCGAACCCATTGTTGATCTCGCCACTGTTTAAGCTGTCCCATCAGCTAACCTTCCTAGCCCTGCGTATGGCCTCTTTGCCTCGCTTTGCAATGTCTGCTTGCGTATGTTTACCTGCAGCTTTAGCTCTTTGTTCTAACACTGTCAGTATCTGTATCTTCCTAGCAAATGGCTTTCTTATTCTTTTTACCTTAGCCACCGTGTCACGAGCATCTTGCGCAGTTGCATACTTTATAGACACCGTATCTTTAGGATTCTCGTCCGTATACAACCGCCTACCGCTGCCTTTTGGCTTCTTCCCTGTTCCTACTTTAGGATCTTTAGCCATTAACTTCTGACTCGCTTACGACCTCTAGCAGACGCTGGAGAGGTTGGTTTTTTCTTTTTACTGCCTTTAGCGTAATTAGGGTCTTTGCAATACTTAGAAGCCGCCATATTTGCATAAGCAGAAGGGTAGGTATCAAAGGTTCGTTTGGCCCATGCCTTACCAGCAGGGCATATCTTCCCCTTCGATTTAACCTTACCGCCTGACTTATAGTAACGCCTCATCGCATCTTCGCTGGGCGTACACCCTTACGAGCAATACCCGCGCCTCGGACTTTCTTTTTGCCGCCAGCAGCGTAGCCTTTAGACTTCTTGCCGCCGTTAGCATAACCCTTGGGTTTCTTCATACCACCAGCTTGCATAAAGCCCATTTTGTTGCGGACTTCTTTTGGTAGCTTTTTAAGACCTTTATTGCCCTCTGGTGCAGGTTTAAGACCACCAGCTGCCATACCCGGTGGCTTCTTCTTGCCGCCCATAACACCGCCTTTGGTAGACATCTTGGACTTCATACCGCCGCCCATCATACCGGGTGGTATTTTCTTCTTACCGCCTGCCATACCACCTTTAGTGGACATTTTAGATTTCATACCGCCAGCCATAAACTTACGCTCGCTCATCTTACGAGCAGAACCTGTTCGTTTGACGTTTTTCTTAAAATCAGAAGGCTTAGGTCGTCTACCTAGCTTGTCATACATATTAAGGTAGGTACGTAATCCTTTAGGCCCGGTGGTTAGTCCGGCAGCTGTTAATTGTTCACGAGTAACATTTGCAAGCGTTCTCTTGCCCATTGGCCCTTCACGGCTAACATTCCTAGACGCCTTATCCGTGCCCTTACCCGTAACCTTTGGACGTTTTGTAACCGGAGTGCTTTTAGCTTTCGGAGTAACTTTCGCATCTACTTTAGGTTTAGTAGCTGTTTTAGTTACAGTCATGGCGTCTGCTTTAGGCTTACTTCTCTTCAAACTGCTTTCAGTGCCTTTAGGTGGCCCTGATACACCAATTTCTTTAGCCACATTTCTAGGGAGGGATCTTGCTTTTCTTCGCGTTGGCTGCTGCCCTCTATTTTTCTTTGTTACAACAGGCCGATCACCTGTGTTCCTACGAGGAATATCTACAGCGGAGGACATAGCTCTAGCCACATTACGAGACCGGATACCCTTATTCTCTGCCTCTGCCCTGCGTCTTGTGCCGGGGGGCATCGTATCTATATTAAATGGGCCTACCTTTTTTCTTGGAGGCAGTTCTCTTTCTTTTTCCATGACCTACTCCGCGTACAAGTTGTTAAATATCTGATTAACGTCCAACGTGTAATCAAGATCTGATTTACTATAGTGAACGTGCTGTGACGGCTTAAAGTCTGGTGCACCTTCCCCCGTTTCAAACCATGCTGGATGCGTAACACGCACTCTATTATTAGGCAGGGCTACTATGTTTCCTGTCCATTCACCAGCGTCTAAAAGCTCCATAACGTGACTCTGCTTGTGTTGAGCAGGGTCATCGCCTATTTCTGAATCTGTGTAATCCACCGTAAACATATACTTTGCTGGATAGAAGTCACCGTCAATCTTTGCTAACCAAGGGCAAGGTGTCGCCCTATCAAGCACATAAACGGCGTGTGTACGAGAACTACAATCCCAAGGCTGCGCTGCCCATACGTCCATAGGCACAGGCCACTCGTCATACGGAGTGTCCCCACACAGTGCTGTTATAGGCATACGTGCCCACATAGCGCCACCATGTACATTGGGTTCGTTCTCGTCATCGTAAGTCTCTGCCCCAGTAAAAATTATCTGAAAACTTAAACACCTGCAGGGTATGGTCGTAACCGCGATAGCCATAGCGTGAACAAACTCGCCGTGGTACTTCTCATGGTTATGGGTATACTCCCGCCGCACCCAGCACTTGAAGTGCGGGATGTTGCTTTGTAAATATGCCAAGTTAGCATCTCCATCTTTTTCGCGCCTGTCGCAGCCTTGAGTTAGGGTCTTTTGCTGCTTTAGGGAATTTTTTCATTTGACCCGCTGAACGCGCACAGAAAGACTTTCTCCGTGCCGCCCGTTTGCCCGTAGGACTTTTCTCAGTAACCGCCGTTTGCAGTTTGCTTCCGGGGTTCTTTCTTCTATATGCCTTTACACCCGCTTCAGTCATACCTGCGCCACTTTTTGTAGGACGAAAGTTTTTCTTGTTGCGCTTAGGCATACCGCCCCCCTTAAATGAGGGGCAGCTTTCAGTCTTCTTTTTGTAGTAACTACGCAAGGTTATTAGCCAAACTTCTTACGTAAATACAATATGACGGTGTAGGTGTCGCCACTGCTAGCTCCGACAGTGGTAAACTTTACGTCCCCCGTCTTGCCAGTGCCTGCATTATTAACTAACCCACCAAATATAGAGTAATCGTGGTTTCCGCTTTGGTTTTCACCTAGCTCTATCGCCATGACATCTGTATCTGCATCAAACAGAATACGAACTTTCATGCCAATACACTGCCACCATATACGTTCTATATTAACGTCGGTGCAAGACAACCCAGTGCGTGAATCTGCTTCTAGCGCACTCACATCTACTTTAGTCACGGCAGACTCACCAGTGCCATCAGAGATGTTTGTTAGTTTCAAAGCCACAAAAGATGGCCCATCAACTATTGTTTGGGAAGCTACTGCATCAGCCATAACTGCCTCCTATTACGCTATCTGGACGTACTCAATAATGAACGTAAAAGAACCAGCGGTGGTTGCGTCAACTGTGTTAGTGATATTGCAGAAGATTGTTCTTGCAGTGTCTGTGTACTGAACAGAAGCAGGAGCGGTGGTGCCGCTTTGCGTTTGAACAACTAAAGTAGTCAAAGTTACATTGTGTTCAACAACCGTTGTACCGCCATCAAGAATCTCATCAGTCACTGCTGCAACGATCTCTGCGCCAGAGCTAGTTGTACCAACCTCATAGCCGATGTCACCCGTTCCAATAACAGGGGAAGTATCACAGAAGATTTTAATATCTGTGATGATTGTGTTCGCAGGCTGAGTGAACTCACCAATAGAGGGGCTGTCACCAGCAGTGGTGTTGACCGTTACACCCGTAGCAAAACCTACGTGTTTGATGTACTTATCGGTAACAATGCCTGTAGAGGCAATACTTGCAACGTCTGTAATAGCGCCTGTTGTGGCATTCTTTGAGACTACAGTAAAGCCGTTTTCCGAACGGACGGGACCGTTAAACGTCGTATTAGCCATATGGATCTCCTGTCTTGGCTAGCGTCAGATGCGGGATTGCACCTGTCAGGGATGAAATACTTATACAGTAGAAAAAGAAAAGGGGCAACAAGTGCCCCTTTCTTATACAGCGTCTTACGCTCCGGGTGACCCGAAAATTCCGAGTGGGTCTGAAACGCCAAAACTATAGCGTTCCCTTGCCTTATAGCGCGAGTTGCCCGTATCAAAGTCTGCATCCATAGATGTAGCCATTGGGGAACGAACAAAGTGCTTAAGACCATTCGGTACATCGGTCATCAAGAAGAACGCATCAGTATCAGTCAGATAGTGATTGATTGAGTAACCGCCGGGAATAGACCCATTGTTACGCAATGCGTTCAAGTCGTTGTCAGCCGTTCCTACACGACCTTCAGTCTCAAGCAAACGAGTTGCTACAAACTGCAGATTCGGTGGGATAATCAGCTTGGTGGGGCGTGCTGCAATCAACAAACCACGCTCATCGGTCCAACCTGCAACTTGAATAACAGCCGCTTCCAAAGAAGTTTCGTTAAGGTCAGCTGCAACAGCGGGACGGTTTGAGTTGGTGCCACCAGAAACGAGCGGGTGATCCGTTGCACAAAGCGTCTTACCATCACCGTAAGTGGTGCCTGATGCAAACGCATTGTTGAGGATAGTAGCCGCTTTCACTTGCTTGGTGTACGCCATAGCGCGTGCCAGAGCCTTCGTATAACGTGCAGAGAGCGAATCGTAGAGGTTATCTTCAATCGCTTCCTCAGTGATCGAAAATCCCATAGCCACGGTCTCGTGCGTATAACGAGCAGTGAATGCTTCTTGTGCGTTGTCGTACTCAATCGCAGCACCTTCGTCTTTGACGGGGGCAGCAGAGAAGCCAGACAACTTGGTTTCTTCTTCAAAAGAACGGTCAGAAGTCTCTGATTCAAAGATTTCTGTGTGCTCTTCACCATATTTTGCGTACTCCATTCCAAACAAAGCGTTTAGGCCGGGAAGGAGTTCTTTCAGTAGCTGGGCGCGAGAAATTGCCATTTTACCTTACTCCTTAAATACCAGTGGTGTTGTCAAACGCGTGACCTGCGTTCCACTTAACATACGCTTCCGTAAATCCACCAGAAGAGTTCTTGGTTTCTTCAACCAACTCAACAATGCGGAAAGGGAGCGAACTAGTGGTAGCAGACGTATCTGAAATAGCGCTAGCAGAGTTACCTGTTACGGTGCTTCCGCTATTGTTTACTCCAGCCACGTTAGCGCCAATATCAGTGATAGCTAAATCACCAATAGTGGTGCCAGACGACACAACAGCGACCTTAAACAACACATCCGTAGCATCACACACATACGCTTTAATATCTGAAGCGGCGGTGCTAGCTGGGTAGTATTGCCTAAAAGTAACTTGTGAAGTACTAGGATCGGTGTAAGTAACACCCATGAAGACTCCGATAGGAGTCATGGCAGCGTCAAACGTATCACGCTCAATGGTGCCTCCGGTAACGAGCTTAACTGCGTCCCCGTAGAAAATATCCGTCGCATAGCCACTAGCTATGCTGTATTGACGGGTTGTACCTACGTATGGAACACCACTAAGCAGCTTTACCGGCTTCAGCCCGTAGGGGGCGTCAACTGTTGGATAAGCCATGTTAACCTCTTAACAAAAAATTTAAGTTCCTTTACCAAAATTGGTAACTTTTGTACTGCGCTCGTTGAATAAAGGCATACGAGGATCATTTTCGCGCATGAGGTTGTTGTCTACAGAGTGCATCTGCGATCTAGTTTGGTTTTCGTAATAGTCATTACGTTCCTTGACTAGCTCTGCTGGAGCCTTACAAAGCAATAAACCACCCTGCAGAATGTTACCTTCAAATCTTTCATCTTTGTCGGTTAATGCAAACTCTGGGTGATCTTCAGCCTTAACTGGCTCCCAACCTTCACGTAGTTTTGAGGATACATTGGTGGCGTCTGTTTGACCTTGAGTAGATACACGCACCCAACGAAACTCATAGCCATCCTGCGGCTCTGGCGAAGGTAATACCTCTGGCCTTTGCCACGAACGCTTACGAGTATTTTTTTCGCGGGTTTCGCTATCTCTCTTGATTCTATTTTCCGCCATCGTTATACCTCTGATTTATTTAATGCAGCCATTTGTTTGGCGTATTCTTCGAGTGGAACTCCCAATCTTTTTGCTATGGCCTGTGCAGATTGCGATAATCTTACCTTCTTAGGGCTTGTGCTCCGCGCTGCGGGTGCAACTACATTTGACCTCGGTTTGGGTTTCTCTACTTCTTCTATCCCCCCATCATTAAAATAGTCTGGATAGAAACTTCGCATACGGGAATCAATTTCCTCGTAGTAGTTTTCTGCCTGTGGCGTTACGTTGTTTCTCATTAGCGATTGGTGTATCGCCATTGCAATGTCACGCATCTCTTGGTTTTCTCTAAACCAAGGGTTGTCATTCGCCCATTTATCCGCTCTGGGGTCAGCAACTCTCGGTTGTTGTACCGTAGTTTCTTCTTCTTGTAAAGGCGACAACTCAAAGTTATCTAGCCTATCAGAACGTATTTTAGCGTTAGTCAGAGCTTCCTGTGCATCTACTACACGATCTGCTTCTCCTGACTCATATGCCTCTCTATAAGTCTGCTTCGCTGCCTCTAACTCAGACTCTGTGGCACGTTTGGCTTGCTCTAAAAGAGCTTCCTGATTTTGGTTAACAGTACCCTTTAAATTTTTATTCTCGTCAATCAGTCGTTGTGCGTATTGTTCTAGTTCTTCACGTTCTCTCTGAGCAGCTTCTTTTGCCCGCCGCTCGTCATGATAGCTCTTACTAAATTGTTTAAGCCTATGTTGTACTCGCTTAGAGTATTCATCCAACTCTTCATCTGTAACATCAGGAGGTGCTTCAGAAGGTTTACGGTTACGATCTGCTTTAGGAGTATCGTTGTATACCTCAACCTCTATCTTATCCTCTACTTCGGGTTCCGGTTCTGGCTCTTTATAATCGTCTGCTGTTTTTTTGCCAGATAAATCAATCTCAACTTCACCTGAGTCTTCAATCTCTATTGCAGTACCCTCTTGTTCTTCTTCTGGAAACTCAAACTCTACTTTTTGAAATGCCATGCTTTGCTCCTTATACTCGCTCTACGCCACGAGGATCAGGTACAACTGCTTCGATAGAATCATCATTCATCAGCCGATACTCTGAACCATCAATAGTAAACCTAGTGCCAGTATTGGCGCGAAACATAACATAATCCCCTACACTGCACCAAGGGCCAGTAGGGAATCTATCCGCGTCTGAGTAAGCCTGCTTACCCATATCTATAACTACACCTATAATAGACATGACTTGTTCGTTGTTTTTAGTGGTGACTGACTTTAGTAACTCAGTTCCTTCAAACACCTCTTCTACTTGAGGCATTGCTACTAGAACTCTGTACCCAACAGGCACAGGTATCTGTGCTTCAAACTCTTCTTCCGTTATGCTCGCTTGCGCGGTATCAGTCATCTCCATACTCCATGTTTCGCGAAAGGTCTTCGATATAACCCAAGCAGGTGTCCAGACCTCGTAGTAACCCTGCCGTTTCCTTATATTGAGAAAAGTCCTTTACGGCTCCTCCCACTAAGAAATTTGTTGCAGAAGCCTTGTCAGCTTCGATTCTGTCTTTTAGAACATCCAATACAGTTTTAGCCACTACGTATCTTTCCTAGTGTTTTGTACTGTTTTAAGAAGATCCAAGTCTAGTTTAGTGCTGTCCTTTCTTCGGTCAGCTGCTAATTTTGCTCCAGCCTTCTGTGCGTCGATTTGAAGTTCTCTTTCTTCAAGTTCGAGTTGTTTCGCATCAATCATTGTATCTGCTTGATCTTTCTGCGTTTTTCTTTGTAGCTCTGCGGCCTGTAACTGTACATCAGCTTGATCTTTTTGTGCTTTACGCTGCACTTCTTGTTGTCTGACTTGCAACTCTGCTTGCTTCAACTGAAGCAGCGGATCTTGTGCCTGCTGCTGTGCCTTCTGTTGTGCCGCCTTCTGCTGGTTGGCTTGCGATACTTGCTGTCCGGCTTGCGCCACTACACGAGCCAGATTGATCTCTACCTCTTCTGACAGCTCTGAGTTTGGTGCAGGTAACGGAGCGCCCATCTTTTCTTCGACCTGCTGTCGATACAAGAACGCTGTATGTTCTGCTAAATGCGCCTGTAGCGCTGCCATGATTCGTTGCCCTTGCGGGTTCTGACCGACCATCTGAGCCACCATCGGATCTTGCATAAACGCTCTGTGTGCAGCGATATGTGCTTCGTGATCTTGGTAGATAAATGCTCTTAAAGGTTTACCATTAAGGGCGTCCATGTTCTCGCTGACCGGATCAGTAGGTTTAGCATCATCTTTAGTCGGGACGAGTTTATCGGCATTCTTGATACCCAACACTTCAATCATCTGTCTGTGCAACTGCGGCAAGTCATAGATCTGAGGTGCAGACTGTGCCATCTGTAGTACCGCTTGGTACTGAACCACGCGCTGGGCCATCGTAGAACTATTCGGATCACTGACAGGGATTACATCCACCATCATGTAATCCATCTGCTTGGCGGTTATAGACCCTCGCAGTGGTTCGTAGGAATACTCAGGAGGCGCATACTCAGCCATGATCGTCTTGAGCATCTTAAACTCTTGCTTCATGGCATAATGAACACGAGCCTGTACTGCAGCCATCGGCTTCAAGGTACGCTCTAGGAGCGCCAGAGTTGTCCCCACAGGGGCGTTTGCTGACATATCCGAAATGTTCATGTCGCTGATAGCGCCTAGCCTACGGCCTTCCTGCGTTATCTGATTAAGCAAAGCGAGCAGGGTCTGGCTTGGCTCTTTGTAGGGTAGAGCCATAATGTTGTC
>Ga0209348_1001201_pt1 | contig 12734 bp, 13 predicted proteins | sample ETNvirenome_2_30_FD_184065 | JGI IMG/M metagenome (GOLD analysis project Ga0209348, IMG submission 184065) | Marine viral communities from the Pacific Ocean - ETNP_2_30 (SPAdes) (version 2) | ecosystem: Environmental > Aquatic > Marine > Oceanic | place: Pacific Ocean | collected 2013-06-22 | reverse complement strand
CAGGAACACAGATCGCAACTATTTGTCATAGAGGTTTTGCGTATGCTGTTGATGATGTAGCTGTATTGGCTGCTGGTGAAGATCCAATGGGTCACATCAGAAACCAAATTGCAGATGCTATTAACAAATTAAACTCAGTAAGATTGTTCAACCATCTTCAAGGGTTATTTGCATCAGCTCTTTCTGCTAATCATTTAGATTTAGCAAAAGCTGCTGCCACTGGTGCTGGTGAAGCAAACTATCTAACTGCATCAGCAGTTGCAAGAGGTAGATCACTTCTTGGAGAAAGAGGCGAAGAGCTAGATACTCTAGTTGTTCACCCATCTGTTGCTTACTACCTATATCAGGTTGGTATGTTAACTTTCTCTACTTCTGCATTATCAACTGGAACTGGCATCCAATGGGGTGGCGGTGGTGTTGGTATTTCTGAAAGAAGTATCGGTCAGTTCGCAGGAATGAATGTTGTTATTGATTCACAAGTTAATGTAAACGCTCCTGGTGCATCTGGTCATCAAAGAGAGTTCTTCTGCTACTTAATCAAGTCAGGAACAATTCTTGAAGGTGAGCAATCTCCTCTAAGCATCGAATCAGATAGAAACATCTTATCTAAGCAAGATGTTATGTCTGTTGATTATCACACTGCGTATCACATCATGGGTACTAAGTGGAATGATGCAAGTGACAACCCAACAAACGCAAACTTAGCAACAGGTAACAAGTGGGCATTAACATATGATGCAGACTTAGTTCCTATTGTTCGTTTAGTCGTTAACTCACCACTTGATACTTCTACTATTTAATAAGTAGAATTAAAATGTGGTCATCAAAAACCTCATCAAATATTGGTGGGGTTTTTTCTTTACGCTACAATACAGATAAATTACTAAACAATCGTGGCAGCTACTATAGACGCAACAATAAAAGGAGCAAATGCTAATAGCTATGTCACATTAGCTGAAGCAGACGCATACTTTGAAACTGTACCAAGTTCTACGCAATGGGATAACAAACAGGATGATAAAAAGAACCGTGCATTAATATCGGCTACAAGGTGGATTGATAGTTTTGTTTATTATGGAGATAGATGTGATGATGGACAGGCACTAAAATTTCCAAGAAATAATTATCAAGTTGATGGTGTAGAACTCTCCTGTGATTTAATTCCCCAAAATATTAAATACGCACAATTTGAATTAGCTAGAGCACTAGCAAATGACACTGAAGCAATGACAGGAAATGTGGGAACAGATGGAAACATTGAAGAAGTAAAACTAGGGGATATTCAAGTCAAGTACAACATTCAAAGTCAAGGCACTGGATCTGTTAACAATGTTTTAGATAAATACCCTTGGCTCCAAAGTTATCTTGGAGCGTATATGCTAGGTGGAGCAGGATCTTTCCAAATGAGGGTAGTTAGAGGATAATGGCAGGACAATTAGACACAGCTTTAAAAAAGATAGCCAAGCAGGTGGTGTCTCAACTTGGGAACTCGTTAGACTCATCAATTATTTATACACGAAAGGGCATATCTAGCTATAACTCCGACACTGGAGAGTATATAACTATAGACACAACGTACAACATAAAAGTTCCTATAGAGTTTGTACAATCCAGTGAAGAGTCAGGTTTTCAAGAAAATACAGCAAGGGTGTACATAACTCCCGATCTTATAGGAGATAGCCAACCATTGCTTCAAGATGAAATAACTTTAACTTTTTCGGGATCTACTAGAGGAGCTAAGATAACAGATATTCGCACACTAAAAGGAGGACAGGAATACCTGTTCCGTATTGACGTTATTTTCTAATGACTTTAGTAAACGCACGAGCAGCATTTGAGACAGCTATAAAGGATGCTGTATCTGACGCAGACCCAACGGTAAACGTAATATTCGATAATATGCCTTTCTCTACACCAGGTCGAGATAAAAAGTATGTAATGGTAAACCTTAATTTCAGTCAAGCCACTACTCAACCGCAGGGAGAAGCACAAACATATTACGCAGGATCAATAAGATGTGGAATAATGACACCGCCTAACCGTGGAAGTGCCATAGCATCTGCTGTAGCTCAATCTGTAATAACAGGGTTGATTTCTGTAAACAGTTCTACTTATGTAGATAAATTTGCAGTAAGTCCAAGAGTCTCCGAGATAGAAGGACCAACTGCTGTTACTGTAGAAGGAGACACTCATTTCTTAACAGTCGTTAGCTGCGACTTTAGTGCCAATGCCTAGTAGAAAGTCAATTTCAAAACTGCCTACCGACTTAAGAAAGGTTATCCTAAAAGGCAGAAAACAATTAGCAAAAGATATAGTTCACGCTTTAACTGAAGAAGGCCCATGGTGGACAGGAACATTCGGTGAAAACTGGGTCGTATCTAAAACGCCTGTAAAACCTACACGAAAAAGAAGACCAGAATATCCTTATTTTGTAATTCCTGCTAGAACAGGCAGAGAGTTTAAAAATGCAAGAGTGCCCACAGCAAAAATGGGTCAAGACTTATATGTAGGAAACAGAGCTAAGTATGCTGGTTTTGCAATAAACGCTCCAGGTCAAACATTACCTAACCTTAAAAACAAACAAGTAACATACGCAGAACATGGTAAGGAACATAGATTAACTGCTCGAAGAGGACCAAATTGGTACAACGTATATACGTTAGGTGGGCTTATCAACAAAGATATAGACAAAGCATTTAAAAAAGTTGGTTTTAAATAATAAAGTAGTAGTATAGTATAAGAATACACTATTCAATTTTATGGCATCAGAAAGAGCAATCGACAAGCTAAAGCAAGCGTTTAACATAGGCAAAAGAAGTAGCTACCCTATATACAAAGATGGGGAACTAATCTTGCAAGTGTACTGGACACCACTAACCATTGCTGATCGAGATGCAATAAATGATACTCTAATAGCTTCTAACAGAGTTCAAAATGAAAACAGCTTAGACTTTGCTCTTCAAGTAATCATAAATAAAGCTGAAGATGAAAGCGGACAAAGACTGTTTACTGAAGGAGACAAGGCCAGTTTGAGAAGAGAAATACCGTTAGGAGTGATATTAGAGCTTATGACTAAGATGCAAGAGTTGGGTGAGGAGGCAACTCCTGATGCCGTAAAAAGCACAACTGATTAAAGACCACTACCTATACTTGCAGTTTTTTGTAGCAGAAACTTTAGGCATAACATTAGCTTACCTAAAGAAAAATATGAGCCTAGAAGAACTGTATGGCTGGAACGCTTATTTTAAATTAAAAGGCGAAAGAGAAGAAAAAGCCTATCAAGATGCACAAAAGAAAGCTCAATATCGTAAGGTACGCTAAACTAGAATCAATGTTTTATCTAAATTAGTGGCTGGATCTAATTACGAAGTAAATATTAAGTTAGATGTTCGGAAAATTAACCAGCAGATAGGAAACCTGGAGCGAAGAATAAAAAAATTAAATGAGCTTGCAATGGGTCAGCGAGGGGCTGGAAAAACTGTTCTAAAAACGGAGAGAGATAAGTTAGCTGTAGCAACACGAACTTTTAGGAAAGAGCAGCAAATAACTAGAGAAAAGCAAAAGCAAAGCAGAATAGAAAATCAAACTACCAGAAACATTAATGCCAGAAACGTAGCTAGGTCTGCTGGAAAACCTAAAGCAACCACAACTGTAGCCACTGGAGGTGGAGGTGGTGGAGGAGGCATAGTATCAGGAGCATTAATAAGTGGTGCGTTTCCATTGTTATTTGGGCAAGGACCCTTGGGTGCTGCTGCTGGTTTTGGTGGTGGCTTACTTGGAGGAGCAATCGGAGGCCAAACTGGTGGATTTGCAGGAGGTCTTGTAGCAACTGCTTTGCTTACTTTAATTACTGAAGCAATAGAATTTAGAAAAGAAGTAGAAAAAGTAAATGAGGTTATTGAAAGAACTGGGGGCACTTCTCGGATTACTGCTGGTGAGGTAACCTCTTTAGCAAAGAGAATGAAAATTACAAAGGAAGAAGCATTGCAAGCTGCTAATGCGTTTGCTGCTTTCGGTGCTCAATCTTCTTTAGCTTTAGCAGAAACATTTAAGGATAGATCAACATTTAACCTATACGCAAATTTAAACAAGGATGCAAAGACATTTATAACAACAGTAGATACGTTGTTTCAAAAGAATGAGCTAGGCATTAAACAAGCAAAACAATCTTTAGAAATTTTAGAACAAAGAGGATTGAAAGAGGCTTCTATATTTGCTGAAGCGATAAAAAATGAAAAAAGTATAAGGAAAGAGATAGAAGCAGTAAAACCTTCAAAAGAAGATGTAAGAAATGCAAGAGCCTTAACTTTAGCAATATTTGACCCAGAGACACTTCAACATACAAAAGAATTTATGATGATGACTGAAGAAGCACAGAGAGCTACACTTAAATTGACTACGGCTGAAGGGCAATTAGAAAATAGACTCGGAACTGTAGAAGAGAGATTTCAAAAAAGACTAGACTTAGTAAAGAAAAATATAGAAGCACAAAGAGACTTTAATGAATCTGTTAGAAGGGCATTGATTATTCAAGCACCTAAAGATGAGTTACAGAAGTTAATAGATCCTTTAACTCAAGTTGATGCTCTTGGAAAAAGTATTGGGGCAAGTTTTTCCGAATCGTTTAAAGGAATTGTTAGAGGCTCAATGACTGCTCAAGAAGCACTACGAAACTTATTTAATAGAACAGCAGATCATTTTTTAGATATGGCTGCAAAAATATTAGCCGCACAAATAAGATCAGGTATTTTTGGTATCTTTAGCGGTATGTTAAGCGGTGGTGGTGGTGGTTTTAAAGCTCCTCCACCTATGAAGCCTGGATTTAAGGGTACTGGTATTCCATCAGTTTTACCCAAAGGTTCTTTTAATATCACACCAAAAGCAGAAGGAGGGCCAGTTAAAGGCGGTAAGTCATATCTTGTAGGAGAACGTGGACCTGAGATGTTTAGTCCAGGTGTTTCTGGAATGATTACACCAAATCATGCTCTTGGTGGTTCGACAAATATTGTTGTAAATGTAGATGCTTCTGGTTCCTCTGTAGAAGGAGATGAACAACAAGGTAGAGAACTTGGTCGTCTTATATCAGTTGCTATACAATCTGAATTAGTACAACAGAAAAGACCTGGAGGTTTACTTGCATAATGGCTACCTTTCCTTCAATTACTCCAACATACGGGCAGCAAAAAAGATCACAGCCAAATACTAGAACAGTACGTTTTGCTGATGGTTATGAACATAGAATATTGTTTGGATTGGCTCAACATCAAAATCCAAAAGTATTTAATCTAACTTTTAATGTTTCAGAAACAGATGCAGATACTATAGAAACATTTTTAGACGCAAGAGCAAATGATAGTGCTAGTTTTGATTTTACCCCACCAGGAGAGGCTAGTTCATCTAAATTTGTTTGCGAAGCATGGTCAAAATCTATACCATATGTAAACAGAGCAACGATACAGGCAACATTTAGGGAGGTATTTGAACCATGAGTACTGGCCCTGTTTTCAGTGAAGTTCAAAAAATAAACCCCTCTGCTATTATTGAACTTTTTACATTACAGCTAGATAACTCTTTACATGGTGCGACAACAATATATAGATTCCATTCTGGATCTAATCTTAATGCAAATGGAGAGATAGTTTGGGCTGGTAATGCTTATCAAAGATTTCCTATAGAAGCTACTGGTTTTGCATATCAACGTGGTCAGATTCCTAGACCAAAACTTGTAGTAAGTAACGCATTAGGGACAATATCTGCGATTCTTTTGACTGTTAACCAAACAACAACAGGTAATGATCTGACAGGTGCTACTGTTACAAGAATAAGAACAATGGCAAGATTTATTGATGCGGTTAATTTCCCAGGCAACACAAACCCACTTGGAACACCAGATCCTACAGCAGAATTTAAACGTCAGATTTATACCATAGATAGAAAGGCAGCCGAGAATAGAGAAGTAGTGGAATTTGAACTAGCAGGAGCTATTGATATGGCTGGAGTTCGAGCACCAAAACGTCAATGCACCCGTGCTTTATTTCCTAGTATTGGTACGTTTGTTCAATGAGCTGGAAATATAAAGCACTACTTCATGCTCAACGTGAAGATCCTAGAGAGTCTTGTGGACTGTTATTAAATGTAAAAGGTAAAGAACGATACTATCCATGTCGTAATCTTTCGATTACAGATAATCAGTGTTTTATTATTGATCCAGAAGATTATGTTAAGGCTGATAATATAGGTGAAATTATTGCTGTTGTTCATAGTCATCCGTTAACACCACCAATTCCAAGTCAAGCTGATCGTATTAGTTGTGAGCATAGTAAATTGCCTTGGCATATTGTTAATCCTAAAACAGAAGAATGGGGAGAATGTAAACCAGAAGGTTACGTTCCAGATTTATTAGGTAGACCTTGGGTCTGGGGTGTTACTGATTGTTGGAGTTTAGTCGTTGATTGGTATAAACGGGAAAAAGGTATAAAACTAAAGGATTATGCAAGAACAATGACACCACAGGAATTTTTAGAAGATCCTTTATTTGAACATTACGCTTGGCGAACAGGTTTCAGAGAACTTAGATCAGACGAAAAGTTAGAAAAAGGCGATGTATTATTAATGTCAATATTGCACCCAACTTTAAATCATGTAGCTATTTTTCTTGGAGACATGGTTTTACATCATTTAGCAGATAGACTATCTTGTAGAGAGCCTTACTCTGAATGGTTGTTAAAATGTACTGGTAAGAGGTATCGCTATGCTCAACAAAGTTAAACTTTATGGAGAACTTGCTGACTTTGTAGGTTATAAAGAATTAGATGCTGTTATAAATTCAACTGCTGATGCTATACGTTTTCTGATAAGTAACTTTCCTAAATTAGAAGCACACATGGCAAACCGTAATTATCAAGTACTAGTTGCTGATTATGATATTGATGAGACTGAAATAAATAATCCAATAGGACAATCAGATATAAGTATTGTTCCTGTTATTAGTGGTGCAGGTGGAGGTGTAGGAAAAACTTTATTAGGAGTAACGTTAATTGGTGTTTCGTTGGCAACAGGAGGGTTTGCACCCGTAGCAGGTGCAGGTTTTTTTGCAGCAGGAGGTGGTCTTGCTGTAGCTACAGGTAATTTAGGTATAGCTTTAGTATTATCAGGTGTTAGTGAAATGTTATTTCCTTTACCCAAGCCACAAGAATTTAATAACGAAGAAGATCCCAGAATATCATTTAGTTTTTCTGGAGTTCAAAATACATCCAGAGCTGGTACTTCTCATCCAATAGTTTATGGTGAAATAGTAACAGGATCAGTTGTTATTTCTGCTGGTATCGACACGAATCAGGTGGTATCTCAATGACAAAAATTATTAGAGGATCTGGTGGTCCGCCTAAACCGCCTCGACAACCTACTAGAGCACCTGATACTTTAAATAGTAGACAATTTGCTTCTATTCAAGATTTATTATCTGAAGGAGAAATAGAAGGTTTTGCTACTCCCTCTAAAGCAGGACTTACAAAAGGAAGTTCCGCATATAACAATGCAGCATTAAAAGATATATTTTTTGACGATACTCCTATTTTAGATTCTAGTGCTAGTAATACAAATCCACAGGCATCAAAGTTTAACTTTCAGAATGTTGAGCTTACACCTCGTTTTGGAACGTCAAACCAAGATCACATTCCAGGTATTGAGGGCAGTGTATCTACTTCATCTGTAGGTGGAACACCTACTAACCCTGCTGGAACTGTTGTCTCTGGAGAAGCAAACGGTGTAACTAGAAGGGTATCAAATACAAATGTTGATGCTGTAAAAGTTACTATTACATTTCCTGTGCTACAAAAAATTACAGATGACGGAGACATATTAGGTTCAACTGTTGATTTAAAAATACAGGTTCAATATAACAGTGGTGGTTTTAGTGATGTTTTATCAGACACAATTACTGGCCGTACTGCTGATGCCTATAGTAAAGAGTATCGTGTAAATTTATCGGGAGCTTTTCCTGTTGATATAAAGCTAGTTAGATTGACGCAAGATAGTGCATCTAATGAGTTAGTAGATGAATTTAATTTTACAAGTATTGGTGAAATTGTTGACGATAAACAGACTTACCCTAATAGTGCATATACAAATTTAAGGATAGATTCTGAGCAATTTAGTTCTATACCAAAACGTGCTTTTCGTATTCGTGGCGTAAAAGTAAGAATCCCAGGAGCAGGAGCATCAAATTCTGGTACTCCTACTGTAGTTTCAAATCAAGCTATAGCTACTTCTTTAGGATTAGGAACTTGCACTACCTTTGGATTTATACACTATCCAGCAGGCTATATATTTAATGGAACAATGGGAGCAGCCCAATGGTGCAGCGATCCAGCGATGGTGCTGCTTGACCTTTTAACTACTGAGAGGTATGGATTTGGTACTCATATTACAGATGATAATCTTGATTTATTTAGTTTTGTAGCAGCTAGTAGATACTCAAGCTTTCTTCTCGATGATCCGACACAACCTGGAGCAAGTGAACCAAGATTTAGTTGCAATGTGAATATTCAAGGATCTATGGAAGCGTATCAGTTAATAAATGAATTAGCTGGTGTTATGAGATGTTTCCCTATATGGTCTGAAGGTTCAGTTACGATTACTCAAGATAAGCCAACAGATTCAAGTTATTTATTTAGTTTGGCAAACGTAGGTGAAGCTGGTTTTTCCTATTCTGGTAGCAGTTTAAAACAAAGACATACTGTTATATCTGTTAGTTATTTCAATATGGATAGCAAGGAAATAGATTACGAGGTTATAGAAGATACTGCTGCACAAGCAAAATTAGGAATAGTAAAAAAAGATATAAAAGCCTTTGCCTGTACTTCTCGTGGACAGGCTCATAGATTAGGTAAAGCAATATTATTCAGTGAACAAAATGAATCAGAAGTCGTAAGTTTTACAACATCAATAGATGCTGGTGCAATCGTCAGACCTGGTGCTGTTATTAGTATTAATGATCCTGTTCGAGCAGGATTTCGTAGGTCTGGTCGTATAAATACAGCATCCACTACGCAGATCACAGTTGATAACACAACAGATTTAAATACATTTACTGGAACGGATAAAAAATGCAGTGTTATATTACCTGATGGAAGCGTTGAATTTGGAACTGTTACAAGCATTGTTGGCTCTGTTATAACTGTCAATAATGTAACGAGAAAAGATGGATCGACAGGTAACTCTTCGTTTACAGAAGCACCAAATGCAAATGCTATATGGTTGCTACAAAGTTCTACTCTAGAAGCACAAACTTTTAGAGTAGTATCTGTAGAAGAACAAGATGGTATTAATTATGCAATAACAGCACTTACTTATATTGAGGGTAAATATGCAAATATTGAACAGGGAGTAAGTTTACCTGCAAGAAATATATCATTATTAAATGAACCAAAAGACCCTCCTGGAAACCTACAAGCATTTGAAAGAATTGTTGTAATCAATGCTCTAGCAGTAACTAAACTAATTTTATCTTGGGTAACAGTTACAGGTGTAAGCCAATATCTTGTTCAATATAGATTTAATAATACTAACTGGGTAAGTGAAATTGTATTTAGACCAGATTTTGAGATTACAAATACAGAAGCAGGAACTTATGAGTTTAAAGTTTTTTCTTATAATGCTGCATTGGAACTTTCAGCAACATCCTCAGACTTAACTTTCAATGCTGTTGGTAAAACAACACCTCCAGGAAATGTTCAAAATTTATCCATGGAGCCTCTTACTAATAAATTGGTAAGGCTAAGATGGGCAAAATCTGTAGATCCTGATGTCTTACATGGAGGAAGAGTATATGTTAGACACAGTAACTTAACTAATGGCAGTGGTACGTTTCAAAACTCAGTTGATCTTGTTACTGCGTTAGCTGGAAACACAACAGATGTGGTAGTTCCATCTTTAGAAGGCGAGTATATTCTTAAGTTTCAAGATGACCAAGGTAATTTTAGTTTAGGAGAAACAAGTATTATTCAAGATTTACCTGATCTTATTGATACTCAAATTATTATAGATGGTACAAGTACCAGAGAAGATTTAACAAATCCTAAATTTCAAGGAACTAAAACTAATACTATTTTTAGTGCTGCAAGCTCAGGAGGAACAGATGCTTTACAATTAACAGATCCAACAGTTGTAAAAACAGGAACTTATGTACAAGATAACGCAAATCCAGTAGGCAGTGGAGTTGCAGGTACAAGTATTACTATTACAAGTACATCTCATGGAATTATTGTTGGTGAATTTTTAAAGTTTAACTTTAGTGGTGGTCAATCAATAACTGGAGAATATACTGTTGTTTCTGTTCCTGATGCAAATACTTTAACGATTACAGCCTCCAATACTATTGCCACAAGTGGAAATGTATCTATAGATAGAGGTTTAAGAGGACAGTATGAATTTAAAGACATTGAAGATTTAGGTGCTGTATTTTCTCTTGATTTAAAGAGAGTGATACGTTCTGTTGGTTTTATTATTGGTCAAGATATTGAAACTATAATTCCTGGGCCACCTGGCATTAACTGGGATGATTATGCTTTAAATGGTAACTTTGATGGTGCAGCAGCAGATGAAGCAAACTGTCAGATACAAGTTGCAACATCACAAACAGCATCAGGAAGTTTTGGAGCGTTTAATAACTTTGCAAATGGTACTTTTAGAGGTAGAAGGTTTAAATTCAAATTAATACTTGAGACTAGTGATACTGCACAAAATATGAACGTGCAGCAAGCAGGATTTACAGCAGAGTTCCAATCAAGAACTGAACAAAATTACCAAACAGGAGGTGGTACTTCTACCGCACCACAACAATCAGGTACATCAGCAAAAACAGTTACTTTTGGAACACCATTTTTTGTCGGCACTTCATCTTTAGGAGGAGCAAATGCTTTCTTACCTACAATAGGAATAACAATTCAAAATGCTCAATCAGGTGATTTCTTTACGGTAACAAGTGTTTCTGGTACAGGATTTACTGTAAGTATTAAAAATGGTTCAAGTTTCGTTGACAGGAGTTTTACATTTCAAGCTGTGGGATATGGTAAAGGGGTGTAATATGGAGGAAAATCTTTTATAAATGGCTCAAGTATCAGATTATAATATTGCCAATGCTTCGGGAGCTTCTGTAAGAAGTGATCTTAATGCAGTATTTGGTGCAATCAAGACATTAAATAGTGGTAGTTCTGATCCTGCAAATCCAGAAGCATTTATGCTTTATGTTGATACAGCAGATAATAATAATTTAAAAATAAGAAACTCTGCTAATAATGGATTTACAACAATCGGGCCAGTAAATACTGTTAATTTAGGATTACTACCGTTAAGCGGTGGTACGATGACAGGTCAAATATTAGCAGATGACGCATCTCAAGATGCCTCACCAGCGTACTCATTTGACCAAGACCCCGATACAGGAATGTTTAGAAGTGGAACTAATAGAATTAGTTTTGCTGTAGGTGGTAATCGTGTTACATCCATTGATTCTAATGGTATTACTATAAACAATTTTGGTGGTAACACTAAAGGATTATATTTTGCTGATGCTGACGGCAGTCATTCAATAAATCTTCGTGCTCCAGATACACTTACTACAAATCCTACGTTAACTTTGCCTAATGGTAATGGATCAGCAGGACAATTTTTACAGACAGATGGTTCTGGTAATTTAAGTTTCGCTACCGTTTCTAATGCTGGAACATCGTTAACAGGAAATACATTAGCTAGTAATATTACCGCCTCTAGTTTAACTTCAGTAGGAACACTAAGCTCTCTTACTGTATCTGGAAGTATAACTGGATCAATAGCGTCATCAAACATTAATGGTACGTTATTTACTTTATTTGGAACTTCAATAAATAGAGGTAGCACGCATACTTCTTTCTCAACAATCACAGTTACAAATAGTAGAGTTACGAACTTGCAAGATTCATCAGGTAGTAATGGGTCAACTCCAGTACAAATACAGCAAGGTAGAGCAAAAGCATGGGTAAATTTTGACGGAACTGGAACTGTTTCTATAAGAGATGATTTTAATGTGAGTTCAATAGTAGATAATGGAACTGGAGATTATGCTGTTAATTTCAGTACTGCAATGGCAAATAGTAACTATGCAGCAGTAGTTACTCATAATCATGACAATCCTGGTGGTTCTAATACACGACAAGTTGGACTTATGAACTCACCTTATAGCAGTAGTGGTTTTAGAATAACTATTGAAACTCCTAATGCTAACCCTGGTAGTCGAGCAGATTCCAACAGAGTTACCGCAGCAGTATTTGGCGACCAATAAAAGCTATGTATAATAAAAGAAAAAACTGATGGCTAATTCTGACAAACGTATCATTTACACCGCAGATGATGGCAGCGTTGCAATAGTTGTTCCATCAGATAATTGTGGTTTAACACTTGAACAAATAAGAGATAAAGATGTACCAACTGGAAAAACATCGTATATTGTAGATAAATCTGTTATTCCTACCGATAGGAGCTTCAGAAATGCTTGGACTTATACGGAGTAAATTATGGGATTTGGTATAGACATGGCGAAAGCTAGAGAAATTCATAAAAATAAAATAAGAGAAGCAAGAACACCTTTATTAGAAGCTCTTGATATTGAATTTCAAAAAGCACAGGAAACTTCAGCTAGTACAACAGATATTGTTTCTAAAAAACAGGCATTAAGAGATGCACCTGCTGACTCTGAA
>Ga0209348_1001199_pt1 | contig 12747 bp, 17 predicted proteins | sample ETNvirenome_2_30_FD_184065 | JGI IMG/M metagenome (GOLD analysis project Ga0209348, IMG submission 184065) | Marine viral communities from the Pacific Ocean - ETNP_2_30 (SPAdes) (version 2) | ecosystem: Environmental > Aquatic > Marine > Oceanic | place: Pacific Ocean | collected 2013-06-22 | reverse complement strand
AGTGGGCCGGGTAACATTTCAATCAAAAGGAGTTAATCAATGTACAACGCAGACCCAGATTACACACTTGGCGGGGAGCTAATCACAGACACAGCCGCACACACAGGCAGATTTAAAAGTATTTTTTTTAAAGAAGATACACAAATCAACACGGCTTCGCATAATTATTCAGGAAATTCAATTGATTCTGAAACTTTTCTTGCAGGCCAAACTATATATGGAGTTTTTACAAGTATCACTTTATCAAGTGGCGCCTGTATAGCTTATAAAATCTAATGCCAAATTTTGCTAGCGCCGTCCAAAAAGCAATAAACAATGTTGCATCAATTCAAGGTTTTGGACAAGATGTAACGATAAGAACAATAACTAATGGTTCTTACAATACAACAACAGGGACAATTTTCGAGTCAAAATCTGACTCAACCGTTAAAGCTGTCTTTGAAGATGTAAATATGCGCGAAGTAAATGAACTTATTCAGGCAGAGGACAAAAAAATCACAATATCAGCTGCGGCAGTTTCGGCAAAACCTACAACAAAAGATAAGGTTCTTATTTCAAGTATTGTACATAATATTATTCGCGTCCTTACTAGAACATCAGGCGGAACCGATATTTCTTACACCCTTTATTTAAGAACATGAAAACTATAAAATTAGGGGAGATAGGAGATTATTCAGAAGAGCAAGTAAACGCCTTGTTGTCTGTTGTTATTTTGACCGCTGATCGAATAGTTAAAGAAGGTTCGCCTGTTGATTCTGGAAGACTTGCTGTTTCTTGGCAGATAGGAGAAAACGCAGAAAGTGGCGCACCCGCCGCAGAAGGCCAATATGGAGCTAAAGGATTGGGAACTGTAGTAAGACCGCCGAAGACTTTAAATTATCAATTAGGAAAAGAAAATTTTAGAAAAAAATATAATTTACATAATAATGTTCCATATGCTGAACCTGTTATGTTTGGAACAAGTTTGCCGCCATCTTGGGGCGGTACATATAGGAGCAAGCAAGGTTTGAAAGCAAAACATCTTGATCTATTGGCAAAAGAAATCGCGGCTGAAGTCGATGATTTATATAGACAAATAAGGGGTAAATAATGGCCGCTATTAATTTAAATACAGTTAGATCAACAATTGAAGAAAGAGTTTCGACAGAATTTGCTTCTAATGCGCCACCAATACCTGTAATTTTTCACAATATGGCTTTTGATAGCAGCGCTGTAACAACCTTTGTTCAATGTCTTACAACATTTGGTGAAAGTAATTATTTAACACAGGGAAGTGCTTCAGGGTCAAACCGCATTAACGGTATTGTTGTTTTTAATATCTTTACTCCCCAAGGTATAGGTTCAGGCGATAATTACACAATTGGCAAAAGGTTGCGAGATTTATTTAATCGAATTACAGTTTCTAGTGTGATCTTTGACAGCCCAATTGGGCCGGAGGTCATTGATTCACCTACGCCAGAAGGTCAATTTCAAACACAATTGCGAATGACTTTTGAAATTTTTGAGGAACTTTAATGGAAATTACAGAAAAAATGCTCGATGCGATTGAAGCTGTTAAAGGCCGCCGTAATCCAGCTTATTGGGATGGACGCTGTAAACGATATATGGAAACTCAAGAAAAATTAAAAAAAGATGTAAAAAAATCAAATAAGAGTTAATATATCTATAAATAGTTTTTTCTTTTGTTATGGCACTCAAGGGCGATGTTGGTAAAGTAATGTTTGAAAATGCGGGCGGCACCGAAGCTGACGTTGGACAAACAAGAAATTGGTCTTTGTCTATAACAAAGGACACGATAGAAACAACAAAACAAGGCGATACATTTAAAACAAATGTCGGCGGTTTAATATCGGGTGAAGGTTCACTTGAACTTTTATATGAACCCGGCGAAACTGGCGCAGGCTACACAACAATTATTGACGATGTATTAACTACAGGCGATAATGCTGACGCTTTATTTGAATTATTTCCCGATAGAGATACTTCAGCAAAGAAAATCAGTTTTGCGGGAGTTATTACAAATGCAGAATATGGTGCAACACTTGGGGAAGTTCAAATAATAAATATCAGTTTTATAACAAGTGGTACCATAACCAGCGCTATCTGATACATTGAGTTTATTAGTCAACTAATTAACCAATGCCAAACAAAAGAACTATTGATTTACTTGTTGAAAGTTTTGATCTTTCAGTAAGAAGAAAATATGAAATAAAAAACGCAAACGGCGATGTCGTAACTACATTATATTTCCCCCCAATAACAAGGGCTGATAGAAAAAAAGCGCAGGCAAGAGCTAATACAACAGATGGCCTTGAAATATCAACACAGATGCTTTGTCAAATAGCAGAAAAAGAAGATGGCTCAAAACACTTTGCACCCGCTGATGCAATAAATTTACAGCGTGAAATTCCTGAAAAAATATTAAATGAAATTGAATTGTTTATGTTTGATCTTTCTAACGATGAAACACTTGACGAAGCAAAAAACGATTAAAGGGCGATAATTGGCTATATTTTGAATTTTTTTTATCGTCCGAACTTGGAAAAACTATTAATGAATTACGGACATCAATGACGGATTCCGAGTTTATGTATTGGGCTGCATACTATGAAGTAAAAAATGAAAAAGAAAACCAAGCAATGGATCGCGCAAGACGAAAATAGGTGTACACTAAAATAAAGGTTTTTTGTTGTCTTGGCTCAAGCTAATGTAAAAATTGCTGTAGACGCTACGAGCGCAGTTAATAAACTTCGGCAAGTCAATACAGTTTCAAAAAGATTAAGTTCAACTACAGATAGACTTGAAAATAGTGTTAGAAGAAATAATCGAAGATTTAAAGAAACAGGTGCAGCTGCAAGAACAGCAAGCGCGGGTGTCAATAGATTAGGGGCGGCAGTAAGAAAACTATTAATTGGTTTTTCTTTATTTAAAACAGCTTCTTTTGTTATTTTTAATACTCAACAATTAGAAACACAAAGAAAAAGTTTAGAAGTTCTTACAGGCTCGCTTGAAGATACAAATAAAATTATTGCTGAAATTCAGGCTTTCGGTGCTGTAACGCCTTTTAAAAGTTCTGATCTAATAGAAACAACAAAACGATTAAAAGCGTTTGGATTTGAAACAGAAGAACTTGTTGACGTTACAAAAAGGCTTGCTGATGTTGCGGGTGCGACAGGAGCCGATCTTGGCGGTATAGCAACAGCTTTTGGACAAATACAGGCTAAGGGTAGATTGCAAGGGGAAGAATTACTTCAGTTACAGGAAAGGGGTGTCAGTCTACAAGATGAGTTAATTAAAATGTATGGCTTTACAGCCGATGAATTTAGAAAGGCGTTAGAGGGCGGGAGAATAAGCGCTGATGCTGTTAATTTAGCTTTACAACGAATAACAGATGCGGGTGGTAAATATGCAGGCGGAGCAATTGCACAAAGTACGACTTTAGCGGGTAAATTTAGCACCCTTGTTGATGGTGTTGAAACTTTGGCGCGAACTTTTGGAGAAGTTCTCGACCCTGTTTTAAAAGCTGTTTTAAATAATACGATTACTGTTATTAATACAATAAATAAAGCATTAAATATTGCAAAATTACAATCTGGATTAGGTCTTAATAAAGCTGCAAGAAAAAGAATACAAGATCAGGCGCGTGATGAAGCTGTTGAAATAGTAAATCTTAGAAACATTGCAAACCCATTTAAACGAAATGAAGAATTTCAAAAAGTGTTTGCAGAAAGACAACTTGATTTAACAAAGAAATTTGGATTTCAAACTGGACAATTGCAAGTTGAAATTGATGCTCCGCAAACTCAAGATGCAACAGTACCAAAATTACTTAAACAAACAAAAACCGAAACAAGTGAATTTGATAAACAAGTTAAATTAATTGAAAGAAAAAATGAATTATTAACAGCAAGGCTTGAAGGTAATGAGAAAGAGATCGAACAAAAACATAGAGAAATGGATTTGGTTGCAGAAATCGGAATTTTTGAAGCTGCAAAGATTTTTAAATTACAGGATGGAACAAGAAAATTAGAAGAGCAAAACAGAGTTCTTGACCGACAAAAAGAAATATTTACACAAATTGGAGATAGTATTGCAACAGGTATTTCTGATGCGTTGGTTGGTGCTATTGAAGGAACTAGAAGTCTTGGGGAAGCTGCAAAGTCAATTTTAAGCGACATCGGGTCACAACTTATGAGACTTGGAATAAATACACTTTTATTTTCTGCATTTGGAGGTGCAGGGGGTATATTTAAAAATTTACCAACATTTGCAAATGGTGGAAGGCCAGCTGTTGGAAAGCCTTCATTGGTGGGCGAGCGAGGTCCGGAGCTTTTTGTTCCTCGTTCTGCGGGTACAGTTATTCCCAATAATAAAATGGGAGGAACGACAAACAATATTGTTGTTAATGTTGATGCTTCTGGTTCTTCTGTAGAGGGTGATGATAATGCAGGTAAACAATTAGGAAGGATTATTGCAGTTGCAGTACAATCTGAATTAGTACAACAAAAAAGACCCGGAGGGTTATTGGCATAATGGCAACTTTCCCTGATATAAAACCAGCATTTGGCCAAAGTAAAAAAAATGCACCTAAAACAAGAACGGTAAGATTTGGTGATGGATATGAACACAGAATTTTATTAGGAATTGACGCTCACCAAAACCCTAAACAATTTAGTTTTACTTGGAATGTCAGTGAAAATGATGCAGATACCATTGAAAATTTTTTAGATGCAAGAGCATTAGACAGAGAATCATTCACATATACACCTCAAGGAGAATCTTCTTCAATGCAGTTTGTTTGCGAAAGTTGGAACAAAACAATTCCTTTCAATGATCGTGCAACTATTACTGCTACTTTTAGAGAAGTTTTTGAGCCAGCTTCATAATGACAGTTAATTCAGCGGTATTCAGTAATTTACAATCTATAAATCCATCTGCAATTATTGAATTATTTACTTTGCAGCTTTCTAACTCCTTGCATGGAGCAACAACAATTTATCGTTTTCATGCTGGAAGTAATTTAAATGCGAACAGCAAAATAGTTTGGGCTGGTAATGAATATCTTAGGTTTCCAGTTCAAGCAGAAGGTTTTGCATATCAAAAAGGACAGATACCAAGGCCAACTTTAAGAATCAGTAATGCCACTGGTTTGATGTCTGCAATTCTTTTATCTGTTAATGAAACGACCACTGGTAATGATCTTACGGGTGCGACAGTAACTAGAATAAGAACACTTGCAAAGTTTTTAGATGCAGTAAATTTTGCAAATGGTCAAAATTCAGATGCAGATCCAAATGTTGAATTTCCTCAAGAAATATATTCGATTGACAGAAAAACTAACGAAAATCGAGAAGTAGTTGAATTTGAATTAGCTGCGCCAACTGATTTAGCAGGTGTTCATATACCTAAAAGACAATGCACTAGAAAACTTTTTCCATCCATTGGAACCTTTAACTAATGAACTGGAAAACAGAAGCTTTAACTCATGCAAAAAATCTTGATCCAAGAGAAAGTGTTGGTTTATTAATTAATAAAAGGGGAAAAAAAATATATTTGCCTTGTCAAAATGACTCAAGTGAATTTGATAGTTTTATCTTAAATCCGAAAGATTATATAAGTGCTTCAAAAATTGGAAAAATTATTGCCGTCATCCATAGCCATCCAAGAACACCACCAATCGCAAGTCAAGCTGACAAAGTAAGTTGTGAAAATAGCAATTTACCTTGGTATATCGTCAATCCTAAAACTGAACAATGGGGTTATATTGAACCATGTGGCTATAAGGCGCCGATTCTTGGGAGGGAATATGTTTGGGGAATCACTGATTGTTGGTCGTTAGTAGTTGATTGGTATAAGGAAGAAAAAGGTATTGAATTATTAGATTATGAAAGGCCGACAATTATAGAAGATTTTTATAAAGACCCAGTATTCGAGAAGTATTTACCAAGTAGAGGTTTTAGATTATTAGAACCAAACGAGCCAACACGTAACGGTGACGTTTTAGCAATGAGCATATTAGGCAGAGGATTGAACCATGTGGCGATTTTTATAGATGGGGATGTTCTACATCATTTATCGGATAGACTATCTTGTAGAGAGCCTTATAATTCATGGTTGTTGAAATGTACAGGAGGCAGGTATCGTTATGCTAAGTAAAATTAAATTGCATGGTAAATTAGCAGAATTTATTGGTTGTGAAGAATTTGACGTAAAGGTAAATAGTGTTGCTCAGGCAGTTAGTTTTTTAATTACAAATTTTCCACAAGTAGAAGCACATATGAATCCTCAATATTATTCTATTCAAGTTGGAGGTGATTTAATTGATAAAGATGAAATACACCATCCAACTGGAACGCAAGAAATTAATTTTATTCCTGTTATAGCTGGTAGGGGAAACATTGGAAAAATAGTTTTAGGCGGCGCATTAATAGCTGCAAGTTTTGGAGTTGGTGGCCTGTTTGTTACGCCTCTTCAATTTGGGGCTGGTGGTTTTGCCGCCGCTGGTTTAGGAGCGAAAGCCGCTTTTGGAATTGGTGCTGGATTATTGCTTGGTGGTGTTAGTGGGATGTTATTTCCTGTTCCAGATCAACAACAATTTTCATCAGAAGAAGACCCTAGGATTTCATTTAGTTTTGGAGGGGTGCAAAATACAAGCCGGGCTGGAACGCCCGTGCCGATTGTATATGGAGAAATTATAACTGGCTCAGTCGTGATTTCTGCGGCATTAGACACCAATCAGGTGACAGCATGACTAAATATATCAAAGGTTCTGGTGGCGGTGGCTCTAAAGAGCCAAGAAAACCAATTCGTGATCCTGACAATTTAAATTCAAGACAGTTTGCAACAATCCAAGATTTGATTTCGGAAGGAGAAATTGAAGGATTCGCCAGTGCTTCAAAAGCCGGTCTAACAAAAGGAACAACCGCATATGATAACGCAAGTTTAAAAGATGTTTTTTTGGATGATACACCAATTTTAAATTCATCAGCGGATAATACTAGCCCAGCGGAAACTGATTTTAATTTTCAAGATATAACTTTTAAATCTAAATTTGGTACTGCAAACCAAACAGCCATGTCTGGAATACCAGCTGAGACAAGATCACCCACAGCTGTAAATGTAACAGTTACAACTTCTGCATCTGTTACAAGACAAGTAACTAATACAGATGTTGATGCTGTAATTATTACTTTAACTTGGCCTCAAATACAAATATTTGAAGATAATGGCGATATTTTGGGAGATACCGTTGAGTATAAAATTCAAGTTCAATACAATGGAGGGGGTTTTAATGATATTATTTCTTCTTCCGTGAGTGGAAGAACAGCGGATGCTTTCTCAAAAGATCATAGAATAGATATAGCAGGGTCTTTTCCTGTTGATTTTAGAGTTGTTAGAGTTACAGCTGACAGTTCAAGTTCTACAACAGTTAATAGTTTTCAATTTACAAGTATTCAGGAAGTTATAGACAATAGTTCAACATATTTAAATTCAGCGTATGTTGCATTGAGATTAGACAGCAAACAGTTTAATAGCATACCTAGAAGAAAATACAGAATAAGAGGAATTAAGGTAAGGATACCCGGTGCAGGTGCAAACAATTCAGGTACACCAACAGTTGATTTGCAAACTGGTCGTATTGTTTACCCAAGTGGTTACGTTTTTAACGGTGTTATGGGTGCAGCGACTTATACGAATTGCCCTTCAATGTGCTTACTCGACCTTCTTACAAACACGAGGTACGGTCTGGGAGATCATATTGTCGACAGTAATTTAGATTTATTTAGTTTTGTGGCTGCTAGTAAATTTTCAAATGAATTAGTTGATGACGGAACAGGATCAGGGGCTAAAGAGGCGAGATTTAGTTGTAATGTGAATATTCAAAGTCCTAAAGAAGCATTTGCGGCAATAAACGAATTAGCTGGTGTAATGAGATGTATTCCAATATGGTCGGCAGGTGCAATCACAATAAATCAAGATAAACCAACAACAGCAAGTTATTTGTTTAATTTAGCAAATGTTGGTGAAACTGGTTTTGCATATCAAGGAAGTAGTCTAAAACAAAGACATTCTGTTGTTTCTGTAAGTTATTTTAATATGGATTCGTCAGAAGTTGATTTTGAAGTAGTAGAAGATGCGACAGCAATTACAAAATTAGGCACAGTTGTAAAACAGATAAAAGCTTTTGCTTGTACTTCAAGAAATCAGGCTGCACGTCTAGGCAGGGCAATTTTGTTTGCCGAACAAAACGAATCAGAAGTTGTAAATTTTACAACATCAATTGATTCAGGAATAGTTGTAAGGCCGGGTTCTGTAATTGAAATTAATGATCCAGTAAGGGCGGGTGCAAGAAGAGGAGGGCGTGTTGTAGCAGCAACCACTACAGCAATTACTATTGATTCTCTTTCAAATACTTCACTACCTGCACTAGGAGATAACCCTGTATTAAGTGTAATTTTGTCAGATGGAACAGTTGAGACAAAAAATATTACAGCAATAAGTGGCGCTGTTTTAACGCTAGATTCTGCATTAAGTTCCGCCCCAAACATTAATGCCCCATTTTTATTGTCAAGTACAAGTCTGCAAACTCAACTTTTTCGAGTAATAACTGTTGAAGAACAAGATGACGTTAATTATTTAATAACCGCACTGACTTATGTTGAGGGTAAATACGCTTTTATTGAAGATGGAACTGCCTTGCCAACAAGAACAGTATCGTTGTTAAATAAACTGACAAATCCACCAAGCAACTTAACAATCACTGAACAAACAATCGCCATAAATAACATCGCAAGAAGTAAATTAATAGTTGATTGGCAGCCTGTAGATGGTGCTAGTCAATATCAGGTAAATTATAAATTTAAAAACGGAAATTTTGTTTCACAAATAGTTACAAGTTCAGACTTTGAACTTTTAGATACTCCAATCGGTGAATATACATTCGAGGTATTTAGTTTCAATGCACTTGGTCTTATATCTGCAAATAAAACAACTAAAACATTCAATGCAGTCGGAAAAACTGCAATACCTGAAGATGTTACAGGTTTGACAATAGAACCCATTAATGAACAATTTGTAAGATTAAGATTTACTCAGGCAGTTGCAATTGATGTTTTACATGGTGGTCGGGTTTATGTGAGGCACACAAATCAAACTGGTGGCGCTGCGACCTTCCAATCAGCACAGGATGTAATTGAAGCTGTTGCTGGTAATGCAACTGAAGTTATTGCGCCCGCTCTTGCTGGTACATATTTATTAAAATTTCAAGATGATGGTGGTAGATTTAGCGCTAACGCGGCAAGCGTTAACATTTCGACAGTTGAAATATTAGATTCGATCACTGTAAAAACTGACAGAGAAGATACAGATGGAACTCCATATAATGGAACAAAGGCAAATCTCACATTTGATTCAGACCTTGGTGGTTTAAAACTTACAGATCCAACAGCTAACTCAACAGGTACATATGATTTTGTCGAAACATTAGATTTAGGAAGTACATTTTCTTTACAACTTAAAAGACATTTTCAGGGAGTTGGTTTTTATACAGGCGACCAATTCGACAATAGAACCGAAAATATAGATACATGGACAGATTTTGACGGAACTATTGCTAATGAAGTTAATGCAAAAATAGCTGTTCGCACCTCAACTGATATGAGTTCATATGGAGATTTCAACGATTTTGCTAATGGAACATTTAAGGGCAGAGGTTTTCAATTTAGAATTACAATAAATACAACAGATACAGCGCAAAATTTAAATTTACAACAAGCTGGATATTCCGCTGTAATGTCTTCTAGGACAGAACAATCATCAGTAATTGCATCGGGCGCAGGGGCTAAAAATGTCGTATTTTCTGCACCGTTTTTTGTTGGCACTTCAGGTTTGGGTAATCTTAATAGTTTTTTGCCTTCTGTAAATATTTCTCCTCAAAACATGGTTTCAGGAGATTATTTTGAACTTAGTAACATATCAGGAACAGGGTTTACAGTTCATTTTAAAAACTCAAGTAATGCTAGTATTGATAGGAACTTTACCTACAGTGCTGTTGGTTTCGGCAAAGGAGGTTAACATGGAGGAAAATAGTATTTAATTGTGGCTGACGTAACTAATTACACCATTGAAAATGCTTCTGGGGCGAATGTAAGAACTGATTTAAATAATGTTTTTGCTGCAATCCAATCATCTAATTCAAAATCATCTGATTTGTCATCTAGTCAATGCGTGGCTGGTATGCCTTTTTTAAATACAACAACAAATATTTTAAAAATCAGAAATAGTTCAAATAATGGCTTTACAGAAATAGGGAACATTGATACTGCAAATTTAGGTTTACTTTTAAAATCAGGCGGAACTATGACGGGTCAGCTGTTAATTGATGATTCAAGTAGTGCATCAACACCAGCGTTATCTTTCGACACAGACACAGATTTAGGATTATTTAGAAAATCCGCAAATATTATGGGATTTAGTTCCAGCGGCACAGAACAAATGACTTTTGATGCTAATGGAATTACTTTAAATGATGAAAATGAAATAAGATTTTCTGAAGGGAGTTCTAATGGTACAAATTATGTATCGTTAAAAGCGCCATCATCCGTTGCATCAAACAGAACAATAAGCCTTCCAGACGCAGACGGCACGGTAGCTTTAACAGGATCAAGTACAGTAACTATCGGTAGCACCAGCGTTGCACTTGGAGCAACTCAAACAAACTTTGCTGGGCTAGGCACATTAACACCAGCATCAACCAATGCTCATGATTTAGGGTCAGATTCTTTGAGATGGAGAAATATTTTTACAAATGACTTAAATCTTTCTAACAAAGGCGGTCAAAATGATATTGACGGAACTTGGGGGTCATATAAAATTCAAGAAGGAGAAGATGATCTTTATTTAATTAATCAAAGAAATGGTAAAAAATTCAAGTTTAATCTTACTGAGATAAAATAAAATTATGGCTATAAATCCAGCAACAAAAAATTTTATGGTTCAACGTAGGGCTGATTTTCCGTTAACTCTTACTTTCAAAGATGGAAATGGTGATGCAATCAACCTAACTGGATATACAGTGGCGGCTCAAGTTTATACAGAAGACAGATCAACTTTATACGCATCGTTTGGGGTCACTTATACAAATAGAACAACGGGAACTGTTGAAATAAAACTGACAGACAGCCAAACTGCCTCATTTTCACCAAGCGAATTAAATTATGATGTTTTATTAACACAACCAAATGGCGACAAATTTTATTATTTAGAAGGTAAACTATTTATAAGTGAGGGTTATACAACATGAGTTCTCCTAATTCTGTCACCGTTAGTCAAATCTCAGACACGACAACTGTTGAAGTCACAACTGCCGGGCCACAGGGCGCAACATTTTCATCATCGGGAACAACTCTTAACGATTCTGCAAAAGTTGATGGTTCAGTGCTGTATTATGATGATTCTAGTGGTACATTTAAAGCAGATACAACAACAACTAAACTTACACTTGTTAATGGAGGAAACTTTTAAGTCATGTCCAATACTATAAGAATTAAGAAAAGAGCGGCTTCTGGAAGTGCAGGCGCCCCTTCTAATTTATCGCCTTCAGAATTAGCTTTTAATGAAGCCGATCTTAAATTATATTATGGATTTGGTGATAATGGTTCTACCCCACCATCTGCAAGCTCAATTATTACTGTTGGTGGTGCTGGTGCATTTTTTAATAAGACGGATACAAGAGCAGCAAACACAGCTTTAGTTGGCCCGGCGAGTGGTTCGGATGCAGCCCCTACATTTAGAGCTTTAGTTGCGGCAGATTTGCTTAAGTTAAATGAATTTACTGCACCAGATGGTTCTGTAAGCTTAAATAGTCAAAAAATTACAAACTTAGCAACGCCGACAGCCGATGGTGATGCGGCAAGTAAGTCGTATGTTGACGGCGTTTCTCAAGGTTTAGATGTTAAAGATTCTTGTGTAGCAGCTACAACGGGAAACATAACAATAGCTACAGCTTTAAATAATGGCGATACTTTAGATGGTGTTTCCCTTTCGACAAATGATCGTGTTCTTGTAAAAGATCAATCGACAGCTTCAGAAAATGGCATTTATATTGTTGGCTCTTCGCCTGCAAGAGCTGATGATTTGGCCGCTGGTGCTGATGCGGCTGGAATGTTTACATTTGTTGAGCAAGGAACTGTAAATGCCGATAATGGCTTTGTTTGCACGAGTAACAAGGGATCAGCGGTAGTGGCAACTAATAATCTTACTTTCGCTCAATTTTCAGGTGCAGGTCAAATTACAGCGGGTGATGGTCTAGATAAATCAGCAAATACTTTATCTGTTGATCTCAAATCAAATGGTGGATTAGTTATAGAATCAACTGAAATAGCTGTTGATCTTTCAGCGAGTTCAATTACTGGAACTTTGGCGGTATCTGACGGTGGTACAGGTGCAACTTCAGCATCAGCGGCAAGGACAGCATTGGGCTTAGTTATAGGAACTGATGTAGAACCACATTCAGATAAGTTGACAGAGCTTGCGACTATGGGGCAGACAACAGCAAATGCTCTTGCTGATTTGTCAGAGGCAGAAGTTCAAATCTTAGATGGCGCAACTGTTACAACCGCTGAATTGAATATCATGGATGGCGGCACTTCAGCCACATCAACCACTCTTGCAACAGCGGATCGCATGGTGATGAATGATAATGGAACAATGAAACAAGTGGCGCTTTCAGACCTTGTGACATTTTTA
>Ga0209348_1001198_pt1 | contig 12755 bp, 2 predicted proteins | sample ETNvirenome_2_30_FD_184065 | JGI IMG/M metagenome (GOLD analysis project Ga0209348, IMG submission 184065) | Marine viral communities from the Pacific Ocean - ETNP_2_30 (SPAdes) (version 2) | ecosystem: Environmental > Aquatic > Marine > Oceanic | place: Pacific Ocean | collected 2013-06-22 | reverse complement strand
ATTATTAACGCTTTAGAATCAGAAAAATATCGAATTCGAGTCGTAAAAAGATAAAAAAAGCGGTATAAATAAAAACAGGAAACTTTTTGTGTAAATAGTGGCTTCTAGGGCATTCAAAGATATCAACTTATCCTTCAAACGTCATCCTGTGACGAATGATGTGCTGACAGTTCGTGATGAAGATGCTATCAAAAGATCTGTAAGAAACATAATTTTTACAATTCTTGGCGAAAAACCTTTTGAACCTGAGTTTGGCTCAGTAATCAATGGAGCTTTGTTTGAATTAAACACAGATTTAAGCGAAATTCGCATTTCAGATGAAATCAAGAACTCACTAGAAAATTATGAACCAAGAATATCTGGAATTTCTGTAAGTGTGTCAGTTTATCCTGATTCTAACGAAATGAATTGCACTGTTCAATATGATATTACTGGTCTTTCTGTCCCACCACAAGAAGTAAACGTTCTCCTTTTCCCAGCTAGAGTATAATGGCTTTCGGTCAATATGTAAATTTAGATTTTGATCAAATCAAGACTTCCATCAGAGATTATCTGAGGGCAAATACTAATTTCACAGATTATGACTTTGAAGGGTCTAACCTTTCAATAATTATTGATGCGTTGGCATATAATACATACACAACTGCTTATAATACAAATATGGCAGTGAATGAATGTTTTCTTGACTCCGCTACACTTCGAGAAAATGTTGTTTCACTTGCAAGAAACATTGGATATGTTCCAAGATCTCGTAGATCTGCAAGAGCAAAGGTATCTTTCAATGTATCTGGTCTTACAGACACATCTACACTTTCATTGAACTCTGGCATCGTCTGTAACGGTTCTGGAGACAATACAAATTACATATTTTGCATTCCAGAAGACATTACAGTGCCTGTAACAAATGGATTTGCAGAATTTAATAATATTGAGATCTATGAAGGTAATTTTGTATCTCAAAACTTCACTGTTGATACATCATTAACAAATCAAAGATTTATTTTAGATAATTCATTCATTGACACCTCAACAATATCTGTAAAAGTCAAACAATCTGAAACTGCGACATCTTCTGTCACTTATAAACAGATTGATAACATTATTGGTATTACATCAACATCATCTACATATTTACTACAAGAAATTGAAGATGAAAGATATGAATTAATTTTTGGTGACAATGTAATCGGTAAAAAACTTGCAAATGCCAACTATGTTACTGTTACTTACATTACAAGTGACGGAAAAGAGGGAAATGGCGCTTCAGAGTTTAGTTTCGTAGGTAATATTACTAATCAGGACGGTGCTGCGATCAATGCTGATCTAATTGGTCTTGTTACAACCGAAGAAAAGTCAAGAGATGGTGATGATATAGAGTCAATCTCATCAATTAAGTATTATGCACCTCGAATTTACTCCTCTCAGTACCGTGCAGTCACTTCATCCGATTATGAATCAGTTTTAGGATATATTTACCCCAATGTCGAGTCAGTAACTGCTTATGGTGGTGAAGAAATGACTCCACCTCGTTTTGGTAAAGTTTTTATATCAGTTAAACCTCGAAATGGTGATTTTTTATCAGATGAAACAAAAAGAGAGTTAATTCAGAAGTTAAAAAGTTATGCAGTCGCTGGTATTGTTCCAGAATTTGTAGATTTGAAATATTTGTATGTTGAATTAAAAACAACTCCATATTATAATCCAAATTTAAATGATAAACCAGAAAGTCTTAAAACTGGCGTTTCAAATGCATTGACTCAATATTCAAGATCAATCGATGTCAATAAATTTGGTGGTAGATTCAAATACAGTAAGGCTGTATCGCTTATTGACAGTGTTGACTCTTCAATTACATCAAATATTACTTTGGTAACAATTAGACGTAACTTAAAAGCAGTTTTAGGTCAATTTGCTCAATATGAGATCTGTTTTGGTAACATGTTCCACACTCAAGAGAGTTCTTATAATGTAGTTTCAACAGGATTCACAATTGAGGGTGTTACAGGCACTGTTTATCTCGCAGATGAAGTAATTGACCGTGAAAAGGGTCGAATATTCTTCTTTACATATACAGAGGGTGGCACTCCAACTATTGTAAAGAAAAATGCTGGAACAGTTGATTATATGCATGGTGAAGTTCTTATAGATACTTGTAACATACTTTCAACAACAGTTGCAAACAACGTGATTGAAATTCAAGCAATTCCACATTCAAATGATATTGTTGGCCTTCGAGATTTATATGTCAAGTTTGATATGACAAACACAACCATTAATATGGTTCAAGATTTAATCGCATCAGGTGAAAACACATCTGGATCAAGATTTGTTCACACTCATAGTTACTATACTCCAACTTTCACAAGAAAATCAAATTCTCCTGTTTCAACAGCTGCTGCAATTCTACCATCTACAGCTTCCTCTACTGGAACAACAACATCAAGTAGTGGTACATACGCAACATCAACCACATCATCAAGTTCAACCACTACTACAACCACATCATCTGGTGGCGGTGGTGGATCTAGTTCTGGCGGCGGATATTAATGATAGACACCTCAATACAAAGAGTCGAGATCAATCAGGTAATTGAGAATCAGTTACCTGAGTTTGTGCAAACTGAAAGTCCACTTTTTGTGGATTTTATGAAACAATACTATATCTCTCAAGAATATCAGGGTGGTTCAATTAACATTTCTGAAAATCTTGACAGATATACTAATTTACAAACATTTGTTGGAGCTGCACTTACAGAATACACTGGATTATCTACAAATACTGAATCTTACTCCTCTACAATCTTTGTAGATTCTACAAAGGGATATCCAAGTAAGTATGGACTCTTAAAAATTGATGATGAAATCATTACATATACAGGAATCGGTACGACTTCATTTACAGGGTGTGTTCGTGGATTTAGTGGTGTAACCAATTTAGACCAACCTACAAGGCCAGATCTTGTTGAATTTAAAACATCAGTTGGTGCTGCACATACTGGTGGTTCAAAAGTTCATAATTTATCAAATCTTTTTATCAAAGAATTTTTTAATAAACTTAAGACAACTTTTGCAAGTGGTTTTGAAAATCGTAAGTTAGATAGTGATTTAGATCAAGTTAAGTTTATTAGACAGATAAAAGATTTTTACAAAACAAAAGGGACAGAAGAGTCATATAAAATTTTATTTCGAGCATTATATGGTGAAGAAGTTAATATTATTAAACCATCTGAGTTTTTAATTAAACCTTCAGATGCAGATTATGGTTTTGGTCAAGATTTTGTTGTAAAATCAATTACAGGCGATCCTCGTAATTTAAGAGGGTCAACTCTATTTCAAGATAAAGATGAGGATGATAAAAATATTAAAGGTGCTTCTGGTGCGATATCTGATGTCAAAGACTTTTTATATGGTGGAGAACATTACTATCAAATTACTGTATCTCAAGATTCAATTAATGGTGACTTTGTAGTCCCAGGCAGAACTCGTCTTGTAAATCCAGTTACAATTGGTTCAACTGTTATGACAGTTGATACCACAGTTGGATTCCCTACAAGTGGTTCTCTATCATTGCCAACCGCAAATACAGCTGGTGTTGTTACATATACAGACAAAACTGCAAATCAATTTGTAGGATTACCCACAGCAGTTGATGCTTTAAGTATTGGTGATGATGTGAGATACAATAATGTTGCGTATGGATATTCTTTTGCAAATACTACAAAGAAAATTGAAGTTTTAATTACTGGAGTTCTAAAAGATTTCCCAATACCAGATAAAACTTTTTATTTTAATAAAGGTGATAAAGTTAGAGTTGGATCATTTGGTGTCAATAAAAGCTCTGAGGATTCTAACTTTGGATCATATGTTTATAATACCTCTGTAAAATTTACTCCAAAAACTGTTACAAGACAATCAAGTAGTAGTTTTAGTATTGAGACTCTTTCTGATCATGGATTTTTAGAAGAAGATGCAATTGAAGTTTTAGATGGACAATCTGATTTAGTTGCTGTTGGCCGTGTTTTAAGTGTCGTTAGTAGTTCATCATTAATATTAGGTGATTTGCCCACTGTAGGAGAAAATAATTTTGCGTTTATTCGTAGAAGACTTAAGAGAGGAAATAGTTCTTTACATAATAATATTACAAAATATACAACAGATGTCCAAAATGTATATGATCATGAGAGTGACAATGAGTTCGCATTACCTCCACATCCTCATGCCTACGTTGCCGCACCATCTATTCCAAGTTTAGGTAATGAACCTATAGTTGCACCAGACCGTTCTGTAACGTGGACTGGCGCTACTGGTGGCGATCTTATACAGTTAATACAGGTTACAGAAGGTGCAGCAGATCATGGATTCTATTCTGGAGAAGTTGTTACTTACAATGTTGTAAGTGGTAGTCTGGGACAATTAATTGATGGTAAAAATTATTATGTAAGTCGTGTTGATTCTAATAATATTCGTCTTGCAAACTCTTTACCTGATTTGATAAATGGTGATTTTGTAGATGCGACTGGAGATGGAACATTTAAAATATCTGTTCCCGATCTTGCAAACAAAAAACTTGAACATCAGAAATTATTAAAAAGATTTTCATTGAATCCAGTATTTGACGGGGCAAGGCGTGAGACAGCGCCAGGCACGACTGGCATGTTCGTTAACGGTACAGAGATATCAAACTATAAGTCAGGTGATGTTATATTTTTTGGTGGTGTTGAGTCAATTGATGTTTTAGAGGGTGGTTCCCAATTTGATGTTATTACTCCTCCAAAAGTTAGTCTTGAGAGTTTAACAGGTGCTGGTGTCAGTGCAACAGCAAATGTTAAAGGTCAGTTTGAGAGGATTGATGTTACAGATCCAGGCTTTGATTATGTTGCACCACCCAAAGTTGAAATTAGTGGTGGTAATGGAAGAAATGCAATCGCAAGATCAAGATTAAAACAGGTTGATCATTTCGTTGATTTTGATGCATCATCAACTGGTAACATAATTAGTATTTCAGAAGATACGATTGGTTTCGGAACATTTCATAAGTTCCGTGATGGAGAAGCTGTAATCTATAAAACATTTAATACTGGTGCAATTGGTATTGCAAGTGCTGGTATCACTACAACTTTAATTCAAGATCCACCAGATCAAAGACTTGTTGATAACTCAATTTATTTTGTATCTAAAGTTAATAATACAACAATCAAACTTGCAAATAATGAAAATGATGCACTGACTAAATCAAATTTAATTAATTTAACTGGATTTGCTGATGGTACACAAAGATTTGAAAGTTTAAATAAAAAGTTTGTTTTAGGACAAATCATTATAGAAAATCCTGGCGAGGGATATGAAAATAAAAGAAGATTAATTCCTACAAGTGGTATTAATACATATTCTGATTTTCTTGAATATAAAAATCATGGATTTGAAGATGGTGAATTAATTAGATACTCGCACTCAGGAATTGGTTTAACTATCGGTGGTTTAGATGTTGATCAAAGTTATTATGTAATAAAGTTGAGTGATGATAGATTTAGACTCGCATCAGCTGGTATAGGCTCAACTTTATCTAATGCAAATTATCTTACAAAACAATTTGTTGGTTTAACTTCAGTAGGATCTGGAGATCATGTATTTAATTACCCTCCAATTACTGTTAATGTTAGAGGCACAATTGGAATTAATACCACACATCCAGAAAACTATCATGCAAAAGTAACTCCGATTGTAAGAGGTTCAATTACATCTGTTAATGTTGAAAAACCTGGCATAGGATATGGATCACCGACAACTTTTAACTTTAGTATTCCACCAACTGTAAGAGTTTCATCTGGATCTTCTTCAGAATACAAAGCTATTGTAACTAACGGAAGAATACAATCTGTAATCGTAACTCGTTCTGGAACTGAATATACTTCTTCTCCAGATCTTGAAATTTTAGGAGATGGTGTTGGTGCAAAAATCATAGCATCAATCAACAATGAAAGAGTGGAATCAGTTACTGTTGATAATGGTGGAGTTGGTTATACAACTGCTACAGTAGCAGTTCAAGAAATAATTCCTGGCACTGGTGCTGTATTCTTACCTAAGATTAGGTCTTGGGCGGTTAACAACGTTAAGAGATATGAGGATATCTTCTATGGAGATGATGGATTCTTAACTAGAGGTGATAATGATGAAGGAATTAAATTTACATCTTTCTATGTACCTAGAGGTCTAAGAAAGATATTAAAACAAAAAAATAGTGATGGAACCATAGATTATACTTCAAATGACTTGAATCTTCTAAACAATGCAGAACAGGTATCTTTAAATCATTCACCTATTATTGGTTGGGCTTATGATGGTAATCCAATATATGGCCCTTATGGTTATGATCGTAAGGATGGTGGTATTGTAAGAATCATGAGATCTGGTTATTCTCTTAAAACAACAAGAGAGAATGGGCCTCCAATATCTACTTTCCCACTTGGATTTTTTGTTGAGGATTATGAATATCTCGGAAATGGTGATTTAGATGAGAATAATGGAAGATATTGTATCACTCCAGATTATCCAGAAGGAACTTTTGCTTACTTTGCAACAATTAATCCAAGTGAAAATGAAACAAGTGGAACATTTAAAAACTTCCGAGCTCCAGTATTTCCATATCTTATTGGTGCTAATTATGCTGCAAAACCAGATGATTGGAACTTTATAGAAACAAATAATCAAGATCTTGATTTAAACACTTTAGGATTAAGAAGAAATACAAATCCATATAAACTTGAAAGTTCTGGTGTTGATTATGAAGGTATTCATGATAGTCGAAAGTTAGTTGATCAAGAAATAGAAGTTAATTATGCTTCTGCTGGTAGCATTAATCAATATGAAATACTAAGCGCTGGTTCTGGTTATCAAGTTAAAGATGATCTTAGAATCGAAAGTTTAGATAATGGAAATGGTTTTTCTGCTGAAATATCTCAGGTTGAAGGAAAAGAAATCGTATCAATAGCTTCAACTATTGTTAAGATAGAAGATATAGTATTTACTTATGATAATTCAACTGGATCAGTAACAGGTCTTTCATCTCAACCACATGATTTGGTTGTTGGTGATCTTGTTACTGTGTCTGGACTATCTACAGATTCTTTACGAAAATTAGATGGAAGACATACAATTGGATTTAATACTTCATTCTTACAATTAAACACAGGTATAGGAACAACTGGCACAACTGGTATTGTTACCAGTATTTCAGTAACTGGTAATCTGTCTCCAAAATCAGTCTCACCAAATGATGTATTGGGTATTGGAACAGAAAGAATGTTAGTTCTAAATGTTGACAATATCAATAATAGTATTAGAGTAAAAAGACAATTTGATAATAAGATAGGATATCCACCATCTATAACTGGTATTGCACATACTAGCGCAGCTCTCATTACAAACTTAAATAGAAATATTACATTTAATGTAGGTATTAATACTGATGTGCAGACAAGAGTTAATATTCCATATTACTTTAACCCAATTGAAAGTGTTGCTCTTGGGGAGTCTGCTGGTGTTGGTATCGGTTCAACAATTAGATATTCATATCGAGTGATTGGTGGTGGATCTACAGAAAGATTTATTCCAACTCAAAACATATTTTTACAAGATCATGGATTTGTAACTGGACAAAAACTTTTATATTCAAGTGATGGTGGTACAACATTAAAAGTATCAAACGGTATAGGTCAAACATTTAATTTAACAAATAACTCACCAGTATTTGCAATTAGAGGAAGTAAGGATTTACTCGGCATATCCACAAACCCATTAGGTATTGGATCTACTGGAGGAATTGCTGGTATTGGTTCAACTGCATATCAACTATTTTTCAAAGAACATGGAACTGGACAAATTCATAGTTTTAAACCTCAAAGAACTGAAATTACTGGTTTTGTAGAGAAAGTAGTTGGAACTGTAGTTTGTAAAGAACCTCATAAGTTACAGGCAAATGATCGTGTAAACTTATCAGTAACTCCAGGCATTACAACATCATTTGATATTCAATTTGATGATGTTACAAGAAGAACGTTTGTTAATCCAATTGACTTTGGTGCTAGTGCTGTTGATATAACTAATGATCAAATTACACTTCCTAATCATGGATATCAGACAGGTGACAAAATTCTTTATAAGTCATCAAGTGCTATCAATCCACTAATCAACAACTTTACATACTTTATAGTCAGAATTGATAAGAACACAATTAAATTATCTGATACTAATTTCAAATCTAAAAAATTAATACCTGATTGCATCTCATTAACATCAACAGGATCTGGTCATACAATAGCTTTAATTAATCCACCATTGTCATTGACTCGTGGATATACAGTTGGTTTTGCGGTTTCAGACACATCATTGACTCAAGTTATATCTGGAAAAAGAAGACAGGTATTTGATTTTGAGTTATTCAGAGACACTAACTTTACAAATCCATATTTTAACAATGATGAGGATAGTGGATTCCAAGTTGTCGGTGTTGGAACTGTTGGTGTAACTACGACAGCAAGAGTTGACCTCTCTGTGACAGACAATACACCAAATGATCTATTTTACAAATTAACACCTGTTAATTTAGGTATTAACGCTCCCACAAAAAGAAATCCAATTGTTGATACTGATGTAATCAATTATTCAAGTTTAAAAATATCAGATAGTAATTATAATGGATCTTTTGTAATTACAGGAATCGGAAGCACTACATTCTCATTCGTGTTACCATCCCAACCAGAAAAAGATGGTTATACAAAAGATGAAGCCACAACTTTAAAATATAACACATCTTCTAACACTGCTGTTGGTTCAATAAACAATATTAGAATCATATCAAAAGGAAAAAATTACTTAAACATTCCTGTTGTTACTTCAATCGGATCAACACTAGGAGTTGGTGGTGTAGTTAGATTAAACAGTGATGAAACTGGTAGATTAAGAAGATATACAATTAAAAATTTAGGATTTGATTATTCAGCAGATAAAACAATTCAACCATCTGTTCAATTACCACAGATATTAAGATTAGATCGTTTATCTAAAATATCGAGTATTGGAATTAGTTCTGGTGGTAAAAATTATATTGAACCACCAAATATTGTTGTTATTGACAGAGTTACAAATGAAGTTAAAGATGAGGTTATCACAGAGGTTGAATTACAAGGAACATCTGTATCTAAAGTTAAACTTTTAACAAATACAAACTCATTATATGATACAAATCCAAAAATTATTCCTACAAATAACAATAATGGAATAAAAGTTAAAAATCTATCATTTACAAGTGGTACAAACTTAGTAACTTTAACTCTAGAGGGTTCATATGATTCAACAACATATCCATTTACATTAGGAGAGAAACTATATGTTGAAAATATAGGTATTGGATCAACAGGAAGTGGATTTAACTCATCAGATTATAATTATGAACCATTTGTAATCACTGGTGTAAACACAAATCCAGGCGGAGGAAATGCAACTGTATCATATAATTTAGATAGATCAGTTACACAGCCAGGTATCTTTAGTGGATCTTCATCATCTGGACAGGCGATACCGTTTGTGAATATTGCTGCATTTGACATAAGTGTTGATACAAATCAATTTAGTGTGGGAGAGACTGTAAGCACAGGTGATAAAGAAGGAACAGTTGTTGCATGGAATGAAAATAACAAATATCTCAAAGTTCTCTCAAATGATACTTTCAAAGTTGGTGAGTCAATTAATGGATCATCATCTAAATCAATTGCACTAATTGAACAGACCACTAAGTTTAATTCAGTATTTAATATTGATTCAGACTCTGAATTTAGAAGTGGTTTCCGTAAAGACACTGGAAAATTAAGCACTGAGTTACAAAAACTTGCAGACAATGATTATTATCAAACATTTTCATACTCATTAGGAAGTCCCATAGATTATGCTACATGGAAAAATGCAGTTAATAGTCTTGGACATACCGTTGGGTTTAGAAACTTTGCTGATGTAAGTATTGTATCAACTGCATCCACTGATGATAAGAATCGTAGAAATGCCTCTGTTGGAGTTTCATCAGCTGTCGCTGTTGTTGTCGCTGATTTAGTAAGTGAGGGTGAATCTCTTCATAACTCATATGATTTTGATTTAGTTACAGAAAACTCTAAGAATATTGGTGGACTATTTGCCTCAGATGAAATTAATTTTGGTAACAAGATTTTAACAGATTATATTGAATCTAGAACGAACAGAGCAATCTCAATCGATAGTGTTAGTTCTCAGTTTAATGACTTGCCTCGTGCAACTGCGTTCTCTGATGTATTTGCTTTTGATATTGATGAGGTTGATGGTGTCAAGTTCTACGTCTTACTTTTTGACACTAGATTTTCAGGTGAGAAGGAAATCATTCAGGTTAATCTAATTCATGATAGATCTGTTGGTTATATGATGAAGTTTGGTCGTGTGGAAACATCAATTGATCTTGGTGATTTTGATTTTGCAGTATCAGGAACTACAGGTAATTTAAGATTTGTTCCAGCTAAATCTAAGTTTAATAACTATGCATTAAGAATATTTGCACAAGAAACATTTAAAAATACAAAACTAGCTGTAGGAGATATTGGAACTGAGATAAATGTTGGAGTTGGTGTTAGTATCATATCCTCATCTACTGGTATTGGTTCTACAGATCCATCTCCAGTTCAAGTTGTAGGTTTTGGAACAACTGCGGTTACAACTTCTAAACTACTTGTTCAAACACAGGAGTTAGGTGGTCAGGAAAGAACTCAAATAAACGAGTTAGTTGTATTGAATGATAGTGAGGAAGTATATCTATTAGATTATGCTCAGATGATTAATGATAATATATCTGCTACTAACTCTCCAAGTGTAGGACTTGGAACATTTGGTGCAGATGTAAGATCAGGCATCACAAGTGTTTACTTTACACCTGAGACTGGAATCGGTGTAACGATGAGAGTTCATCAAACATCAATAGGTTCAACTGCAACAGGTATTGGAAGTACAACTATATCGTTAACAGAGGTTTTGGCTACAACAACTGATATTGCTGCAACAGGAACTCCACAACAAACTAGAATCAGTGGAATTAACTCTAATACATACACAGCTTTTGATGCGTTAATTGAAATACATGATACAACAAATGACAAATATGCTGTTACTCAGGTGACTGCAATCCATGATGGAACAACTCCTTACTTTACAGAGTTTGGATACATGGATAATTTCTCTACCAACGTTACTACCTTCTCAGGCATCGGAACTATTGGTGTTGGATATTCATCTGCTTCTGGTGGTGATATTGAACTTCGTTTAACTCCTCCAGCAAACACTGCTGTTACAACAAAAGTATTCCAGTATAACTTTAATGAAACTGGAACTGGCGGTGTTGGTTTTGTTACATTCACAAATTCTAGATTAAAATCTGCTGAAGGTTCCTATACTGGAACAGAGAATGATATCAAGTTCTCATTCCCTCTAAAACATGCTGGAGATCCAATATTCCATAAGACATTTGATTCATCAGATGCTGCAGTGGTTGATGTTACAAATGATACATTTGTAGTCAATAATCACTTCTTCCAGACTGGTGAAGAACTAACTTATACACCAACTGGTACTGGTACAACAATGAGTATCGGTATCGCAGCAACGGCGATCAGTGGAATTGGTGTTACCACAAAATTACCATCCACAGTATTTGCAGTTAAACTTGCAGAAAATAAATTTAAGGTTGCAAGAACAGCGGCAGAGGCTCTTCAACCCATTCCAAAAGTTATTGATGTATCAGCTGTTGGAGTTGGAACAACTCATTCATTTACTGCAAAGAATCTTAACTCCAAGGCTTTAATAACTCTTGATAACAATATTCAAAGTCCAGTCATACAGTCTCCTGTAAATGTTAAATTATCATTTGACGTAGCATCAGAGACAGACTTCATCACGTTAACAGGTATATCTTCATTCTTCTCAGGTGATACAATCAAGATTAATGATGAATTTATGAAGATAGATACTGTTGGTATTGGATCTACAAATCAAATACTTGTAAGAAGAGGAAGACTAAATTCTTCAATAGTAGATCATGAAGCTGGTGATACAGTCACTAAGTTCTTAGGTAACTACCAGATAGTTGAAGATACAATTAACTTTACAGATCCACCCAAAGGTGAAAAAGGCCCAGCTGGTTTAACAACTACATCTACATTTACTGGTCGAGTCTTCACTCGAACTGGAATTCCTGGCGGAACACAAGAAACTTATACAGATAATTTTGTATTTGATACTGTGGAAGAACAGTTTACAGGAATCGCAACTAACTTTGTTCTAAAGTCTAGTGGTTCAAACGTAACTGGATTTGCAACAAATACTGGTGTGATTCTATTGAATGAGATATTCCAGAATCCAAATGATGATTATAATATTGTTGAAACTGCTGGAATTACCTCTGTAAGTTTCACAGGTGTTGGAGCAACAAACAATTATGATGTGAACATATCATCAGTTCCTAGAGGTGGTATTATTGTTTCTGTTGGTGAGACTACAAACTTTGGATATCAACCCTTAGTCGCTGCTGGTGGAACTGCGATTGTGTCTGCTGCTGGAACTGTTGAATCTGTATCGATTGGAAATAGTGGTTCTGGTTATCGAGTTGGACTACAAACAAACATACTTGTCAAGGCTCGTGGAAGTTCTGGTATTGTAACTATCGGTACTGCAAATGTATCTGCTGGTATA
>Ga0209348_1001197_pt1 | contig 12763 bp, 16 predicted proteins | sample ETNvirenome_2_30_FD_184065 | JGI IMG/M metagenome (GOLD analysis project Ga0209348, IMG submission 184065) | Marine viral communities from the Pacific Ocean - ETNP_2_30 (SPAdes) (version 2) | ecosystem: Environmental > Aquatic > Marine > Oceanic | place: Pacific Ocean | collected 2013-06-22 | reverse complement strand
CTGGCAGAAATTTAAAGTGGACAAAGTATTGGATCTTACTTTTCTTTAGATCATCGGGCGCATAGTTCCTTCTAATAGAAAGAACTTTCCTATTGCCTTCTTCTACAGTTACTATGTAGGGCAATTTTATTCCAGTTGGCTCACCTGTTGAGTCAACTTCTTCAAAACCTTCTAAGTCTAAATTTACATGACACTCTAACAAAGTATAAACTGGTTCGTTCTTACCTGTTTTCTTTGTACCATCTAACTCACGTTCTTTTTTATCAAGTTCATTGTTTGTGTCCGTGCCTGGTGGACCTAACTCTATGTCTCTGTAAAAACCATTAACTTGTTGTTTTCTTAATTCATTCTCAGAAATTTTTACCTTGTGAATAACTGCCTCCGCATCGTCTAATGAGGTAGCCGTATACGGGACAATTAATTCATCTGCAGGTACAAACTTTGATACTGCTCTTCCCATTGGGACATCGTAGTATATTTTTTTAAAAGTTGATCCTGCTAATGGTAAGTGAAATAACATAGAATCAAACTCTGATTCATATTCTTTCATCTGATCCATAATTAAATAATTCATAAAATCTTTAACACGTGTTGCCTGCTGTTCTGTTGCAGGATTCTTAACACCTATAACCTGTGTTCTTACAGGACCATCTGCTGGTAATAATTCTTTGTAAGCTTGTGCTTGAAATTGTGTGACTGCTTCTGCAAGAACTGGGTGAGTTGCACCACTAGCTCCTTGAAAAGGTTCTGTTCTATTTTCGTATTTAAAACCTAAAAGATCTAAACCTGTAATATAAGATTGCTCCCATTCTTTTCTTGAAGTTTTGTAATCCATGTAATTTTGAGTCATTTCGTTTCCGATTGGCTCTAAAACATCATCAGGTAAAAGTTCTGCTAAGTTATCAAAATGTGATTCTGTTCCTGGTACATTGATTGCACCTGGTTCGTAATCTAAAGTTACGCCGCCATCTTCTTCTGGTATAACCTCGATTGGTCCTTTTTCTTCTACTGGTTCCTGAACAGCAACATCTCGTAATTCCTCTTCTGAAGGAATCTCTTCTTTGTTTCTAGTGTTCGGGAGTCCTTTGTCTATTTCTGCCATTTAATACTCCTATCTATTCCTAACACGTTTTAACAGAGCTGGCAACCCTTGTGGATTTGGTCCTGATACTGGTGCTACGCCTGATGATACACCAGCCATTTTAGCAATACCACCGCCTGCTTTTTCTAATCTAAAATTATCTGCAAAATAACTTTGTTTTTGATAGTCATCAAAACGCTTCATTTCATCTTTGTAATCTTGTGCTGTAAAACTTTTTAAACGATCCTCAATTCCGTACTGTTTGTAAGTATCTTGTATAGTTTCTACAGTTGGAGGTGGAAACATTTGTAACATTGCTTCGTTTCTTTCTTTTTGAAGTTTTTGTTCTGCAAAATCACTTGGCTCTGTTTGTGTATAATTTTCAGCTTTGTAATCTCTAGCTCTTTGATCTTGTCTACCTGCTTGAGTTTCAACAGCTGTTTGATACGCTCTTGATGCCATACTTTCAGGATTCATAATTCTATTAATTCTACTTATTGTTCCAGATCTGTTTAAATCTTGAATATCAGCAGAAGCTGCATCTGTAATATCTTTTCTTGATGCTTGTAGTCCTTGTTCTTTTCTACCAAACGCATCAAACACTTGTTCTTGATCTTTTAATGCTTGTTGATATTGTAAAACTTTTGGATTTTGTTGTGGGTCTCCAACTAATTCTTTTTCCAATAATGATTCAGCGCCCCCGTACCATGGTACACCTTCCTCTCTTCCAGTTATGATTCCTGGAAAAAATGTTTCCTGATATGCTTGATCATGAGTATATCCTTGTCCTCGGTAATAATCATAAATACCACCTTCAACCATTCCTTCAATTGCAAGACCAACAGGAGTTCCTAAACCTGTTGCTTGTAAAGCTTTTGATACGCCACCTACTGTTGCTTGACCTACACGTCTTAAAAATTTACCTATCGTTGGTAATGTTTTTGCAACCTGTAAACCTTTATTTAATTTTGCATTTGCAGCAGCTCTAACTGCAACATCACTTGAATTTAATTCTAATCTTGTTTTTTTAATATCATCAACATAAGAAGCTGGATCATCACATTTTGCAGCTCCACCATTTGATCCTGCAAACTTACATTTAAAACCCATTTTTTTTAAAAGATTTGCTTGTGTTTTTTTATCACCTAAAATTTCTTTTTGAGTTGCAACACCTTCTGGCATTTTGTAACCAAAACCTTCTTGTCTATAAAACTCTCTAAAATTTAAACCCATATTTTCTAATTGATTTAATCTGCCTTTAGTGCCTCCTAAAGTTTTATCTGTTGGAGAACCTAATGTTAATTCTGGAAGAGAGACATTTGTGCCTTTTAATTGATCTACATTTTTTAAATTAGGAATAATGTTTGTGTTAAAATTATTTACAATGTCTTTTGCTTTTTTAGAGTGCTGCCATTTACCATTAACAAATTTAGAATTTTTATTTATTTCATCTTTTAACTGAGCAGTGTAATTAGACACAACTTTTTGATAATCTTTTAATATCCCTTGGTTTAATTCTGTAGTTGCAAATTGTGTAAATACTGCATAAGGAGCAGTTTTATTTCTAAAAGAAGTAGACACGCCAATTAATTCATCAATTTCTATGCCTTTACCTTTTAATTTAAAATCATTATTAATTTTTTGTCTAATTTGATTTTTAAAATTTTCGAAAGTAGTTTCTGTATTTCCTAATTCATTAGTAATATCATTCATGGCAGCTTTATAAACTGCTTTTCTAATTGTGTTTTGAGATGCGTTTGAAGAACCACGTGGCATTTCTAAAAAAGTATTTACTATATTACTAGCTAACTTTTTATTTGTTTTAAATTTACCGTCAGATAATATCGAATCATTTAAACCAATTATGGTTTGTCCATCTAATGCTTGAGTATATCGTACAAGTCCATGAACATATTTATCCAATGTCCCGTAGTTGTCTGACACATGTTTTAAAAATTTTTCGTCTAAAACACCATCTGCGTTCATAGGTAATTTGCCATCTTTTACAATTTTAGCTGTGTATTTATCCTTTTGAAGATTCTGAATTCTTTCAAACATATCTTTTCTAATAGGACGAGCATCTATGTATGTTTTTAAAAGATTTAATTCTTGGTCTGTAGGTTTTTTGTAAAAAAAATAATTTGCTCCATCTTTAGTTGTAATTTTTGTTTGATCTAATAGTTTAGCTGATGCTTTAGCAGCAACAGTGTCTTTAGACCCACCCACAGCTCTCATATCTTCTGACCTTACACCAAGTAAATTTCGAAGCTCCGTTAATGTAATATAATTTTTTTTATTTTTTGGAAGAAGCCTTATATTTTTTCTACGTGTAGTGTAAGTTTCATCTAATAATTTTCCTTCAGGAATATTTAATTGTTTTTCAAAAAAATTTATTTTTTTATTCCTTGCTTTTTTAGCTTCTGTAATATTTTTAAAACTTTCAGAAGACGTAAATTTTTTACGATTACCCTCGTTATCTGTATAATTAATAGTATATTTTATTTTATCTGAAGCACGTGTAGATATTTTAAATATTCCAGGTTCTTTCCCAATACTAGTTGATTTTTTTTGTCCTGGTGCTAAGCTTTTATCACCAGCATACCCCTGCCTTGTGCCACCAAAACCTGGTTGCACCAACATACCACCACCGGCTTTCTGTTGTCGTTCACGTCTTATAAATGCATTGATCGCTTCTCGCTGTTCAACGTCTGGTTTAATCGGTGGGATAGGTGCTTCGCTTGCACGAAAGACATCAGGAAGATCTGGCTTAGCTTTCTTTGCCCGAGTCAGATACTTCATCATCTGCGCATACTGTAACGGGTTCATTATTCTCCTAACATTCTAGCGATACCACCACCTGCTTTTTTGATTGGTGGTGCTTCTCTGACTTCATCTATAATTTCTTTTATGCCCTCACCCTCATAAAAATCAGGCTCATTGTAGTCATCCTTATAAATTCTTTGTGTAATTTCTTTACCTTCGGTGTATTCGTCTGCTTCTTTAAAAGCTGTTCCTGTTTCTGGATCAACATCAGCATCACCTTTTCTATATTCTAAAACAATATCTTCATTAACCATATCCTTTTCTGGTTTTATTTTTTTGATTTGCATGCTACCAGTAGATAAATCCTCTGTTAACTGTAACTCCGACTTACCATCTTTAGATACCATTCTGTGTATTTCAATTCTATCTGCATACGTAGTTTTATCTGGCTTTCCAAATTTTTTAATAGTGTTTGCAAGTTCAAAAAAATATGGTGGAGGTGTAGATGTTGATTTTTTTACAACTTCTTCTGCAACTTGTTTACCGGCTCCTTTACCAAGTCCTAAGATACCTGATTTAAGAGCTGCAATACCTGCAGCACCTGTTCCCATAAGTTTTAGGAATGCACGCTTCGTCATACCTGCTTTCAAACCAATACGACCACCTTCTGCTACCATTTGTTTTTGTTCTCTAACTTCTTTTCTACGTAGTTCTTCTAAATACTCTTTGTATAGTCTTTCAAAGTTTTGTTTTTTTTGCATACCTTGTCTCTCTTGCATATATTCTTCAAACGAAGGTGTACCATTTGCATAACCAATACGTCCACCGTCTGCTCTCTTTTCACCAAACATTTTTTCCGTATAGGCTTCAATTGTTTTATCTTTAAGTTCTGGATTTTCTTTATAGAAAGGATCTGCATTTAATTCTTGTATAAATTCTTTTAAGAATTGTTCTTTCTGCTCTTCGTTCATAGCTTCTAATTTTTTTCTTAGTTGATTAGTTATTAAGACTCCAGTTGTTGCAGGAATACCAACTTCTGCAAGAGGTAGGTCCATAAACTTACCTGTCTCATTTGCTTTCAATGTTTTATCTTTAATATTTTTTAAGTAATCTTTACTAAACTGTAATGGACTTTTTTTATTAAAAAAATTAAATAACGGACCAAGACCAAATTTATATCCTGCACGTCCGCCTGTTACAAAATTTTCTGCTGCAAATAATGGAGCAAATTGTTCAAAGGTCATTTTACCTCCTCGGCCACCAGTAGAAGAACCTTTTTTGTATCTTTTAAAAGCTGCTTTTAATTCATTTATTTTATGTTCAAAAGAAGTACGATCATAAGTACCAGATTTAAACCCTGCACGTCCACCTGTTGCCATGTCTTCTGGATCTTCTATATCTCTTTTTTGTCTTATTCTTTCAACAGCTTCTTGGTTTTCTTTTTCTATTCTAGCTAGTATCTCTGCTTCTGTCTCTGCTTGCTTGCCTCCCATGATTTTGGATCGTGGGTCTATTTTTTTACCAGTCATATCTAGTACATCAGCTTGTTTATCAAACCTGCTACCCGCTAATATATCGCCAAACCTTTGACTAAACGCTTGGTCTTCAGCTTGTTTAACAGCAGCCAATATCTGATTTAATTGATTCTCATTTTGAATGGCATTTGGATCAATACCTGCTCTTCTTAATCTTTGCTCTAAAGCATTTGAAGAAAACTCTACAGCTTTGTTATTAGCGATCGCTCCCTTTTTTTTAAAAAGGGCTTTTGCTATAAAGTTTCTGACTATTGTTGATGCCATTAATAATATTTCCTTTTACGTTGCTCGACTTTTTCGTCGATATAATCTTCAGGGTGTCCGATCAGACCGCCCTGTCTGAATCGCATGATGGCTTGTGTTGTTGAATCGACCAAGTCATCATGATCACCATAAGGAAACGCAGCGCATTCTTCAATGACGTCGTCTGCAAATTTCTGCTCAGGCGCCCATATCATACCAGATTCGAACAAAGGTGCAACCGCATTTACACGTGCATGCTTATCATTTCCTTTTGACGGTGTGAAGTTTACAACCGGTATATCCATGTTTCTTAACTCATAGGTTAGTGGTAAACCACTAGCTTTAGCCTCAACAATAACCGATTCTGGCATCCAATACTTATATTGATCTAAAGCAAGTCTTCTTAGTTCTGGAAACTCATACCGTCCTTTGATTGCATCGAGTAATATTAAATTAGCACCGGAGTCTTCATCAGGATAAAAAATACCCCAAGTGGTGATAGCACTGTAATCTGCTGTCTCCTTTTTTAAAAATGCAGTATCATAAGATTGTATGACGTGATGTAGTTGTGGAATATCTTCACCGGTATATGTTCTCCACCACTCACGTTTTAATATAGCTCCTTCTTCTGCGGTTGGATTTTGCATCCACTGTGCATTCCATTTGCCCGTGGGCAGTGTTGCTTGTACCTTCTCAAGCTCATCTAACTTCCAATACTCTGGCCACACAGGTTTTTGGTCCTTTGATCCATGGTCCATGATTGCTGGAAATTCGACCACGTGCCACTGATCAGCTTTTGGTTCTTTTTGATTCTGTATTAGTTTTCCTGTTAGATCTTTATTACTCCATCTAGTCATAACTAAAATAATTTTACCACCAGGTTGTAAACGCTGACGAGGACCTGATGTATACCATTCGTAAGCAGACTCTAACGCTGTAGGACTCATTGCATCTTGTTCACTATGTGGATCGTCAATGATTAATAAATCTGCGCCACGACCTGTGATTGCTCCACCTACACCAGCTGCAAAGTATTCACCGCCTTGTGCTGTCTCCCAACGTCCTGCTGCCTTTGAGTCTTCTTGTAGAGTTGTTTTAAAAATTTTAGAATAATCTTCACTATCAATTAGGTTCTTTGCTTTACGACCAAACCTTACGGCGAGTTCTCCGGTGTGCGTTGCTTGAATGATCTTTAATTTTGGATCACGGCCCACCATCCATGCTGGTAACAAATAAGATGCAAACTCAGATTTCGTGTGTCTTGGTGGCATATTAACTATTAAACGATTTATTTCGCCTGTAGCTAATTTATTAAATTTATCTGCTATGTGTCTGTGATGAGAGCCTTCAATAAAATCGGGCCACATACATTTTACAAAAGACAAAAAGTCATCTTTAGCTTTGTTTTGTATTTTTTTTTCAGCGTGCATTACTTGCAGCTGTTTATATTTCCTACGGACGTCTGCAGGTAGTTTACTTATATCTATATTATTCAATTCCATAAAAATTTTTAAAAAATTTTTTTTGCACCTTAAAGTGTTCAATATGTTTTTACCAGGTATAACTGTCTAAATCAAGCTATACAACCTAGAGTAGTGGGACCCCTTTTTGTATATGTGTGCATCGGTTTTTTTTAGATAAGTAAAAAAGGAATTAGGTTCGGGACCCCTGGCCCGTTAGGGCCAGGGGTAAGAGAGTTAATCTAGTAACTTATAATAAGCATCAACGTTATTCTTTTGAAACCATGTCAAACCGCTTTGCATTCTGCCATAGTTCTCGTTGACCTCATCTTGTTTTATTTGGTCGTATCTTGCTGCCTCTTCCATTGTTAGTTCTACACTAACACCACTGTAAGGATTAGTCCTAGTTATTGTATCTGTCATATCTTGGATAATATAGGATAAGTCAAGCATTGTCAACTACTTCTTTTATTTCTGTTCTACTCCAACCATATTGGTTCTGTGTTTTTACAGGGTCCTCGATTGGTGTTTCAAGAGGCTCGGTCCTTGGCGCTATTGCAACTATCTGCTGAGCATGTTTATTCGCAAAATCATTGTAGCAACCATTAGAACAAAAATATCTATAAAAAGAATTTTTATTCCATACATTCTGTTGAACTTTTCTGGTCCTTAAAACCTTTGAGCCTTTGACACCTCTTATTCTATCCTGTGTTTTATTTGTATGGCAACTCGGACCATGGCACCATTGATAGTCCATTAATGCCTCACTTTCCAACTTGTTGTTGCCGTTCTATAACCATGACTATCTAAATCATAGTAAACATAATAAGGGACACCTTGTTTAGATGTTCCATATCTAGATTTTTCGTCATGCTTTCCTTTTCTTGTTATGTGCTTCTTATGCTTACTTGCCCAGTAAGTTATGTAAAATGTTTTAGTCATATTTATTTCTCTCTTTCTGATTAGGGAGTTTATAGGAAACTCCCTAATTTGTCAATAGCTTAATTTATATCTTTATAAGCATATTCTTCTTGTTGTTGTTGTTCTCGCAATAGTTGTTTAGCTATTGCTATTTTTTCCTCTCTAGTTTGTTCAACCTCATCTGTTAAAAGATCAGCTAGATTAGTTGGACTATAGATTGATAATGCCATTGAACTACTTTCATTCAATACACTTTCATTTAGTACAACACCTAATTTATCAGCTAACTCTTTGGCTTGATCGAAGTATCTATAAGACTTTAAACCCATTCGTAGTTTTTCCATTTTTCTTTCAACATTGGCAAATAGATTTTTGTGTGCCATGATTACATTTTCCTGCGCTACCTTAAATTTATTAAACCACGCATAATCTTTAGTTTGGAATTGTCTACTATGACAATATGATGTTCCAATAACCCAAATCTTAAAGTCATTTTCCCATTCATCTTTGTGATATAAATGATTAGTTGCATCATTACGAGAACCATAACCTAAATAATTTCTAACATTGGTTTCAGATTTGTAATAAGTCGGACTTTTGTCTTTACCACTATGGTCAACCCTAACATCATAATCTGCATCAAGTCCTTTTGCATTTATTTCATTACGATAATAAGAAGTTAAGAAATCACAATCAGCATCAAATTTAACTTGCACCTCATCATATTTTTCAATGGGATTGCCATTGTAATCTTTGTCCATACGAGGTTTATTAGATTGAACATAAAAACAATTATCATGATGTAAATCCCCACCACTATCATTATATTTTGCAATCATTTTTCTAATTGTGTCTACATCTTCTTGTGGTTGATGAAATCTAACAAGGTCATTCATTTTAACTTTTGCCTGTTCTCTCATTAGATTATAATTTGTTATTGCATCTTGATGTTGTTTCTTATATTTTGAATTATCTTCAAAATGATTTTGAAAAACATCTGCAATAACTTTTCTTTTTTCAGAGTTTAGTGTTTGTCTTTTTGTAGTCATATTTATTTCTCCTTTTTTAAATTATTTTTAATATACACTTGACAATAGGATAGTCAAGGATTATATTGCATTTATAAAGGAGAAATATATGACTAAAAAAACAATGAAAAAAGAATACCAGCCAGGTGGTGAAAAGCGTTACGTGATCCTGGAAAAAGCGGTTGAGTACCTAAAGGATCCACGGTTCGGCCTGCAAGGCGATAAGATGCACTTCCTGATGGAAGAGCTGGGACTGTCTCAGTCTGAGTATTTGACAGCGCTTCACAAAGCAACAACTGGAATCGACGTCTGGACAATTAATGAGTAGAAGAATTGAAAGCCCAGTGATTTTGATAAATCACTGGCGCTGGCTCGAGGCCAATGGCTACAAGAGTCAAGCGTCAAGCTGCAAGCGTCAAGCGTTACAGTTGACAAAAAAGAATTATAGGATTATAAAGGAAATAGAAAGTAGGAATTATGAAAACAAGTGAAGCATGGAAAATAGTAGGCGGCCTAAGTAAACCGTCAAAGATGCCTGGATGGTCAATAGGTTTACCAGCGAAGGAATGCAAGACCGGAGGCAAACTACAGAAGGTCCCAGGCTCTGTCTGTTATGATTGTTATGCGCTCAAAGGTTGTTACGTCTTCAAGGTTGTGCAAGATGCACAATATCGGAGATTAGAAGCCATCAAGAGCTCGGACTGGGTTCAGGCAATGACTCACTTAATTAACAGCAAGAAGCCCGACGTGTTTAGATGGCATGACAGCGGCGACGTTCAGGACTTAGATCACTTACAAAAAATTTATGAAGTCTGTAGATTAACACCTACAAAAAAACATTGGATGCCGACCCGTGAAGCATGGATCAAAGCCCACCTTCAGGATAAGCCAAACAATTTAGTCATACGATTTAGTGCGCCCATGGTAGACCAGCGGGCGCCTGAGTCTTGGCCTAACTCTTCAAGTGTTATAACTAAGGACCAACCCTGGTTTGGTGCAACGTCTCAAGCTTGCCCAGCCCCAAAACAAAACAATGAATGTAAAGATTGTCGAGCGTGTTGGAATCCTGAAATAAAAAATATTTCTTATTGGGCTCATTGACATGTTTAAACACCCAAAATATTATAAAGAATTACGCAAGCGTAATAAATCGGATCAGATCATTAGCCCCAGGGTTGCGACGGCTTCGGCGAGGCGTGCATCTGGTCCGGGCCAACAGCTAGGTGAGGTCCAGCCCTGTGATCGAGAGGCGACCCCTAGCTCAAAGCCCCAAGCTTCAAGCACCAAGCAACAAGCTTCAAGCACCAAGCTCCTCGAACCACAAGCCGCAAGCGTCAAGCCCCAAGCATAGAGGCTCAAGCTTCAAGCCACAAGCTTCAAGCGCCAAGATTCCTGATCCTGGAAAAAGTTTCACGGTACTTGAACCAAGGTGCTCTGCTAAGATAAATGAGTTTTTAGGATGACGTTTATGAAAGGCAATTTGGTGTGGTGAGAATCTAATTTTATTCCCTTTGCATACCTTTAATTCTACTGTGAAAAAGTGGCCAGAAGTATTGCAGCCCAATAGATCAGGAGTACCGGATAAACTAAGATTCTCAAGTCTGATCCACGATATTTTAGGTATAAATTTTTTAACTTTTGCATATAATTTTTGTTCTGGTTTCAAGGGAACTTAGTAGTCTCTTTGAAGTTTTTCTGGCAAGATAAGACGAGAAGGTTTTTCAGTTTTTAAAACTAATCGGTGTGCTTGTCGACCTGGCTGACCTATGATTGGAACTGTATTTTCATGCACTTCCATTCTTCTAATCGCGTGTAGCTTTCCATCTTTCTCTACGTAGATAACTGCATTCTTAATAGCATCAGAACCTTTCGTAAACTGACTTAGAAATAGCTGCAAGTCTTGCACTCTCATTAATCTTTTCGATTTAACTTGTTAGATAAATTCTCTATCACTTTTTTATAACCTTGCAATAAGTTTTCTTTGCTCTGACTTTCATACCAAAATTTTTTCCAGAAATAGATTTGCTTTTGAGCATCTCTCAAAAGCTGTTGATAAAATTTAATAGTATTTTTTAAATTACTAATTTGTTTTTCTAAATCTAAATCTCCTCGATCATCTTTCATCACTTGACAATATAGGATAGTTCCCTTAAATTGTCAATATGGGAGTGCCAAAAAGATTAACAGAAATGCAACAAAGATTTGCTGAGTTTTTAGTATTCGGAGGACCTGATGGTCCTATGACTAAGCGTGAGGCAGCTATTGCTGCTGGGTATAGCAAAGATAGGGCAATGCGAGAAGGATCAGAACTAACCAACCCAAAGTATTCTCCACTTGTTGTAAAATATATAGGTGAATTAAAAGAAGAAAGACTTCGAAAACATGAAGTAACTTATGAAGGCCATGTCGCTGAACTTGCTAGACTACGTGAAGCTGCCTTAAAAAAAGGATCATTTTCTTCTGCAGTGAACGCGGAAGCAAACAGAGGAAAAGCAGCAGGACTATACATAGATAGGAAAATAATAAAAACAGGAAAACTAGAGGACCTATCAGAGCAAGAGCTAGAAGCAAAAATGAAACAGATTTTAGACGACTACGCACAGATAATTGATGTAACTCCGACACCTATAGCTTCTGAATCTTCTTTACCCAATCACGAGGAATCATCGTCCGATCCCCAAAAGTAAAACTACCATCATCTTCTCTATCGTAAGAAGCAAATAATTTAATTGATTTTTTATCTTTAGAATATAACCAACCCTCATTGACAGGTCTTGCTAACTTCATTTTGTCAAATTCTTTATCAGTAGCCCAGCCCGAATCGCTCACACAATCGATCCACTCCACCCGGACTTTTGGATAAGGTATGTCGGGAGTTATTGAGGCAACAGCTTTTCTTCTTTTCCTAGGCATAAACTTTTTTACTCTTTCGACACCTAAATAACAATTTATTTTTTTCTTGCGCTAAAATAAAAAAAAAGTGAAAAGGTATCGCAAATGCCCAAAATGACCTATAAGCGTTGGTACATAAGGCTAATTTTTCGACACCCCCCCCCTCGCAAGGGTATCGCAAGGGTGTCGCAAGTGTCGAAAATAGTGGCAGAAATAAGGCAAAATGTACACTTATGTCGCATTTTTTTAGAATCATTCTAATCTAGGTGTCGAATTCGACACCCCCCCGATACCCTGCCGACACCCCTGCGATACCAGAGAGTCCTGGATAATCTACATGATAATCCTAGAAATAGGTCAGTATTCATGACTTATAATACTTGTTTTTCTGCCTCATTTTCGCCATAATGTAAACTCATTACCGCCAACTTGTCGTGAGCTTCTGACATTTTTTGTAATAATTTGTCAACTTCAGCTGTAATATCAGGATGTTCCGGTATTACTAGCTCATGCTCACTGTAACATTCTATTTTATACTTAGCATCTGCAATATCTGCTTCGTATCTCTTTTTTAAAACCGTTCTAAGTTTGTTTTTCATCTTTCCATTCCTCCATTGTTTCGTTACCATATTCATCTTTGTATAATATCCATGACTTTTTACCGTCATAGTAATACCCTGATATTTCTTTTTTTACTTTCATTATTCCTCCTTAATATATTGTTTTAGTTTTTTTAAAAATCATAATTTGCCGCTATTGAAATTCTTGTAAATTTAGATTTATATGGAAAAACCCAATGTAATAATTTTGCAGGAAATATAAAAAAATCACCTCTTTGTG
>Ga0209348_1001196_pt1 | contig 12772 bp, 16 predicted proteins | sample ETNvirenome_2_30_FD_184065 | JGI IMG/M metagenome (GOLD analysis project Ga0209348, IMG submission 184065) | Marine viral communities from the Pacific Ocean - ETNP_2_30 (SPAdes) (version 2) | ecosystem: Environmental > Aquatic > Marine > Oceanic | place: Pacific Ocean | collected 2013-06-22 | reverse complement strand
TTATAAAGGAGCCGGGCATATGCTCGGCTTTTTTATTTGCACTAAAAGTGTGGGTTGTTATTCTATTTATATAGATAAAAATTAATCAAATGTTATACAGATACAAGCCAACAGGTGCATTACTTGAGAAGGTTTCAGTTCATGGTGATGGAATTGTAATGTGTACTGATTCTCAGGATGAAGTGCATTATGTAAATGAGGTAGATTTAATTCCTCAATTGCAGGAGACTACAGAGAAAGTAAAAACTGAAGAACGTCTAACTGCTCAACTAGCGTCAGAAGGTGTTAAACCTGCAACACCTACAAAGAAAGAAATTTTTCCTGTAGATACTAGAGTTAACATCAATACTGCCAGTGCTAGACAACTTGCTGATGCGTTGCCTGGTGTAGGATTAAAGACAGCTAGGGAGATAAAAGATTTACAATCTTCCATGTTAGGCGAGAAGTTCATTAAGTTAGATCAACTTAAATCTATTAAGCGTATCGACTGGGATGAACTAATAAAAGATAATCTTATTCGTGTTGAATAATGCAACTTGATGAATTTATTAAATCAAAATGTAAATGGCATTTGGGATATAATCAAACATCTATACCAGCCGGTGACTTAGCCAGAATAGAAGAAGCATTAAATAATGTTCAGGATTCTTTCTGGGTCAGTAAAATAATTGAACAGGTGGGAAGATGTGATGAAGCAGAGAAAAGAACGGATATGACAGGAATTTTAAATAATAATATTACACCTGCTGGAAGACGTGAAAACATAGCTGGTGACGTGGATAGAACCATCAGTACCACTGATTATACTGACACTCTCAAAACATGGACTGGTATATACTTATATGAGACGGATCGTTTAGCTCAACATCTTTACGTACCTAATTATCGTAATCCTGAACAAGCTAGATATCGATTTAATCGTGAGGGTGCTGAATTTATACAAGCACTTCCTGGACCAGCTGATGTAGCAGTTGGAACCAGACTCATGTTTGCTACAGAACTTAGATAGCACTTACTTAATTACTATGGCTGACAAAAAGAAAAAGATGCCTCCACAGCTTCTTGAATATTTTAAAAATAAAAATAAGAAGAAAGAAGATGGTAAAGAGATGTCTGATAAGGAAAAGCGTAAAGAAGCTCTAGAAAAAGCTAGAGAAGCTAAAAAGAAAAAAGAGGACAAATAGTACTCACGCTAAAATAAACTTAAAAGAAGGACAGTAAATTGGCATCTACCTCAACAAATAAACAACCAATGATGTTGGATAGACCAGCATCTAATAGTACTCTTGTAAGAACACAAACAGGACAATTATTCTCTACTAGTTTGTTACCTACATCAATTGGTAATGTGACTAAAGTATTTGATGTTGACCAAGCATTAACAGATACTCAAATCAGCGGTGCATATATTGATGAAATATATTTAAGATATACAAAAGATGTAAATGTTTTTATTGATGCTGTGACACCAAGTGCAGCTACATATGCAAGAGCTTTAACTTCTTTGACAGTCACACTGGCTAATCATAATGTGAAAGTAAATGACAAAGTATATTTAGATATTACATCTGGAGCTGCTACTGACGAAGTTTTAACAGTAACAGAAGTCACTGCTACAACATTTAAAGGAGCTCATAGTGTTTCTGGTACTACTAATGGAAACGTAAATGTTTATCTACCTACTGATTTTGTATTTTATTTAACTAGTGTAACTACAGTAACAGGAACTACACAGTTCTTACCTTTATTCACTGCTCATGTTCAATCTATTCCAGAAGATCAGAGTTTTAGTCTAAGTGAAAAATTAATACTTCCATTTATAAACTCACCTGTAGCTCATTCTGGTACTAACTTTACTAGTACCAACAGCACACTTGCACCTAAATTAAGAGGATTAATGTTACCTCGTGGATCAGGTTTACATGTAGGTATAAGTGGTATAGGTTCATTAACAAATGGATTCTATGTAAATGTACAAGGTGGATATTACTAAATGGAAAATAAGAATAGGGAAATAGCTTCATCTAATAATCCAGTACCTATTCTTGGTCAGTTTTTAGATGAGTCAGGTGCTAAAGAAGCTGCAACAAATTTTGCAAAGAATTTTGTAAAGAGTAAATTTAATAAAGAAAAAAGCAATAATGAAACAGAAGATAATAAAAATGTTAGTGTCATAGAAAAAAGCCAGAATTTTATAAATAAAGTTAATCAGACAGGATTTAAAGCAGATCTTTCAGGTGTAGGTTTTGAAAAAACATTTGGTAATAAAGATCAAGGATTGAGTGCTACTGTTTATGGTCAGCAAGATTTTGGAAAACCTGCACAATATGGAGCAAAATTAGGTTTTAATTATAAGTTTTAAGTAATGCCAAGAAGAAGATCTGGTTTTGGCACTTCTTTTGATAATTCTTTTAAAGGTTTCTCAGATGCAGTATTAAAAAAAGAGAAATCAAATCAAGGTGACTACACTGAAATACCATATCAGTTTGTTCCTATAGGCAGACAAGATGATTATAGTGAAGTAAGATTCTATGACTTCGATAGTACATGGTCTAGATGGAGAAGAGGATATGAACTTTATGTTATAACTCAACAGTATTTAGGATCATCCGCTACAGGCAGAAACACCAGGGGAGATTTTAGAATGTTCTTTACATTCCAATATTTCCCAGGTCTTTTTGTACCTGTAAGAATATTTACTTTTCCCAGTGCTGGCAATGAAGAAGGAGAACATACAGTTGGTATTCGTGATGCCAATAGTCTTAATCTTTATGATCTTGGTTTACCCATTGATTCTGTTAGATATGTCACTGCAGCAACTGCAGGAACTTATAACAAAACTGGTACCACTGTTGTTGTAACACTGGTCAATCATGGATTGCGTGTAGGAGAAAGTGCTTTTCTTGATTACACATCTGGAACTGCAGTTGATGAAACATTGACTATAACCTCAGTAACTGATGACACCTTTACGTGTACAAGTTCAGCATCAGTAACAACAGCCGGAACTGTTAATGTCAGGCAAGAGTTTGCAGATACTGCGGAAGGTTTTGCTGATACCAGGTGGACAGAACAGAGAGTAAAGATAAGAAGTATGCCAACACCAGTAACATTATTAGCTGGTGAAAGACTCGTTGATCGTGTAGTGGAACGTGATTCAGGAGTTAACTCTACTTATTCTCAATCAGGTAATACAGTAACAGTGACTTGTAGTTCTCCTCATGGATTATCTACAGGTAATCAAGTTTTCTTACAGGTAACATCTGGTAATACAAAAACTGGTCTATATAAAATAATAGTTACAAGTGCAACTGAATTTACAGCTGAATCTATTATCAGTGCAACAGCAAGTGGTAATCTGAAAGTTCGAAGAAGAATAAGAGGATTTGATTTTAATAATTATGTAGGTAATACAGTCACTGGAATTGATTTAACTACTGATGAAATATTATTCAAACGTGATGAAAGTTATGGAGTTCAACTTGTAAATAATAAACCTAAAACAGTAACTCCTGCACATAGAGGCTTTCTTGCAGGACAAGATAGATTTCTTACTACAGAGATTAGATATCAATGTAATTGTCCAGACTTTATGCGTCGTAGAAAATATAATTTATACAAAGATACAACTGATGATAGGTTTCCTACTACTGGAATTGAAAGTGTAATCCCTGGAACAAGACAGGACAGAGAAGGTAATGTAATTGATTCCAGAGATAATCCTGGAGTCTTTAATGATTTTGGATATTCACCTACAGGAAACTTCTATCAGATTCCTGAATATAATGATGATCCGGAGGGATCTTTTGGTGGACTCTTATATTATCAGACTCGCTGGTGTAAACATATTTATGCAGCTTTATGGTCTATGAAACATGATGAAGGTAATGACCAGTTTAGCTTCGAAGGAAGATATCAACAGAGTGGACCTAATGTGACAATAACTATTGTCAATCATGGATTGCTTCCTAATAAAAGAGTAGCTATTGATTTTACCAGTGGTGATTTATTAGATGGTCAATACATAGTGAACTCTGTTCCAGATGAAAACACAATTGTAATTGTATATCCTTTCTCTGGTACAACACAGGGTGACTGTACTGTAAGTAATTTAAAAATACATGAATATGTAGAGACTTGGTTACTTGAACCTAATGATCAACCAGCCGGTAATGCTCTAGATAAATTTTATAAAAATTTTGAAAAGGAGCAAGAGCGAACTAGAAAAGCTGCAGAAAGAATGGCACTTCTGGGTTATGGATTACCTTGGACAGGAAATAAAGATATTGAATTTGGGCAGAGAAATGAACCAGAAGAAGTAGCACAGTTTGATCCAACTCTTGTGACTATGAAACTTACTGACACTATTAGACGTGACAATGGTGAATTAAGTCGTGATGGAAAATTATTAAATAATGCAGCCACTACATTGATGTCTATGCAAAAAGTTTTAAATTTAGATTTTAAACTAATAGAGGATGTCCGTATTGGATTAGTTAATCAACCACTTACAGATTTCACTCCTGATTTTCAGTTTGGTGAAGTAGAAGGAGGAATATATTTAAATGGAGTACCAGAAACAGGAACAGGAATAAGTTCTATGGATTGCTCAACTTATAATCCAGGAGTAGAACAGTCCATAAATGTAGATGCAGGATTTTATCTTAATTAGATATGACAATACAGATTCAAACTAGAAGATCAAGTTTATTAAATGACAGACCAGTGCCAACCAGAATAGGTGCAGGTGAACTTTGTGTAAATATAAATTCAGGAGATCCTGGATTATTCTTTGCAGATAATGTTGCTTCTCCCAGTACAGGTTTAATTAAAGTTGGACCTATACATGTAGGTTCTACTCAACCTAATAATGCACCAACAGGTTTTACCAGTTTTTCTAAAGGTGAATCTTGGCTTGATACATCAAGTACAGAGTTATTTAGAGTTCATGATGGGACTAACTGGCAGTATGCAAAGGCAATAGCTTCCACAACCAATACAGGGTTTCCTTCCAATCCAGTTAATGGTCAGTTACATTTTATAGAATCAACGACCACTTTACATATTTATAGAACAAGTATAGGTGGATGGACAGCAATCAATTAAAAGAAAAGTGTAATTGTGAACACTGTATAAATAAAGAAAGACAGATAAAACAGGCAGGTAATCACTGGAGATTAATTAAACTTAATCTTAAAGCACAACAATGTAAGACACGTAAGAAAGCTATAAAAATATTATCTAAGATTACTTAGAGTTCTGTTTGATCATTAATTCTAGTATTCTATCCAGCTTTTGATGAACTACATCCATCTCACGTATGAAATCCTGTTTCAATACATAGCCACGAATCATATCATCTTCAACACGATTGATCTCATCTTGTAATTTATTAAATCTTCTCTGAATTTTTTCATTGAAACCATTCAAAGATTTTATAACACCAGTGAAAGCTGCTAGTCCACTGGTTATAGCAATGGCAATAACTTCTGGGTCCATTAAATCTTTTGTTTCTCTTTACTTATATTCTAAGGGATTTAACAACTTAGAATAGTCTCATACAAAACTTAAGATTATATGGCACAAGGAGAACCAAATTTAGAAGGTGCAATAAAAGTACTGGTAGATTTATTAACTGCTAATAGTTTTACCATGACTCGTTCACCATATGCAAATAATTTTCGTGGTTTAGTGGATGCACTTTTGGATTTAAAAGAAGGTTTTCCTACGTTTGCTCCATTACAAGTTGGTTTTAATGCAACTGCATTTCAGGATGTTACTGATGGTGATGCTTTATTCATGCGTACTTCTGATGGTCAGGTAGGAAAAGCAAGTGCAGCTGATGGAACATTAGAGAATGCTACAGTCATAGGTTTCGCTAATTCAACTGTTAGTGCAAATAGTAGTGTGAAAGTAATTGTTGTGGGTCTTAAAACTTTAAGTTCCTTAAATCCAGGAGATCTATTTTTCTTATCTGATTCAACAGCTGGAGCTATTACAACAACTCCTCCTTCTGGTACAGGTAAAGCAGTCACCCGTGTAGGTGAAGCATCTACTGCTACCGACTTTGCGATCCATATTGAACCTCCAGTTCTTTTAAGATAATGGCTGATGTAAAAGAATTACAACCTTATGCAGCTAACGTAGAAGGTTTAGTTGCCGTATTGGAAGACTTTAGAGCAACAATGCCTAACCCTGTTGTATTTAAAGTAGTTGGCTATCAGGCTTTAACTTTTGAAGATGTTAGTCAAGGAGATGCATTATATTCCAGAGCTTCTGATGGAAAGGTAGGGAAGGCAATTGCAAATGGAACAGTGGATCAAGCAACTGTTGCAGGTTTCGCTGAAACTACAGTAACTTCAGGTAATCAGGTTCGTGCAATAGTTTCTGGACAAGTGCCTGCAGGAACACAGACATTAGATGCTGGAGATCTATTTTTTCTATCTGCTGCAAGTGCAGGATCAATCACTAAAACTCCTCCCACTACAGCTGGACAATTCTTGACTCTTGTAGGTGAGGCAGCTAATACAAGTGAATTAATAGTGAGAATAAAGCGTCCAATTCAGCTTGGCTAAAATTGTTAAAGATAAAATAGAAGAATAATAAAAGTTTTTTATTAGATAAGAAACTAACAGTAGTAATTAAAAGATGGCAACACGTAAGGCAATTACGCTGGTAAGTGGTTTATTTCAAGAGGTCAATACTCCTACAGATAAACTAGATTTTGCTGGTAATACTACAGCCGACCTTGGAGAAAATACTAATCTATACTTTACAAATGCCAGAGCTAGAGGAGCTGTATCGGTAACAGATGCAGGAGGTTTAGGAAGTCTTGCATACAATAATTCAACTGGAGTAATAACTTATACAGGACCCTCTGACTCAGATGTGACAGGAACACTAAGTGTAGCCTCTGGATCTGGCTTAACTTATAATTCTGGAACTGGAGAGTTTGGAACCAATGCAATACCTAACTCTCAATTAGCTAACTCTTCATTAACAGTAGGAAGCACAAGTGTTGCACTAGGAGCAACAGCTTCAACTATCGCAGGTTTAACATCATTAGCATCTACCACATTAATTTCTGGAGTTGCTGATGCAGCTAATTCTATATCAATAGCGAGTGGAAATATTACATTTGAAGGATCAAGTGCTGATGGTAATGAAACTATATTGACAGCTGCAAATGCCACAGGATCAGATAAGACTCTTACATTACCAAATGAAACAGGAACAATATTAACAACTGCATCATCAATTGCTAACAGTAATCTAGCTAATTCAGCTGTAACAATTGGAAGTACAAGTGTTTCTCTAGGTGCTACAACTCAAACTTTTATCGGAATAAACTCTTTAGCATCTGGAACTTTGATAGCAGGAGTGGAAGATGCAGCTAATGCTATAGAAATTGGTGGTGGAAATATTACATTTGAAGGGTCTACAGCTGATGGTAATGAGATAATACTTACAGCAGCTGATGCCTCCGGTTCAGATAAGACAATAACTTTACCAAATGCAACAGGAACTGTTGCGTTGCTAAGCACATTAAGTATTGCTTCTGGATCAGGATTGACTTATAACTCAGGTACAGGAGAATTTTCAACTAATGCTATCCCTAACTCCCAACTTGCAAACAGTTCTGTTACTGTTGGTTCTACTGGTATTGCCTTGGGCGGTAGTGCTACGACGATTGCTGGTCTATCTTCTATAACATCCAGTGCTGTTGTAACTGACGACACCGGTTTTAGAATCAGAGATAATTCAGATAACACAAAACAGCTTGCTTTTGAATGCTCAGGAATATCTGGTAGCACTACAAGAACATTAACCGTTCCAGATACTAGTGATACTTTAGTTGTATTAGCAGCTGCTCAAACATTAACAAATAAAACTATTGCTTTAGGAAGTAACACAGTCACTGGAGCATTAGCTAATGGTATAACAGCAACGACCCAATCTGCTAGTGATAACTCAACTAAAGTAGCAACAACTGCTTATGTAGATAACCAGGTGACTTCTGGTGCAACTAATGAATTTGCAGATAATGTTTTCAGAGTAAAAGATAATTCAGATGCTTCTAAAAAATTAGCATTTGAATGTTCAGGAATTTCGGGTAGTACGACCCGAACTATGACAGTTCCAAATACAGATGGAACAATCAGCACAGAAAGTTTTGCTACTGCAATAGCAGTGGCTTTAGGATAGTATTATGGCAACCCAAGTACAATTTAGAAGAGGAACAACCGGTCAGCATTCTGCTTTTACAGGAGCAGTCGGTGAAGTAACTGTAGATACTGAGAAACGGACAGTCTGTATTCACGATGCAACACAGGCTGGAGGCTTTCCATTATTAAAAGAAGATGCAAGTAATTCAAATCTTGCACTAGGTTCACTGTCCAGCTGTGCTCTTAAATTTGCAGGAGATCCAGATACAGGAATAATGAGCCCTGGCCCTAATCAGGTAACACTTGTAACTGGTGGATTTGCAAGGCTTACAATAGATTCATCTGGTGCGATCACAATTCCAAATAATGGTAATGTTTCTATCTCAGGAGACCTAACTGTTACTGGAAGCATAGATAGTGGTAACCAACTCGCTCTCATACTTGCTTTAGGATAATATGGCAAATACCTTCAAAATTGATACAAAATCTTCAGTCAGTAATGCTGGAACTAGTGATGCAGCAACTAATGTTGTTACTGCAGGAGGTTCAGCAACATTAGTATTGTTAAGCTGTTTGCTTTCTAATAAGACTGGTACTAGTGCTAACGTAGATGTTTTCTTAGTTACTAACACAGGAGATGATGTTTTCTTAATTAAGAATGCTCCAGTGCCTGCAGGGTCTTCTTTAGAAATAATAGCTGGATCAAAAATAATAATGGAATCAGGTGATATCCTGAGAATAAATGCAGGAACGGCAAGTGCATTAGATGCCTCAATAAGTTATCTAGAACAGACATAAAATGGCTTTAACAAGTAATAGTGATCTCACAAATTTATTAACTGAATTTGAGATCCTTAAAGCTGAAGTTGCTTCTTTGGATGAAAGGATAAATGAATATAAAGTATTAGAGCTGGAAGATAGTAGTTGGGAAAATGTAAGAAAGAAAAGAGATTATTTATTAAAGTCAACTGATTGGACTGTGACTCCAGGTTCAACGGTAGATCAAGCTCAATGGTCAGCATATAGACAAAACCTTAGAGACCTTCCTCAAACTTACAAAGGTAAGACAGCCAATAGTGTCGTATGGCCAGTGCAGCCCTCCACTGATGGACCTAACAGTTAAGAGTTCTAAAGATTACTGACCTTAAAATAAGAGGAGAAAAAGAATATCGTAGTTAATTATCTATGGCATATATAGGAAATGACTTAAGAAGTAATGAAGATTACAAGATCATAGATGATATATCTAGTGGTTTTAATGGTAGTGCCACTTCATTTGCCTTACAAGTCGGAGGAGCAACACCTGTTCCTTTTCCAAAATTTGAACAGCAGTTATTAATATCAGTAAACGGGGTCATCCAGGAACCAGATCCTACAGGTTCTGCTGGATTTAAATTAACAGGAACAAATATTGTATTTAGTTCTGCTCCTACAAATGGTCATGCATTCTTTGGAGTTATTTATGCAGGTGCAGATTATGTAAATGCTGGAGGAACTTTTCCTGATGGATCAATTAATTTTCCATCCATTACGTTCAGTGCAGACACCGACACAGGATTTACACGAACAGGTTCTGGAACTGTAGCACTTATATCTGATGGTACAAAAGTAGCTCAGTTTCCTACAGGACAGGGTACTAGTGGACAAGCTCTTGTTACAGATGGAGCTGGTGTACTTTCATTCTCAGATGTTGGTGTAACAAGTGATGCTCAAAGTAATACTGTAGCCGGAACAGGTGCAGGAGCTAATTTTAGTGGCACAGATGCTAATAACAATACATTATTTGGTAAAGATACTGGAAATGATATTACAACTGGTGATAATAACACTGCTGTAGGATCTTTAGCTTTAGATGCAAACACAACTGGAGATGCTAATACCGCAGTAGGAGTTGAAGCACTAACTACTGTTACAACAGTCGGTGGTAATACCGCTTTTGGTTATCAAGCATTAAAAATGAATGAGACCAGTAATAACACGGCTTTAGGTTATCAAGCATTAAGAACAAATACAACAGGAAATCATCAAGTAGCCGTTGGACTACAAGCCTTAAATGCAAACACTACTGGCGTTCAAAACACTGCTGTTGGTTATCAAAATTTAGATGCAAACACAACAGGAAATGATAACACCAGCATAGGTGCTTTTACATTAGGAGTGAATACAACTGGGTTTCGTAATGTAGCAGTTGGAAACTACGCTTTAGATGCAAACACTACAGCAGGCAATAATGTTGCGATTGGTTATGAGGCCTTATCAGCAAACACAACTGGAGCTTCTAACGTAGCCGTAGGAGCTAATGCCTTAGATGCTAATACTACAGGTGGAAACAACACTGCTTTAGGAAATGGTGCTTTAGGACTTAATACTACTGGTGCTCAATTAACTGCGGTTGGAAATGGTGCTTTAGAAGCAAACACAACTGGTCTTTATAATGTGGCTGTTGGTTCTCAGGCATTAGAATCTAATACAACTGGAAGTAATAATGTAGGAATAGGTTTACAAGCATTAGAAGAAAATACTACAGCAGGTAATAACACTGCTATTGGTCATGCTGCTTTATCAGAAAACACAACTGGAGCAGATTTAACGGCTGTAGGTATGGGAGCTTTAGACGCTAATACTACAGGGAGTTACGGAGTGGCAGTTGGTAAAGGTGCATTAGGAGCAAACACCACTGCTTCTAATAACACTGCTGTGGGTACAACTTCCTTATTATCAAACACAACAGGAGCAAATAACACGGCTTTGGGTATGGAAGCTCTTAAATTAAATACAAGTGGTTCTGAAAACACTGCTGTCGGTTACCAAGCTTTATTTACTCCTACAACAGCAAGTGCTAATACTGCTATTGGTTATAGAGCAAACGCAGACAACACAACTGGAACGAACAATACTGCTGTAGGACATGAAGCTTTAAGATTAAGCTCAACAGCAGATAATTGTACAGCAGTAGGTCATGACTCCTTAACAGCAAACACAACTGGAGGTAGAAATACTGCGGTAGGTTCTGATGCTTTATTTTCAAATACCACTGCTTCTAATAACACTGCTGTTGGAAAAGCAGCGTTAGAAGAGAATACAACTGGATCTGATAATACTGCTGTGGGTCGTGATGCTTTAGAAGCAAACACAACTGGTAATGTTTTAACTGCTGTTGGTACTCATGCTTTAACTTCAAACACAACTGGTATTGAAAACACTGCCGTTGGTGAATCTGCTGCCCTAACAAATTCAACTGGAAATTACAACACAGTATTGGGTAGAGCAGCGTTTTACAATAATACAACTGGAAGTAATAATGTAGCTATTGGTAGGGATGCGTTATTTAACAACACAACAGCTAATCAAAATACTGCTGTTGGTTATGAGGCATTAAAATCAAACACAACTGGATATTCACATACTGCTGTAGGTCATGGTGCGTTAGATACACAAAATGGTGGATATGCTTGTGGTGCGTTTGGTGTAGATGCTTTGAGATCTTGCACTACAGGTGTAAACAACCAAGCGTTTGGTCTTAATGCGTTGGCTGCTGTTACTACAGGAAGTCACAACGTAGCAATGGGTGTTGCTGCTGGTCAATCAATTACTACAGGAAATGGAAATGTTTGCATTGGATACACTGCTGGAACAAATAGAACAACGTCTGGGGATTTAACGGCAGTAGGAAATGGTGCATCTTTTAATAATACAACAGGAGGACAGAATACTTCTGTTGGAGGTGCTGCTTTATACCAAAACCAAACTGGAATTAATAATACAGCGATGGGAACCAACGCTTTATATTCTGTTACAAGTAGTAATAACACTGCTGTTGGTAGATATGCAAACATGCTACTTACTACAGGAGATCAGACAAATAGTTTTGGTACTAACGCTGGTTATCATTCAACCACAGGTACATATAATCTAAATCTTGCTGGCTCACCTTCTAGTGCAACCGCAAGTAATGAGATCACATTAGGTAACACAGGTCATAATAATCTACGCTGTAATGATACTTCGATTAGCTCTTTATCTGACGAAAGAGATAAAACTGATATTATTGATTTACCAGTCGGGCTTGATTTTTTAAATACTTTAAAACCTAGACAGTTTAAATGGAAAACCAGAGATGGAAATATTAAAGATAATAGAGTTGATGCTGGTTTTATTGCACAAGAATTACAGACATCACAATCAAGTTATAAATATTTAAGGTTGGTTCAAGATGAAAACCCTAACAGACTTGAAGCAAAACAAGGAAATTTAATACCTTTATTAGTAAAAGCAATACAAGAGTTATCCGTAAAAGTCACAGCCCTTGAAGCAGGGTAGAATTGTATTAAATTAATTCTAAATATGATTTACACAACAGAAATAATAGCAGACCTTTTTAGGCTTTCCGGAGATAGTGTCACTTTCATTAATCGTGATGCAGATTATGCTGCCTACATAGACAGAACAGCATCAGGTGAAACTGAGGCTTTTTGGAAAGCAGGAATTAAAAGAAATGTAGATCATCTTGAACTTATTAAGGATTTTAAACATGAAGATGGAAGTTCTATTTGGACAACAGAAGATTTTACAGAAATAGATGCAGCAATAGTAAAAGGTAAAACCCT
>Ga0209348_1001195_pt1 | contig 12779 bp, 14 predicted proteins | sample ETNvirenome_2_30_FD_184065 | JGI IMG/M metagenome (GOLD analysis project Ga0209348, IMG submission 184065) | Marine viral communities from the Pacific Ocean - ETNP_2_30 (SPAdes) (version 2) | ecosystem: Environmental > Aquatic > Marine > Oceanic | place: Pacific Ocean | collected 2013-06-22 | reverse complement strand
TCATCAAGTAGGTAGACTAAGTTCAAAAGATTTATTGGATTCTCAAATGCAAAAATCAATCTATAAAAGGTATCGTCATGTTGAGAACAATTAAAGTATATGGAAAGCTTAGACAAATATTAGGTCAGTCAACATTTGAAGCTGATTTAAATAATGTAGGACAGGCATTTAGTTTTTTATATAATAACTTTCCTGAGTTAGAGGGTCATTTATTAAACAACAACTATCGAGTATGGACAGGAGATAAATTAATAACTGAAGAAAAATTATCAATGTCTGGCGAAAAAGAAATTAGAATTATTCCTATTGCAACTGGTTCTGGATTTTTAGCTCCTTTTGTTGCACCTCTTTTGGCTGGTGGTGTCTCCTCTGCAATTTCTGGCGTTGTCGGTACAGGTATAATTGGGACAATAGTTACGGCTGTTGGTACTTCTTTAATCATTGATGGTGTCACTTCAATGCTTGCCCCACAACCACCTTCTATGAGTCCGTCTGGCATGGATGCTACAGACCCTGCCTCACTTGCTTCAAACTATTCATTCAGTGGAATCACAAATATTAGCAAAAGTGGTGTTCCGATTAATTTAATATATGGAGAGACTATAGTTGGATCAGTAACAGTTTCAAATGGAATTGACACAGTTCAAGTCAGAGGTGACGCATAATGGCTGGCATACAAGAATTTAGTCAAGATACTGTCTTTACTAATCCAGAATTACCTACCGATACGCTTTCATCAAAGCAATTTAACACGCTTGTTGAAGTAGTAGGGGAAGGAGAAATAGAGGGATCGGCAACAGCATCAAAGGCTGGTCTTACAAAGGGGACAACCGCTTATAACACTTGTTTCAAAAAGGATATTTTCCTTAATGGAACTCAACTATTACTATCCTCTGCAAGTAATACAGCACCAGCAGAGGGTGATTTTAACTTTAAAGATGTAGGTTTTGAACCTAGATTTGGGACATCAGATCAAACTTTCATCAATGGAATTGCAAATATTGAAACAGAAACATCTGTTGGAGTTGCCGTAACTTTTGGAAATCCTATTACAAGAGCCGTTTCAAATAACTCTGTCAATGCAATCAGGGTTACAGTATCATTCACTAATATTCAAAAAGTTGAAGATAATGGAGAAATCACTGGAGCAAGTGCAGGGGTAAAGATTGAGATAATACAAAACGATGGAACTACTACCACACCCATAGATGACACTGTAACAGGAAGGTCAACCAGTTCATACTTTAGAGACTATTTAATAAATTTACCAGCAAATACAAGCTTTCCTATAAACGTAAGAGTGTCCAGAACAACTGCTGATACTACAAGTCCAGAGTTCACAGCTTTTAGCTGGTCGAGTATGACGGAGGTAATATTTAAGCAAAATGCTTATCCTGATACTGCTCATTTAGCTTTAAGGTTTAGTGCCGAATCTTTCCCAAGAATCCCCAAGAGGTCATTTAGGTTAAGAGGAATCAAGACAAAAATTCCTCATAATGCAACTGTTGATATTGCAACTGGTCGTATAACTTATACAGGAACTTTCAACGGAACATTTAAAACTGATAAAGAATGGCACTCAGACCCAGCTTGGGTGCTTTGGGATATTTTGACAAACACCCGCTATGGGCTTTCAGTTGCAGAAAGTTCTTTGGATCAATATACATTTTACAATCAATCTGTTTATAACAATGAATTAGTAGATGATGGAGAGGGTGGTCAAGAGGCTAGGTTTGCAATTAATGTAAATATCACTCAACAACGTGAGGCTTTTAATTTAATAAATGATATTTGTTCAGTAATGAGGGTCATGCCATTTTATGCGGCTGGCTCTATTTCAATATCTGGAGATCGCCCATCTGACCCTGTTTATCAATTTACTCTTGCAAATGTAACCGAAGAAGGATTTTCTTATAGCGGCTCTTCACTAAAGACAAGACATACTGTTATTAATGTTGGTTATTTTGATCTTGAGACAAGAGCTATAGACTATGAAACTGTAGAGGACACCGCAGCAATAGCAAAATATGGAACAGTTATAAAAACAATTAAAACTTTTGGTTGTACTAGTCGGGGTCAAGCCTCAAGAATGGGAAAGTGGTTTTTATATAATGAACAAAAATCTGGAGAATCATGCACATTTAAAATTACTCCTGAGTCTGGAACTTTGGTAAGGTGCGGTCAAATAATTTCTATTAGTGATCCTGTAAAAGCTGGACTAAGAAGAGGTGGAAAAATAAAATCTGCAACAACTACAGCGATTGTGGTTGATGATTCAACAAATACAGATTTAGATGCAACTAACAATGCAACATTATCTGTAATTTTGCCTGATGGTTCACTTGAAACAAAAACTATTTCAAGTATTTCTGGCACAATAATAAATGTCAGTTCTGCTTTTAGTGCCGCACCTAATCCAAACTCTGTTTTTGTAATTCAAAACGACACTTTAGAGACTACAACTTGGAGAGTAATTACAGTAAAAGAAAACTCAGATTTTACTTTTGATGTCACCGCTTTAGCTCACGATTCTGCTAAATATGCTTTTGTTGAAGATGGCGTTGCCTTACCAACAAGAACAACAACAGTTTTAACATCAATCAAAGATGCTCCTAGTAATTTGGAAGCTGAAGAAAAAATTGTTGTTATTGATAACAAGGCAGTGAGTAAAATATTTTTAAACTGGCAACCTGTTCTAGGTGTTAATAAATATCAAGTTCAATATAGATTCAATAATGGTAATTTTATTACTCAAAATGTTATGAGTAACACTTTTGACATAGAAAATAGTCAAAAAGGTATTTATGAGGTTAGGGTTTTTAGTTTTAATGCTATTGACAAACCTAGTGCAGAGCCAGCCATTATTACTGTCAATGCTTTAGGTAAAACAGCACTTCCAGAAGATGTCCAAAACCTGACTATTGAACCCTATAATGATGATTTTGTAAAACTTAGATTTGATAAAGCTACCTCTTTGGACGTGGTTCATGGAGGCAGCGTGGTAGTGAGGCATTCTAATTTAACAGATGGCACAGGAACTTTTACAAACTCTGTTGATCTTATAGCAGCATTATCTGGAAACATATCAGAAACACTGATCCCAGCAATAGAGGGTGAGGTAATATTAAAATTCCGTGATGATGGAGGAAGGCTTAGTAATGGAGAGACTTCTGTTATAGTATCTCCACCAAACACACAGCCAACATTAGCAGCTTTTACAGACAGAGAAGATACCGATTCACCGCCTTTTGGAGGAGCAAAAGTAAACACATTTTTTGATTCAACACTTGGTGCTCTTACTTTAGCTTCAACAACAACTATTGATGAAGTCACTGCACTAATAGATACTTTATCCCAAATAGATTTCTTAGGTGATGTTGCACCAACTGGAACTTATGAGTTTGCTAATCCATTAGATTTAGGGTCAACAATGGATACTAAGTTAACAAGGCATTTTGTAACCGAATCTATTTATGCTAACTCATTTATAGACCAAAGAACAGCTTTAATAGATACTTGGAACGATATTGACCAGTTAACAGCTTTTGAAACAAATGCAAATTTATTGGTGGCAACTACAACACAAGATCCAGCTTTATCAACTTCTGGTACATATGCTCAATCAGGCACAACAATAACAATTACAAAATCTTCTCATGGTTATTCTGTTGGAAGTTTTGTTGTAGTAGATTTTACCTCTGGTAATGGTGTTGACGGAAATTATGAAATAAAAACAGTTCCCAATGCAAATACATTTACTTTAACTGCTTCGGCCAGCCAGACAACAAGTGGTAACTGTACATATGGGGCAGAGTTTGGTTCATTTAACACTTTTACAAATGGTGTTTTAAGAGGTAGAGGATTTAAATTTAAAGTTAATTTGTCATCAAACGACCCAGCACAAACAATTCTTATCAAACAACTTGGATACACTGCCACACTAAATAGAAGAGTAGAAACTGTAAATTCTGTTATAGCTTCTGGCACATCAACAAAAGCAGTTACATTTCAAGATAAATTTTTTACAGGCTTTAGTGGTACAGACGTTGCGGCAGATGCAGCTAAACCAACAATAGGAATAGTTATTGAAAATGCACAATCAGGTGATTTCTTTTCCTTGTCATCTATCAGTTCGACAGGTTTTTCAATAGATATAAAAAATGGCTCTAGTTTTGTTGATAGGAATTTTAAATATACTGCTGTGGGTTTTGGTCGAGGCTCTTAAATTATGATAACCTTAAAGAAAAATTGAGTTGCAATGGCTACACATGATTACGTTCTAGATAATGCCAGTGGAGCAGTTTTTCGTGCAGATTTAAATAATGCTTTAGCTGCTATTGTTAGTAATAATTCATCATCATCTGAACCAAGTACAAAATATGCCTATCAATGGTGGGCAGATACAAATGACGGTGTTTTAAAAATAAGAAATAGTTCAAACGATGGTTGGGTAACTTTATTGCAACTTGACGGAACTTTAACGCTTGAAGATGGCACAAACTCCGCACCAGCACTAGGGTTTCGAGATGATTTAAACACTGGTATTTTTTCGAGTGCGGCTGATACTTTGGATATTACTTGCGGAGGAACTACAAGAGGCAGCTTTTCTTCATCTGGTTTGACAGTTACAGGAAATGTAACTGCAACAACTTTTGTTGGAAATGTAGATGCAGTTGACGGAGACTTTGACGGAACTCTTGAAGCTGATGCAATTACTGTTGCGGGTGTAGCTTTAGCAACTGTTATTGCGGGAACAACAGTTACAACGGCCACTAATGCAAACCACGTTTCTGTTGCAGACAATGAATCAACTAATGAAAATAATTTAATACCATTCATTGAGGACGCTTCAGCGACAGGCAATGTAGGCTTAGAGTCTGATGGAGATTTCACTTACAACCCATCAACAGGAACAGTAACAGCAACAACTTTCTCAGGTGCTTTGTCAGGAAATGCTACGACTGCAACCACAGCAACAAACGCAAATCATATTTCTGTTGCTGATAATGAATCTACAAATGAAAATAACTTAATACCTTTTATTGAAGATGCTTCTGCCACTGGAAATGTAGGACTTGAATCAGATGGAGACTTTACATATAACCCAAGTACAGGAACAGTTACGGCTACCAAATTTGTAGGTGAAACAGTTGTTGGCGATAGTTCACCACAGCTAGGCGGTGACTTAGATACTAACGATCATCATATAATTCTAGATGAAAGTCATTTTTTATATTTTATAACTAATGGAGGTTCTTCATTTCTTGGAAAAACTTCATCAGGATTATTTCTACAAAATAATGGTGATTTATTTATAAGAGGTGATGATGTATTTATAAATGGCGATAATGGTGAAATTTTAGCAAGATTTAATGAAGATGGAGGTTGTCAATTAAATTTCGATCAAAGTACAAAATTTTCAACAGTTACAGGAGGCGTGAGTCTTTCAGGAGGAACCACAGCTAACGTGGCAGCCCTTACTGATGGGTCAACAATAACAGTAGATTTTGATACAGCCTGTCATCATTCAGTGACACTTGGAGGAAATAGAACATTATCTGCCACTAATTCCACTACCCATGTAGGAATGTCAGGAAGTATATTTATTACACAAGACATAAATGGGTCAAGAACTCTAGCCTATGATGCTGCTTTTAAGTTTGCTGGTGGCACTGCTCCAACTCTTTCAACTGCTGCAAATGCTATTGATAGATTGGACTACATAATAAAAGCAAGTGGTGTGATTCAAGCAGTTCTCACTTTAGATGTTAAATAATGCCATTCTTTGACCCAATACGATTAGGTGCTTCAGGGGCTGGTGCTGCCGATTTTACAGTAGATCGTAGTTTAAGGTTTAATGATGATGATAGTCCTAGATTGACAAGGACATTAGGAAGTGAAGGTAATAGAAGAAAATGGACTTGGAGTTGTTGGTTTAAGCCATCTAATCTTGGAGCTGTACAAGTTTTTTTATTATCACAAAGAACAAATTCTGATAATCAATGTCATATCATGTTATCTAGTGATCAAGTTGATTTTGAAAGTGGTGGAGGTAAGGGCAGAGTAAAAACGCAAGCTGTATTTAGAGATGTTAGTGCTTGGTATCATTTAGTTTTGCACTTGGATTCTGATAATTCAACAGCAAGCGATAGAGTAAAAATATATATTAATGGCGTACAACAAGAACTTACTATACAAACAACTGTAGCAACAGGCGATCATGGAATGAACAATAATAATCAGCAACAAATAGGCGCACAAGCGAGTACAAATGATCTTTTTTATGATGGTTATTTAGCAGAAATTAATTTTATTGATGGACAGGCTTACGACCCATCATATTTTGCTGAAACAGATGCACTAACAGGTCAATGGAATCCTAAAAAATATACAGGTTCTTATGGTAGTCAAGGATTTTATTTAAAATTTGCAGACAATTCTGGAACGACTGCAACCACACTTGGCAAGGACTCTTCTGGTAATGGCAACAACTTCACACCGATTAATTTTTCTGTTAGTGCTGGGGCTGGTAATGATTCTCTTGAGGACACACCTACAAATAATTTTTGTACTCTCAGTCCAAAACTAACTGATACAAGAACTGATTCAAGTTTTGTCAATGGTAATTTAAGCGCTACTACAGGGTCAGGAGCTTCAACTATTGGTTCAACCTTTGCCCAGACTACAGGTAAATGGTACGCAGAATTTGTATGTACAGCAAAATCATCAACAAACATGATGATTGGTGTTAACTCAGTAAATGGATTTGATGGAGAGAGACAGAATAATGAATCACAAAATGGTGGTGTTGGATATGGCTACATAAATAATGGTAATAATGCTTTACCAGATGGTTCAAATAATTCTTATGGAGCTAGTTGGGCAATAGATGATGTTATGGCCATTGCCTTAGACTTGGATAACAATACTGTCAATTTTTATAAAAATAATTCTGCACAAGGAACAATCAGTATTGCTGATGGTTATAACTACACCATGGTTTTTGGGCATGGTCAAGGAGGAGTTACTTGTACATTTGATGCTAATTTCGGTCAAAGACCTTTTACTTATACTCCTCCATCAGGATTTTTAGCACAAAATTCATCAAATTTACCTGACCCAACAATATCAAAATCTAATGAGCATTATGATGCTTTACTTTTTACAGGTACAGATAGTACACAAAGTATTACTGGACTTAATTTTCAGCCTGATTGGGTTTGGTTAAAAAGTAGAAGTGATTCACATAATCATGGAATTGTTGACGCTAATAGAGGAAGAGCAGCAGTATTATTTCCAAATAGCGGTACTGGTGAACAAACAAGTGGTAGTTCTAATGATTTGGTTTCTTTTAATTCCGATGGAATAACTGTGGGGTCAGTTCAACGTCTTAGTTCTGCAAATAATAATGGAACTAATATTGTTGCATGGGCTTGGAACGCTGGTGGTTCAACTGCATCAAATAGCAACGGAGGTATTTCATCATCAGTAAGAGCAAGCACCACTTCTGGGGTTTCCATAGTAACCTACACAGGAAATGGTTCTAGTGGAGCTACTGTTGGTCATGGTTTAGGAGTAGCACCAAAAATTGTACTTGTTAAAAGACGTAATGCTTCAGATGATTGGAGAATGAATATAGGTTTAGTTTTAGGTAGTGGTAAAGATGGTCATTCAGTAAAATTAAATTCAACTGGTGGTGAAGCTGATACAAATAATTTATTTAACAGTACAAATCCCACCTCTACAGTTTTTACTTTAGGAGACAGTTCAGATGTAAATAGCAATGGAAGTACATACGTTGCTTATTGTTTTAGTGAGGTAGCTGGATTTAGTAAATTTGATAAATATGTTGGTAATGGCAGCTTCAGTAACGGCACATTTGTTTTTACAGGTTTTAGACCTGCTTATTTGTTAGTTAAAAATATAACTTCTGGCAGTACTAATTTTATAATTAAAACTTTAAAAATATCCAAGTTTAATACACAAGCACAAGGTATTGCGGCAAACCGACCAGATGCAGAAGTATCCTCTTTAAGCTCATTTGACTTTTTTGCAAATGGTTTTAAAGTTACAAATAATGGAAGTTTTACAAATACAAATGGAGACACTTATATTTATTGGGCATTTGCTGATTCTCCTTTCAAATTTGCAAGAGCATTGTAGAATAGTAATATGGCATTTAAATTAGACGGAAAACCTTTAGCAGTTGATGTTCCTTTTACAGTTGGGACAGGAGAAGATGCTGTTAATTACCCTGCTAATTGGTTAAGACTATCAACGGCAGATGAGAAAACAGCACTTGGCATTACAGAGGTAGCTGACGACCCAACATATGACTATCGTTTTTACTGGAATGATGGAACGGCAAAAGCACTTGATGATGTAGACGCAAAAGATGAGGAAGGTAATTTAATAAAAAATGAAGATGGCACTCAGGTGGTGACATTAGGTGTGAAATCAGTATTGAAAGCACAGGAAAAAAAGACTGCTGGTGCTTTATTAGCAAGATACGATTGGTACGTTGTAAGAAAAGCTGAAAAATCTACTGCAATTCCTTCAGCAATTACAACTTATCGTGATGCAGTTAGAACAGCTTGTAATACAAGGGAAACCGAAATAGATAATTGTGCAGATACAGCAGCTTTAGTAACTTTATTTAGCAATAAAGAAGATGGCACTCCTAACATGACACAATATCCATCAGATCTTAATCAATAATGAATCTTAAAGACAGAAAAGAACAATTAATTAAAGAAAATCAAGAAGCTATTACTGAGTATGAGAAGGCCATACAAGCCGCCAATATGTTTAAAGCGAAAGCTTTTTCTTGTCAGGAAAGATTGAAAGAAATAGAAATGCTTATTATAGAGTCAGAAGAAAAAGTTAATTAACCTTTTCCATTTGTTTAGTCATATAGCTGGTTATTAAATATAAAGGAGTAATAGTAGGAATAATTATCAAAAAAGATATAATAAGACTGTGAGAAATCGCTTTCAGTATTGCCTCTTTAACCATGTTTCAAAAGATTTGTCAGATAGCTTCATTGTTGTCGCTTTTTTTAACCTTGTCAATGTTAGGCGGTTCATACTACGCTTACCGCTTTGTTACCAGTGAACAGTTTAAAGCAAGAGTAATGAATGAGGTGCTTAATAATGTGCAGGGCATGATGCCCAAAGTTTTAGATAACGCTTTACCAGATATGACAGGGCCTACAGTTCCAGAGTTTATAAAGCCTAAGAGTTGATGGAGATACCAGAAATAGGTATCAGACAAATAAATGTTCCAGAGGTTTATATTCCTGAGATATACAAGCCTGATCCTGTATTGCCTGTAATAACAAATCTTGAAATAAATGTTGTAGGTTGTACTTATCAGCATAGAGATATAAAAAATACTGGCAATACACAGCTTTTGCTTGATGACCCAAATGGAGTATTCCTGACTTGTGGTGAATCTTTGTTTCCTAGCTTTTACCCTATTGATTACAGACCAGATCAGTTAATGATTACTGAAGATTTACCGATAACAAATGAAGCTCCACCCATGCCAGAGTCAGATATTCCAGAAACTAAAACACCGAAAGAAAAAGAAGAAATAAAGATAGAACCATGCCCACCAAAAGATGCACCATTTAGAACAGGAGATTACAGAAATTCGTCAAGAATCGAAAAATTGGTAAAATACGAAAAAAGCATAGGTGGTTCCTGTGACCCGATCTGGGCAAAAGTCCCATTCAGAGAAACTTTTATTGGTTCACCTGAAATACTCATTTCTACTGCTGTTATCGGTGTGGTTGCTGGTGGGTCTGCGGCTCTTGTACCTGTAATACAAGGAATTGCAAAGGCTGGAATGAAGAAGTTAGGCAAGCGTTTTTCTAAAAAAGACAAGGTATAAACATAAGCAAAGGATTTTACAAGCCCTTTACAGGCGATTTAAAAGCCTTATTTTTTTTCGATTTTATGAGTATGAGGCAAAACTTGGTTTGGTTGTGCAATAAGTTTGATTCCGTCACAATTTATTTGATACTTACCTGTAAAGACAACTCCTAACCTTGCTTGCTCACCACAAATCTTTAAACGATACAATTCCATTTCCATTTTTGTTTTAGATATTAATAGCTCTTGAGCTTCAATATTTACCCTTGCAGCTTTTTGGCATAGCTCACCACCTTTACCTAAAGGAATATTAAATTGCATTGATATTCCATAATTTAAGTTGTAATTATCTTTTTCAAATCTTGGTGTTTCTTGGATATATTTTATTGCCCCTGTGTCCTCGTCATAGATGTTTTGTTTGGTAACTGTCTCTATAGGGCGGTTAAAGCTCCATGCGTCTGTTAGATAGGGAGTTATGGTCAAACTGGGCGAGGTGCAAACAATCCCTTGACTGTAGCGATTCTGAGGCAAGCTGGAGGGAGTTATCATTGTTGCATTATTGTTCACTACCCCTTGAGCATTGCTGCTGGGCGAGGCAACAGTGGTATTTGCTAAAACTTTCGCAGGGGCTAAAAATAAAATTATTGCCCAAAGACAGAGGTTGTTTCTGTGGTTGTAGTTGTTGTTATTGTTCGATTTATATGGGTTATTGTGTCGATTCCACTTCCTTGTAGTGACTCTACTAAACTGAAACTTTCCCCAGCGTTTTTGATTTTCCATCTAGGAATCGCCTCTAAATTTGCGGAAGTCCAACTAAAATTAACCCCTTGAAGTGTTTGAGTTGTTTCTGTCGTAACGTCAGGGTTAATATATCCGTTGAGATCAGCCGACTCAATATTGTGACCACTTGCGGAATATGAAAAGCCATTATTCCACTGATAGCTTGAAATTTGCTCATTAATTACAGATTGCGAAGTAGAACTCTGAGTACTAGAACCGCTACGGAACTGAGGGACTACAGGTGTGGCAAGGGTTCTCAGAGGTAGTAGTAATATTAATAATAGCCAAAATCTAGTCAATTTCAATCTGAACAGTAGTTGAGGCAATACAACTTGTTCCAGAACCGCCAGCAGTACAAGTATGAATACCAGAGGATAAAGAAGTAAGAGCTAGACTTCCAGCAGTACCACCAGAGATAACTGTTGTTTGTCCACCTAATACTGGAAGAGTTGCTATGCCGCTTGATGGAGTTATTGCAGTTTGTGTTCCATCACCAGCTTGATATGACTCAGAAAGAGAAAAGGCTGATGAGGCATTTGAGACTGTTTTATTTGTGTGGATTACGTTAGGTGCGCCGTTACTTCCAAAGCTGCCAAGATTCAGTCCACCTATTCCATTTGTTACTATACTGTCCCCTGTTCCTGTAGAAGTAGTAATATTATTTCCACTTATAGAGTATGAACTAGGTGCGGCATTTGTAATGACATAAGGAGAGTCAATAGAAATTTGTGCAGAGGTCACATACTTGGCCGTTATATCTGCAAAGGCACTAGACGGAGAAAGAAAGATGATAAATGGAAGAATAAACTTTTTCATTTGATACCAGCTTTAGTATTCTTATTATCCACTATAACTGATTTCTTTCCGTTGCCATTCTTACCCTTTACAGCTATTCCATAAGAACTTGCGATATTTCCCACAAGGCCAGCAGCGAAAGTGTCGAGCCTGATTCTTTCCATATATCCAAGAGTCATAACTGACAAAGCCCAACAAAGGATAATGAATCGGATTGCGTGTCCAAAATAATCCCGACTTTCCTTTTCTTCTTCTTCCATGAAATTAAGGTTTCTTGTCTAATACTAGCAATTTAGCTATGTTTGGAAAAACAAACAATTCAATGATTAGATTTATCAAGCCAATTTTAAAATTTTTCGTTAAGTCAAATGCCGTAAAATCCTTAGTTGTGGGACTGCTGGAGGACTATGCCGCTTCCACTGAGACAGATATTGATGACGAAATTGTAAAACTGGTCAAAGAAAAGTTATGGCCTAGCGTGTGATGAAAAATATAATTGACGCACTTACTGACAGCTACAGCCTTGAGGGTGAGTTCGAGGTGCAAAAGTCTATACAGTTTATTGAGAAACTAGAGGACATTGAGTTGCTTAAACCTTATGCAATCAAGCTATTACAAACAAATGCAAAGCAAGCTCATTTTGTAAGCACTTCTCTTGAAGTTATATCTCAGCAAGCCGCTTATATATTTAAGTTAGAAAAAGAATTGAAAAAGAAAAAAGCGACCCTTTGGGATCGCATTAGATACGTTTTGTTTAATAAAAAATAGAGGTCTTACATAAAGTGGTTATGGAACAAAAAGCTCGCCCTTAACTATTGAGTGTTAGCTGTGGTTAAGAGTTCTCTTTGTGAAATACCTTAATGCCTCTTAGTTAGGGAACTAAATCCTTTTCTGTAATATCAAACCAAGTTGCAGACTCTGTAACCATACCAGTAAGCTCATCTGTTTTTGTGACTTCACAAAACTCGTAAGTTCTTTCAGATTCTGGGTGATAAAAAATCTGACCTACATAGGGATTGTTTGGAAAAGTTACTAAGTACATAATCAAAAAGGTAAATCTTCAGGAAGTTCACGCTGGTTTGCTTTAACGTTTACAGTCCTCTCAGAGGCTGGTTTAGGGTTCATGGGTGCAATCTTGCCTGAGTTACCCCAGAGGCCGCCCCAGATCGAAAAGCCAGCAACTTCATCGTAATCTGATTTGTTTTTGTAAACCCTTATCTTACTATCTTCGATATGGGCATTATCAACCATAGTTTGTAACCAGTTTGCCATTTTCATGGCTTCATCAACTGTTAAGTCAATAATTACGTTTCTTTCTGGTGCGTTTTC
>Ga0209348_1001194_pt1 | contig 12787 bp, 19 predicted proteins | sample ETNvirenome_2_30_FD_184065 | JGI IMG/M metagenome (GOLD analysis project Ga0209348, IMG submission 184065) | Marine viral communities from the Pacific Ocean - ETNP_2_30 (SPAdes) (version 2) | ecosystem: Environmental > Aquatic > Marine > Oceanic | place: Pacific Ocean | collected 2013-06-22 | reverse complement strand
TGTTGTCAAGGCAGTGCTTTACAATAAAGACAATAAATTTTTAGCTTTAAAAAACGACGGCTTTGATACTTTTGATTTGCCAGGTGGGCATATAAAAGAAAATGAAGAATTAGTAGACGGTCTTAAGAGAGAAGTAGAAGAAGAAACAGGTTTAAAAATATCTAATGTTAAAAAATTAAATTATATATACGATAATAGGATGCATTTCTATAAAGCAGCTTTACCATCAGAAAATATAAAGCTAAGTGAAGAACACAGTGAATATGAATTAACCGATATGAATAGTAAAAGTAAAATTCATAATAAATTTAAACCTGCAGTAGAGGAGGTATTGAAAAATGTCAGTCAATAAAATTTTAAAGTATAATCGCAGAAGCTCTAAAAAACTAGGATGGGAGCCAGAATGGTTTGGGTGCGACAACATCGATGAGGAGCTTGTCGACAAAGTAAAAGAGTTTCAGCAAGAATTTGATTTGGATGTTGATGGATATGTTGGGCCAGCTACTCACCGCAGGCTTTTGCTTGAACGCGAAGATGACGACCAAGCAACAGGATTATTAATTAATGGCGAGATTGTTCCAATTGAGTGGGACAAAGTTAAGATCGATTTAATTAAACCAGGCTGCTATTCAAAGCAAAAAAGAAAAAGAATACCAAGAATGATTGTCACTCACTTTGATGTGTGCTCTTCTGGGCCGGCTTGCAAAAGAGTTTTAGAGAATAGAGGTATATCGAGCCACTTTGTAATTGACAATGACGGAACCATTATACAAATGGTGGATACAAATCATACAGCGTGGCATGCTGGCTCAGTAAATAGAAGATCTATTGGTATTGACATCAGCAATGCTTATTATGTTAAGTATCAAAAGAAATATACTTCAAAAGGTTTGCCACCAAGACCTATCGTTGAGGATTCTGTTGTGCACGGTCGCAAACTTAAGCCTCATTTAGGTTATTATCCGGTGCAAATTGAAGCATATAAGGCCTTAATTAAGGTTTTATGCAAACATTATAAGATTCCATTAGAGTGTCCTTTGAACGAAGATGGAACTTTGTTGACTGGTGTGCACGGACCTTCATCAAAAGCAAAATTTAAAGGCGTTGTTAATCATTATAACCTGACCAGAAACAAAATTGATACTGCAGGTTTAAAGTTAGATGAAATATTAAAAGAACTGAGGGAAGAATGAGACAAAAAACTTCAATGAATGTAGATTTAAACTCCGCGCAGGACGTAAAATGTCCTAGTTGCGGTCACTTGTATTTTAAAACTCTTTATAGAATGAAGAGGCTAAGCGCATTGGTGTCACCAAATGGTCAAGAAACCTTTGTGCCTGTGCAGGTTTTAGCTTGTGATAGCTGTGGAGAAGTTGTACAAGACATAGAATAGGAATAATAAAAGTGAATTTTAATAAAAAACTGTGGGAAGAGTTCAAAAGAGACGTTCGAAAGCTAAATTTAAGCACATTGGTGCCTAATGATAAGCTTATACCGGGTATTTGGGATGAAAAAGAGAATTTTAATCCTGAAGTTCGACAAAAATTACTTAAAATAGCTCAAGATTTCTTTGAAAGTCTTGATTTAAACGTTGCAATAGACGATATTACCGTTACAGGCTCTGGCGCAAGCTATAATTGGTCTAAAATGTCTGATATTGACCTTCATATCCTTGTTGATTACCGAAAAGTAGACGAAAATACTGATTTAGTAGGCGATTATTTTAGAGGAAAGATCTTTGTTTGGAATCAAAAGCACGATATCGAGTTTTTTGGCCATGAAGTAGAGATATATGTACAAGATACAGAAGAGCCACACCACTCATTAGGTGTATATTCGCTTATGAAAGACGAATGGCTAACAAAACCTGAAAAAGAGGACGTTAAAATTGACCTAAAAGGTGTCAAAAAGAAGGCAACTATGCTTATGGACTGCATCGAGAGGATCTACGACCTGTTTGAAGACCAAAAGTATAGAATTTCGCTAAAATGTGCCGAAAAAATGAAGGATAAGATAAGAAAAATGCGTCAGACGGGATTAGATGACGGTGGAATTTACTCAGTAGAGAATTTATCCTTCAAAGTCTTGCGTAGAAACGGATATATCGGCGATTTAAATGAAATTATTAACAAATCATACGATAAAATCAACTCTTTAACACAAAATTTCGTAAAAAAGCTAAAAATGTACGTTTCAGAGCCCAAAAATCAAGAAAATGAAGGATTTCAACGCCTTCAAGAGCTTGAAAAGTTCCAAAAATCACTAAAAAGACGCCATGAAAGGCAAAAAAGACGCTTAATTTCACACGGAAATCAAGAAAATAAGCCCCCTTATAGCACTAAACCTAGCTATAAAAGAAGCAAAAGCGCACCCCCAGGATTCGGTGGATCATAAAAATTTAAGTATTTTAACCTATTAAAATACAAAAAACTAATTATTTAGAGCCTTTTTGACCGTGAGGAAGCTATTATGGATCGCAAATTACTAGAAATAGTCATAATTGACGAGTTAGTCAATAATTTAATCTCTGAAAATCAATACGTTATCACCGAAAACCAACAAAATTGGATAAGTGAAGCAATGTTGACTTTGGAAAGAGTTTTTACTGACCAAGAGCGTCAAAAATTAATTCAACAGTATGTTGATGCTGGCGATACTCGCCAGGAAGCAGAGCAAGCAGTTGCTGATGCTGAAAAAGAAACAGAGGCAGACTTACCTGGCCCTGGTCAAGATGACACTCCTGGCAGATTAGATCCTAACGAAAAGAAAGCTGCTAGCGATGTACAATCTAAAATTGCAAGAGCAATTAAAAAGAATGGCATCATTGGTGCGCCGGCAAAAGCTGCTCTTGGAGTTACTGGTAATGTTTTAAAAGCTTTGTTTGGGCAAGGTGTGTTTAATCAGCCAGATGATGCGGAGTTAATTTTAAAACAACTAAGAAATGTAGAAGATCCTGCTGTTGTTGCACAGAGGGCATTTGATGCTCTATTTCGTTACAAAGATGTTGTTGGTACAGCAGCTGTTCAAGATATCAAATCAGATGCTACTGATGCAGTGACACAAATAAAAGCATCGGGTGATGATTCAGGTGCAACGATGTCTAAAGATGTTCCTCTCTCAATTACAAAGCGTCAAAAAGAAACAAAACCAGGCGAAGGTCAGCCGGCAGAAGTTCCTTTGAACTCTTACTTCCAAAAGAAGTTAGGGTTATCGCCGCAATCTGCTAACAGACTGTCTAAAAACATAGGATCCTACTTGAAATCTCGTGGAATTCCAATTGCAGAGTCAAAGCTGGTAAGCTTATTGGAACAAAGATTAATGTATAAAAAAGCAGACTTTGATCGTGCACGAGATTCCCTTAAAAAAATTGACGATCGTCTAGAATCTGGAAAGTTAACAGCCGCTCAGAAAGGTATATTGCAAAGAGATAAAAGAAAACTGCAAAATCAAATTAAAAGAATGGAAAAAGATCTAGCAGATCAAAAAGGGTCTATCAAAGGCAGAAAAGACGCTGAGCGTGCCGAGTTTCAATCCAAAAAGAAAGATATCGAAGGCCGCGCAAAAGGTAAAGGCACTGTCAGTAATATTCTATACAAATACCTTGCACGTCAAGGAAAGAAAGATCCCAAATTTCAAAAGATGTTTGGAGATGATCCAAAGAAACTAGATAAAGTTGCGAAGCAAACTAGAAATATGCTCCGTAGGCAGCTTAAACGTAGAGGCTATGATATGGACAGCGCCGAGATTAAAAAGATAATGCTTGAAATGCTTATCAAAGAAGATATCCACTTAATCAAAGACAATACTAAATTCTTTGCAGAACAACTTGTTAAAGAACTAAAAAGCCGTGGAGTGATCTAAGTTGAAGCCCACCATTGAAAATAAAACTGGCAAAGATATGAAAGAGCTTATGGAGATGGTGCATAGGCTTTATCCATATTCGCAAAAGCGACTTGGATTCAACAAGCCGGCTCATATTGAGTTTCACTCTGATCCAGAGAACGCTTCAAAAATGCTAGGCAAAACTGCTTACTATAATCCTGCACAATTTAAAGTAGTTGTGTATACTGATGGTAGACACCCAAAAGACATACTTCGCTCTCTTTCACACGAGTTAGTTCATCATGCTCAAAATTGCAGAGGTGAGTTCGACAAAGGTATGGAAGTCGGCGAGGGTTATGCACAGAAAGATAAGCATCTTAGAGAAATGGAAAAAGAAGCTTATCTAGAAGGAAATATGATTTTTAGAGATCTAGAAGATTCAATCAAGGAGACAAAAACAATGAATGAAGATACTATTAGAGAGGTAGTTACAAAACTACTTGAAAAACTTACAAATGAGGGTAAAGTACCACCACAACTTGCTCCATTTGTGAAGAAAGCGCAAGACAAAGCAAAAGATAAAAAAGATGATGATAAGTCTGATGAGAAAGACGAAAAAGATGAAAAGCCAAAAAAGAAAGATGGCGATGCTAAGCCTGATTTTCTAGACTTAGATAAAGATGGCAATAAAGACGAGCCTATGAAAGACGCAGCAGAAGATGCACAAAATGAAGTGATGGGCTTTGAAGGTGACGAAGAAACAGAAGTTACCAAAAAAGATATCAATCCAAAAAATGAAAGTGCTGAGCGACGACATCAAAATAGACTCAACGAAGCTTTGATGAATAAGTGGTGTAAATAATGGCATCGGAGCACACAGATTCAGATGCATTTCGTCAGACTATAGAGCCAGAGACAGATTTTACAATTGTCTCCTATCGAAATCTGGCCGATCAATATGACAAAGACGCATCTGTTGAGCAAGTACCAATTAGATTAAATGTTAAAGGTCCTTTATCTTTGAGAAGGGGTGGGACAATGGCTGACGGTACTACTTTCTCACAAGAGCCATACCAAGTTTTGGTTGGCGATAAACAAGTTGTATGAGGTTTAAACTATGGGTTACAAGCATATGTCCCACATATATGAGAATCCTGATCTCACCTTCGCTGAAATAAAAAATATTTTTACGAAAGCATCTGAGGGCGAGTTAGAAGGTACAGAAAAAACAGATGGACAAAATATGCTTGTCTCTTATTCTGTTGTGGATGGCGAAGCCAGAGCAGCTCGAAGTAACAGTATGCTAAAAGGCACTTATCTTGTCAAAGGCAAGGGCCGTGTTAGAAAGCACGCACCTGGTGGTGTCAATGCGATAGGCTGGGCTGAAAAATGGGCAGATCATCCGTCGAAATCAGTTCGAGCAGCTTTTGTTGAAGCATTCGAAATTTTTGAAAGAGCCTGTAACTCTTTAACGCCAGAAGAGCAAGAAGCAGTTTTCGGCGATGGTGTTAATTATATGGTCTTTTACAACTGTGAGGTTCAAGATCCTCGCAATATGAATACAATTCGCTACGATAAAAAAACTTTGACAATTCATAGAGTTGGTCATCTTTATATAGATCTAAGTGATGGTGGAGTTAGAGACATAAGTGTTGATAGGAACGCCGTTGAATTACAAAGAACTCTCCGAACAATGCAAAAAAGCATTGAAAATAGCGAGTTTGCTTTAGAAATAAATGCAATTAGACAACTTAAAGGATTAGCTGATAAAGCTCCATTAAAGAATGCTATCAAGCAGTTAGAAGCAGTCATTGATAAGGTTGGATTGTCAGATAATCAGACAGTTGGAGAGTATACTTTAAAAAGATTGATTTCATCAATTAGATCTTATGTTGAGCTACCAGTTGAAAAAGAGAAGCTATTAATTAGAAAAATTCTTGGCTATAAAGGCTTAAACATAAACTTAGTTAAAAAAGATTTAAGCCCCGATCAAAAAAATTTAGTTAATAAATTATACTCTGAAAGGCGTATGTTGCTTACAACAGCAATTCGACCTGTTGAAAATGTTATTCATGACTTTGCAGTTGAAATGCTTAAAGGAGTGGAAAGTAGATTCGTTTTAGACCAAGACTCTGAAATTAAAAGATTAAGAAGAGAAATTTCTAACAAAAGAAAAGAAATCGAAAATAGTGGCGATAAAGAAAAGATTGATTTGATGCTAAGACATTTTGAAAAGATTAAAGATATTGAAAATATTTCAACAGCTGCTGAAGGTTTTGTTTTTGACTATGATGGACAAACTTACAAGTTCACTGGTAACTTTGCTCCAATCAATCAAATACTTGGCATTGGAAAGTATGGGGGCAGAGGCTCAGTTGATGAAGATCTACTAGCAGAACAAGATTCCGAAGAAAGAATCATTGCACTTATACCTGGTAAATTCAAGCCACCTCACAGGGGGCATCTGAATATGGTTAAGCATTATTCAGAGCTGGCCGATGAAGTTAAAGTTTTAATCTCGCCTCTTTCTAGAAAAGCTGGTGATGTCGATATTGACGCAGAAGATGCAATTGCCGTGTGGAAAATATATCTTCAGAATGCAGGATTAACCAATGTGACAGTGATGAGATCTCCGAAAGAATCTCCTGTCGGTGCAGCATTTGATTTTGTTTCAAATGATGTTAATAATCCCGATTACTCTCAGCCTGGTGATAGTATTATTCTTGGTGCTAGCACGAAAGGTGGAGATCAAAGTCGTTTTGCTGGCAATGTTCAAAAGTATGCACAAGAAGGTGTAACTGTTTTAAATCCTATGGAATATGTCTTTACACCGCCAGAGGATATACCTTATAATGCTAGTGATTTTAGAAATGCTATCGCTCAAAGGGAAGATATATCTAGATTCTTACCAGAAGAGTCTATGAACAGTCAAGAAGAGATTATGGCCATATTAGGTGATTCTGAAAAAAAAAGTTTGACCATGGAATACCTATTTTCTTTGGTTGAGGAAGTATTAGAAGAAAAAAAGAAAAAGAAAGATAAAGAAGAAATTGATGAAACTTCCGCTATGGGTGCCGGCGCAGTTCAAGGCGCACCAGGCAATAACGAAGATGAGTCACTAATTAGAGAAGAAGATCAGTAATACAGGAGTCTTATATATGAAAATTGATAGACAACAATTCTTGCAAGAAATGAAAGTTCGCAAGTTTATTCGCAAAGGCATTGAGTTGTACTTTGAGAAAAAAGAACAGGAAAACAATAAAGCTGTTTTAGAAGAGCAGAAATTAAGATCTATCATAAGAGATCTTATAAAAGAAACCGCGACACCTGACAATGATCCGGCGCCAGCAAAATCAACTGGTATTAATGTGTTAGAAGATCTTCTTAAAAAAATTATTCCTGTATTAGAAATTGACTATAAAAAGCTTACTTCTGATAAGGCCCAGAGAGATTCGTTTAGAGCGCATATTGTTAAAGGAGTTGAAGATGTATTGGCTCCCCCAAAAGCTCTCAACAAAGCCGGCGACGCTGAAGATCCAGTGATGGAGCAAGAAGATGAGATTGATATTCGAGTCGACTCTGATAAGCCAGAAGACGATGCATCTTTTATTGATATTGAGCCAGAAAAGAAAGAAGAGCCAGAGGAGCCTCCTGATGAGAGAGAGGCTTTTGGAATTGGCGATCAAGATGAGACTGGTAGAAATATCGCTTTTGAATCGTTTAAAAAGGTTCAATCTGCAATTGTTGATTCCTGGGACGTATTATCAGATGAAAAAGATCAAGAGCTTTTTTATGATTACTTAATCACAAATTTAAAATTATACTTTGATAAATTTGAAAACGATCTTGGCGGTGTAACCGAGCCAACAACTGACGAGTATGAGCAGGAAAAAGAGGGCGATCCTGCTGAAATCTAATGTGGGATAAAAAAAATAAAAGGTACACCAAGCCTGATCAAGAGTACTATTCCATTGTCAATAAATTAAGATCTGAAAATAAAATTACAGAAGATTTCGAAATTATGTTGACAAGTCTTACTTTAGAAGATATAATAGCTCTTCGTTTGGAGCTGGGATCAAGAGCAGTAAGCGGAAAACTGTATGGTCTTAAACTCTGGGAAAGCATTCCTAATATTGCAAAAGAAGCAGTATTAAAGTATGTATATTCAGCTTCTAGAACCAAAGGTGAGGCAGCTGCTTTCTTAGGTATTAATAAAAGTGATTATTCAAAATTACTAAAACGATATAATATTACTAATTATTTTATAAAACCAGCTAAGTCTGAGGAGTCATAATCATGTCTAACGATTTTAAATTAATAATGGAAAATTGGAATCAATATGTCAGCAATATAAATAATGTTGATAATACAATCTTTGTTTTAAAAGAAGGAAAATATCAAGAAGATAATTTTGATATCCTTTTAGAGAAGTTAGACTCTGGTCTAATGACTGAAACTCAGCTAGTAGAAATGCTGGAAGCTTCAATTGATTATGAATGGTCTCTTTTAGAAGAGCAGTTTTTAGGTAAGCTAGCCGGCAAGGCAAGAGACTTTCTCAACAAGGCAACAGAAAAGATTAATGATTTTGTTCTTAAATACAGTTTAAAGCTGATGAACTTGGCACAAAGATCCATCACAGCAGCTGTCAAAGGTCTTTCGAAATTAGCTGGTCCTTTAAAAAGACTTATGAAAAGTCATCCAGGCTGGGCAAAGGTTGGTGCAGGTCTTGTCGCTGTAACAGTTATGACAATGATCTTAGCCGCTGCTGGTGGAGATGCTCAAGCCGCTGTCGCTGGTTTCAATCCAGGCGAAATTATGACACAAAATGAAATTAACGCAATGAAAGGATTAGTAGGCGACATGGAAACTGTTTTAAGAGATATGGGAGTTGATAAATTTGACGCCTTAGAGATTACGGTTTCAGCAATTGAAGAAATAGATAAAGCTGCGCAGGCACAAGAAGTTATTGATCTTTCAAAGATTGAAGGCATAAAAGGTAAGGTTTTAAGAGTCAGCCTTGAAGAGCTAGGTGATTTAAAAAGAGTTATTCAAGATCCAAACACCCCCAAAGAGGACTTAGTAGATGCTCTTGAAAAAGTTGAACGAGCCATTAAGCAGGGCGCTTCTACAAAAGTTTCCAGAACATAATCAGCATTTTATTTTTTTCTTAACAAAAGCCAAATAAGTAGATACTCTATCTTTACAAGCGGGTGTCGAAAGGTTGGCTTTTGACCAATGCTTTTACAATGAGGATTTATAATGACAGTTAAAGAACTTAAAACAGAACTCGATCGAGTTTCTAGTCGTGTTTCAACAATGAGAGATGACATCGCGTTGATTCAAAATGATTTTCAAAATTTTAAAACCAACGTTAGTAAAGATTTAAAAAATATCGTTGAGTTTTTAGGAAAAAAAGGTAAATAAAATGATTGTTAAAAAAGGAAATAATGTAAAGGTGCACTATGTTGGCACTTTGGGCAGTGGTGAACAATTTGATAGCTCACACGAGCGCGGCGACACTTTGAGCTTCACAGTTGGATCTGGCCAGATGATTAAAGGCTTTGATGCAGCTGTTGTTGGGATGAAGGTTGGAGAAACAAAAACAGTTACCTTGGGAGCAGACGACGCATATGGACCTCATTTAAAAGAGGCAATAGTTAAAGCACCAACAACTGCTTTTCCACCTGATTTTGATTTTCAAGTTGGTGCCTTGGTTCAAGGAAATTCTCCAAATGGTCAGCCATTAGTTGCCAAAATTCTTTCAGTTGAAGATGATGGTGTTACATTGGATCACAATCATCCATTAGCTGGCGAAGATTTAACTTTTGAGATTGAATTAGTTGAATGCGATGGCGCCGATGAGTGAAGAAAAAGAAGAAAAACATCAAAAACCAGGCAAACCTTGGAATAATATAGCGACTTTTGATACTTATAAAGAAGCAGACTCTTTAAGAAAAGAAAAACAGTCTATCTTTGAAAACCAAAATATTCAAGGGATGCAAGTAAAAGTTAAGAGAAAACACTCTAACGGTAAATTTGTTGTTAAGACTCGTTTGCATCCTGATTTTGAACAAACACAAAAGAGGAGTAGCAAGAGTGCCAAGCGGAAAAATAGAAAGTCTAGTAAAAGAAATTCAGAATAGAGAAAACCTGTCTTCTTTAAGGCAGGTTTTTGAACTTTACCCCTATTTAGGAGAGCTTTATTATAAAGAACAGCAAGGTGAAGTTGTAGATCCTTCTGAGTTTAAAGAAGAAAATTTTAAAGATAAAAAAAGATTACTTTTAGGTTAAGATGCAAAATAAAAAATTTGAGTTTCATTTTGGATTTGGATCAAAGATAGAGAATATTCGTGTCTCAGTATTTGAAGAGCCATCGTTTCAAGAGGCTGTAAGAAAAGCTTATGTTAAATTATCTTATCTTAGAAGCACAACTGGTGAAAGTTGGAAAATATTAAAAGTAATCGATGAATCTTATTGGCGGTTGCAAGATGAGTAAAATAAAAGATATATCATTGGCTGATTGGGGCAGAAAAGAAATAAAATTAGCCGAGGCAGAAATGCCAGGCTTAATGTCTTTAAGAGATAAGTACCGTGATTCTAAACCTCTTAAAGATGCAAGAATTGGCGGATGTCTTCATATGACAATTCAAACTGCAGTCCTGATTGAAACGCTAGTAGAATTGGGTGCGTCTGTTAGGTGGACAAGCTGTAATATTTTTTCAACTCAGGATCATGCTGCAGCTGCAATTGCTGCAGCAGGAATACCTGTTTTTTCTTGGAAAGGTATGACAGAAGAAGATTATGTTTGGTGTATGAGGCAAGTCATAGATTTTGAAGATGGTCCAATGAATATGATATTGGATGACGGTGGCGACTTGACTAATTTAGTTTTAGAAGAATATTCAGAATTAACAGAGCACATTCTTGGCGTTACAGAAGAAACAACAACAGGAGTGCTAAGGCTTTACGAAAGAGTAAAAAATAATACACTTCCATTACCAGCTATTAATGTTAATGATTCTGTTACAAAATCAAAATTTGATAATAAATATGGCTGTAAAGAATCTTGTGTTGATTCGATAAGGAGAGCAACTGATATAATGATGGCTGGCAAGGTTGCGACTGTCGCAGGTTATGGCGATGTAGGAAAGGGCTCAGCAGCTTCTTTGGCAGCAGCAGGTTGTCGTGTTATAGTTACAGAAATTGATCCTATTTGTGCACTGCAAGCTGTTATGGATGGATTTCAAGTGCTCAAGATGGAAAATGCTATACCAGTATCAGATATAGTCGTAACAGCAACTGGTAACTTTAATGTTGTCAACGAATCTCACTTTGATCAAATGAAAGACAACGCTATATTGTGTAATATTGGACATTTTGATAATGAAATCAATGTTGCTTGGCTTAATGAGAATGCAGAAAAAATAAACATTAAACCACAAGTTGATTTATATAATATGGAAAATGGCAAATCTATTGTTGTTTTAGCAGAGGGCAGGTTGGTTAATTTAGGCTGTGCAACAGGTCATCCAAGTTTTGTGATGTCTAACAGCTTTACAAACCAAGTTTTAGCACAAATAGAATTGTGGCAGCATAGCGAAGATTATGATTGTGATGTTTATGTTTTGCCTAAAAAACTAGATGAAGAAGTAGCTAGATTGCACTTACAACACGTTAGTGCAGAGTTAGACGTCTTAACAGAGGAACAAGCTAAATATATCAATGTTAAGGTTGATGGTCCGTATAAATTAGATCAATATAGATACTAATGCGTGGTAGCTCAGTTGGTAGAGCAGGTGGCTGTTAACCACCGGGTCGCAGGTTCGAGCCCTGCTCACGCAGCAATGCACTAGACTAATTAAGTTTGGTGTTTATTACTTATATAACTTTAAAGGAGTAAGTATGAAAAACATTTTTACAATGTTTGTTTTAATGTCTTTAACCGTCGCTTGCGGCGATGATGTCAATGACGAAGTTGTTGATAATCTAGATGCAGTCGAGGCAGTCGATGTTCTCGAAGAGGTTGAAGAAAATGTTGCCGTTGAAGGTGACTCTGCAGTCGAAGAGGAAGTTGACAACTCGGATGATGCAGTTGAGGAAGAGGAAGTGGAGGATTCCGAAGAGCCCCCAGCAGAAAATGAGGAGGATCCACAAATGGATGGTGATCCGACTCGCTTCGAATCAAGTCGTTTTAACCCGCACGACCCCATTCCTTAACCTCTGGCCCCTGCGGGGGCCTTTTTTTTGCCTTCTTAGCTCAGTTGGCCAGAGCAGCTGATTTGTAATCAGCAGGTCCACGGTTCGAATCCGTGAGAAGGCTTCAGATATGCGCCCGTAGCTCAGCTGGATAGAGCAACGGCCTTCTAAGCCGTAGGTCACAGGTTCGAATCCTGTCGGGCGTGCCAAACGAGATTTATTATGAATGATAAAGTATATTACGATGAGAGCTGTTACGTTTGTTCCTTAGAAATAAACGCAGTGCGAAAGCGAGGCGAAGCCTGCGGCATCACATTTGTTGATATTAGTGATCCTAATTTTAATGAAGAAGGTGATTTTGAAACAGAAATGGTGGGGCAGTTTAACGGGGAACCTACCATTGGTGCCGACACGTTCCGCTTAATGTACGAAAAAATGGGATTTAAAAAAACTGTCGCGATTACAAGACTACCAATATTAAAGCAGATTTTTAATTCTGGATATTGGATTTTTGCGCACTGTATTAGACCATATTTACCAAAAAAAAATAATGAAAGTTAAATTTATAAATTTTGGTCTTGGAAAGAAAATGGCGGAGATTAATGATAAGTATTATATTTTTGTTTCTGTTGGCCATCCGTGGAACGAGTGTGCTGCTTACCTATCTGATGAAAAAGGCAACATACTTCAAGATGAGCCAGTGCTTTACAGTGTCGGTGGTAGCGCTTACAGTTTGGCTATGGAGTTAATATGACAATCGGCAAAGATT
>Ga0209348_1001193_pt1 | contig 12788 bp, 36 predicted proteins | sample ETNvirenome_2_30_FD_184065 | JGI IMG/M metagenome (GOLD analysis project Ga0209348, IMG submission 184065) | Marine viral communities from the Pacific Ocean - ETNP_2_30 (SPAdes) (version 2) | ecosystem: Environmental > Aquatic > Marine > Oceanic | place: Pacific Ocean | collected 2013-06-22 | reverse complement strand
AATATTGCAACATTATTAATTCAAAAGCTAACAATAAAAAACAATATAAACAACAGAAAGCGAGAAAATATGAATAAATATAAAATAACAGACTGGACAATCACCGCAATAGTTGAAAGACCAGACAGCACTTGGTTTGATCACACTATTACTGATTTTCCAGAAAATATAGGAATTACAATAAATGAGTGGTTAAAAGATTATAAAACAACAGAAGAAGAAATCAAAGAAAGTGCGACATCATGACAAGTATTAATTTTTATTGCTATGTAATACTTTTATTTGTGATGATAGTATTAATAATAACGTAAAACAAAGGGGAAAAAATGGTATATAAAAAAAAAGATAAAACAGAAAAAAATTGTCCAAAATGTTCATCAAAATTATACAACGAGATAATTAAAGAAATTGATTATCCTTATGTATGTTTAAATTGTGATGAAAATTTTTATAATTTTGAAATAAAAGAAAGCGAAAAATAAAATGGCTATAGATTTTGACGCATTAGATTTAGTTAGAACTAGAAACAAAGCTAAAATGTATGAGCAACAACAAAAAGAAAAAAGAAAAAAAGATCAGATATATTTTGAGGGTGTTGATAAGTTAAACAAACTTGCAAATGCTTATGACAAAGCAACTGATCAAGGTATAAAAGAAGTATATAAAAAAAAGTGGTTTGAGCTAGTTAAAATGTACGCAAACAAAATATAGAAAGGTAAAAAATAAAATGACTAAATTAATACATATAACCCAACATAATATTAATTATGGTAAGCAAGGTTGTAAAAATAATTGTCCGATTGCTTTAGCATTAAAAAGAGATTATCAGACAAAAAATGTTGAAGTTGATATTGATGATACAGGCAATGATTTAGTATCAATTAAAATAAATAATAAAAAAATTAAAATAGATGAAGCTCAAGAAGATTTTGTTGATACATTTATTAAAGATTTTGATGATTATAGAGGTTATGTAGAACCTTTTAAATTAAAAATAAATGAATAAACAACTACAACAAAATTTATCTGTAAGGGAATTGGCAAAAATATTATTTAATACTCTTAAAGATGAGAATGGTCTAGCAATCAGAATGATTGTTAGAGATTATAACAATAAACAAATGGAGAATAAAAATGTTAAGCAAATACGAAGCATGGCTACAAACAGCTCAATCTAACGAATCAATAACGTATCATGAGGGTTATCTTGCAAGAGATAGGTTTCACAGTAATACTACAAGGGATATTGCAAATCTTTTTATGAGGTGTGCAGAAAATAAAACAGTAGTATTATTTCAAAAAAGATTGAAACATGGATCAACAAATCATGATCCTGTTTTTCAATATGTGGCAAAGAAAATATAATAACAAACAGAAAGGGAAAACAATGACAAAAGAAGAAAAAATGTTTGAAGATTTTAAAGAAAAAATGTTCAAAGAAATAAAAAAATTCCATAAAGCAATGGAAAAAACTGATTTGCATAAAGACAATCCAAATTTTGCAAATTATTTAGTAGGTGATTTTTTAAATTTTGAAAGTGTTGGATTATATTATTGTGCAGGTGATTGTAGGCATGAAGTAAAAAAACACATGAAAGAAAACTTACAAAAAGTTTCAAATATTTTTAAAACAAAATATGTTGAAAACAAAAACAGTAAAAGATTAAATTAATCTTTATTATCTGAGGGTGTAATATCTGTTACATCCTCAGAAACATCAATCAAATCATCTTGATTATCTTCCCAAGAAATTTTTATACTTTGATCTGTCTTAACTTGTTGAACTTTATTATCAGAATAAAGATCAGTTAATTTATTAGCAAGGAAAGTTATAAATTTTGTCTTCTCACGGATCCACAAGATAGCGTTTGGATCTTCTATTTCTTGATACTTAAATACTTGTAACAACTTATCAATTAAAGTTTGTACTCCATACTTTCTAGCTTCCGTTATTTTTATTTCTAATTCTGGATTTTTTTTTAAGTACGCATAAAACTTCATCAAGCTGAACGGATATTCCTTTTGATCCTCCAGAATTTCGGTAAGGGTTTTTCCATTTGCTAGTTTGTCGCAAATTATATCTGCTTGGTTTGTTGTTATCAATTCCTGGTTTGATTTTTTCGTAGTAATATTCTTTGAGTTTCTTATTATCATAATTTTTAAATTGTATTAGTTTGGATAGCTGTTTGATCCTAGTTTCATCTGTGTAGTTTTCTTTTTTAAATCCCTTAACATTTTGATAGCCATGATATTTACACTTATAAACATTGTTTGCAAGTAGATAACCCTTCATTTTACAAGGTATTTTTAATCCTTTTCTTAATCCTGCACGAGTAAAACCCTGGCAGAATACCTTACGCATTTTAAAACCTGGCATTTACTTACTTTCCCATGGTTTAATACCATTACGAATATTATATGCTTTTTTTTCTTTATATCTTGGATTAGTTTCTTTTTTTATTTTGGACAATGCCGACAATATTTTATCAGCATTTACATATGTGGCTTTGCTTTTTATTTCGTTATCTTCTTTAAGTTGAATAGCTTGTTTACATAAATAAACATTAACTTTTTCATTTTTTAAATCTTCGATAGGCAGTTTAGATAATTCCTCAATTATTCTCTGACTATCCCCTGCCAAACTCTTAACTATTTTACCTATATTATTAATGGATATTGTTTCTTCTAATGTAGTCGTATTACGGCTATCTCGTGTCGGTGACACGGCTATCTGAGTTGGTTCGTAAAGTTTTTCAGCTCTCAAAAATACTTCATTTACAACATAAGTTTTTCCAGATCGACCTCGAATAGATTTAACAATATTAAGTTTATTTAAAGTTTCCAAACACTCTTTGATTGTAGTTCGGCAAAGTCCTGTATCTTTATGAATTGTTTCGTGCCTTAGTCCTGCCTTATATCCATTCTTCTTCCAAGCATATTTCATAACAGATAAAAAAACATTAAGACAATAAGACTTCTTAACTCCGTCAATAATATCTAAATGGTGGTATAGCTTATAGGTAATATGTAAAAATCCCCTAGATGTATTCATTTATTTTCCTTTCTTACAGTTTTTACTATGGTTTATATGGAGGTTTCGCAAAATGTCGACCCATTGATCCTCATTCATGTGTTGAAACTCTGTCTTAGAGCTACGTATACGCTTGATTCTAAAAGTTAGGCTCCCATGTGTCGTTTGTTTATAGAATACTAAAAAGCAAGGTATGTTTAGGCGTTCAGCGATGATCTTTGACAAGGTTGTAGCCTTATATTTCTGGTCTTTATCATAGCAAGTTTCAATTATAGCAAGTGGCTCGTAACAATAAGCACAACACTCAACAGAATCAATATCAATCATGGCAATTCCGTCATATTTTCTATGCCAATCATTATAATCGCCATTACTAAAAGCATATGTGTATCGTGCCATTATTTTTTTTCTTTTAATAATTTTATTTCGTATTCTTTTATTTGTATCTCGTTTTCAAGCGACAAAATTATATCAGCTTGTTTCTTAATATATTTCTTGGCTCGTTCTAATTCTTTTTTACATTCAGTTTCATCAAAAATTCCAGAGTAAGTCATTTTTCATATATTATTTTTTTAACTACTGATCTAGGATAAGCTGTAATGTTTCCAATAGATAACTTATCTTCATCATAAAAAAATGAGGTAAATATTTTAACTACTTTAGAATCTTTATAATATAAATATCCTATATCCTCACACCAAGTATAACTAAACTTATCAACATCAGATAAATCATCATACCATTGTGAAGAGGAGCAAATATCTTGCCAAATTACACGCACTTTTTTATATGGTAGTTTTTTTTTAATCATTTTCCTTCCGTTATATACCTTTTAGAACTATTGACAATAGCCAAAAATTGTACTAGTACCAATAAAAAAAATGGAAAAAAACAAAATAGAAAAAGCATTTTCAATATTTAATGGTGGTGAAGGATTGGATCATTGGTCTTATTCTAGCACCTCAACACCATTTGCAAAAAATATTTTAGGTTACTCATTCCCTCAAGAAGTTAGAAGGAAGTTTCCATTTAGATACAAAGCAAACTTTGGCAACTTAGTAAACAATGTAGTCCAGAAACAAATAGCAGATGTAATTTATAAAACCAAAACAATTAAAGAGACAAAGTGGGATCGAAACTTTAATGTTTGTTTTAAAGCTGAGCAAGAAGCAATCAATATTAATCCACCAGTTGACGCAAAAGATAAGTACGGCAGAGAAGCTATGATTAGATTTGCGATGGATTGTATTCCTATTACAAAAAAAGTTGTGCAACAAATAATGGGTAAAGATAAATTAGTTTGCGAAAGATATGTAGAGCTAAAAGAATTTGATATGATCAAACATATTCTAGGTAGAATAGATTATGAAAGTAAAACAAAATTTATAGAATTAAAAACTAAGCCACCTAATTTAAGGAAGGTTAAAGGTAAAGAAGAGTGGAACATGATCACTCAAGAATTACCTACAGAGCCTACGATTGAAAACCTTACACAAACTTCGTTCTACTACATGGCAACAAAGAAGATACCTTACTTGGTATATGTTAATGACAAAGACTATGTCATCTTTGATAAGAGCCATGAGTTAATGAAGGCAGATCACTTGCAACATCTTTATAATAAAATGATTGATAAAATTTTATTGTGGGAAAAGATGATTATGTTTTGTGAAGGCGACATCGAAAGATTAGCTTTGATGATGGAGCCACCAGACTTAAATCATTTCTTTTATTATAAAGATTTAGCAGATGAACAAAAACAACTAATCAATAAACTATGGGGTATTAAATATGAGTAGTGAAAACAATAACGTATATAGAATGGGAAGTAAAAATATGACAAACATACACAAGAAGTTACACAATGCTTGTAACCAAGCAAAGTCTGTGCAAAAAGCAAGTAAGGTTAAAGGTATGCCTTTTAATCCTTTACTTCATGATGATGTGCAAAGAGTAGCAATGGATGCTTTGCTAAGTAACAATTTATATCCAACCTGCAATTACATAACAGATGTTACAGATAGATTTGTAATTGTAACTTGCACTATGAGAATAACTGACATCGATGATCCTGGAAGTTTTATTGTCATTGATGGATGTACTGCAATGGGTGGTTTAGATAAATACGGAACTGGTCAAGCAATGTCGTACAGTAAAAAGTATGCGTTCTTAAATGCACTCAATCTAAAAACAGGAATGGATTTAGAAGATGGTTACAACGCAAAACCATTTGAGCAAAATTCTGTGGAGCAATCCTCAGAACCTACCTACCTTGATGATGAGGTAGATGTAGAAGAGATCATTAACAGGATCGAACAAACTAAAACTGATAAACAATTAGCTTCGGTTAAAAGTCAAGTGAGATCAGTTGTTAATCATCTTAAAAATAATAACTTCAAAGCATACGAACAAATAAGAGATTATACTCGTAAGCATGAAGTCAAACTAACAAATAATAAACAACAATTTTTAGATGACTAATTGTTGTTTATATAACTAAGGAGTAAACATGGATAATCAATCCGAAAAAATATACATCAACTTAACCAAGAATAAAGATTGGAAGTCTCCAACAGATAAACTTCCAGTTTATATTGGTCCTAAAAATATGAAACATCCAGATAAGAACTGGACTATTGGGGTCAATATTAATGGTAAGTGGTATAATCAAGCTGCGTTTCCGTCAAAAGATCAAGACGGCAATGTCAAGGAAGGTGAATTAACAGTAATTTTAACACCAAGTGGAGCAGGAGCAAATAAAAATGCCTTTGCAAAAGCTAGTGAAGGTGCTAATAACGAATATACCTTTTAACTTAGGCTAAAGGGTATCCAGCAGGGTGGGGTTTTTTTTCCCTTTCTAATCGTTTTCCCCACCTTGCTAAAACAGGATTTAATATGACAGATAATATAAAAGAACCATCACACTACATAGCAAACAAAATTGAACCTATTGATTTTATAATTCAAAATGAATTTGATTTTTGTGAAGGCAATGTAATTAAGTATATTTCTAGATACAAAAGAAAAAATGGTATCGAAGATCTTAAAAAAGCTAGACAGTATATAGACTTTTTGATTAAAAAAGAAGTTGAAAAAACTAAATAAGTATGACAAAATTTAAAAGAATTATCAATGGAGAGTGTCATTTTGAAATGATTGAACTCTTTGATGATGTAGAGAAGGCTAGTAACACCCAAAATAGAGGTGAGTTAATAGAATGTAATATCGATAATTTAAGACTCGATTTTACAAAAGTGAAAAAGGAGCATGATGGAACAAATCCGAATGCGTCTGCAGAAGCTGAAGGATCAACAAGCGAAGAAACACGAGAAGTATCTGGAAGCAAAACTGAAAGTAAATAAGTATCAACAAGATTCTTATAAATTACTTTGGCAAATAGAGCAGACAAAAGAACAGTTAATGACAAGTAAATAGTCATTAACGTAATGATTGAAAAAAAAGAAAGGAAAACTGTAGGGGATCTATGACCATAAACGTAAGCAAACACTATCAAGAATACTTAAAACACTTAGACCAAAACACATTTATATATAAAGTTAAGAAAGCATTTCATCTTCTTACGAACCAAGAAGAAAGATTATATGAGGTAGGGTTCTCGGAAGGATTTTTATATGCTGCAAAACTTTTACAGAAACAACCTATTGATGATAGTAATAAAAAAATAATTGGAGTTGTTTACAAGAATGCAAACTTAGAAACTGTTAATAAAATAGTAGATAAGGTTTGTGAAAAATATCTTGTAAGTAAACACGATGTGTTTGGCAAAGGTAGAACTAGAGATATAGTTAGAACAAGAAGTATACTTTATAATCTTTTACATGAAGAATATAATATAAGTATCTCATCTATTGGAAGAGTGTTTGGTCAAGATCACACTACAGTTTTACATTCACTAAACAATAAACAAAACAAGTCTAGATATTGGGGTAAAGAATATCCTATATGGCAAGAGTATGAAAAATTAAAAGTAGAGTTGTTGCCAATAACTACTTCTTAAATCCAGACTTCATATTCTTGTAAGCCTTAGAACTAATTGTAGATTTCTTTTTAGATCTTGATGTACCAGCTTTTTTACGTTTGTTAATATTGTAGTACAAACCTTTACGAGCTGTCTTACCAGATTTAGTTTTGTGATAACCTTTTTTCATTACTTTTTCTTCTTTTTAGATTTTTTAATTTTGTTTTGTAAAAACTTCGGCAGAGTTTTCTGCTTAGCTGTTAGCTTACTTTTACCTTTTGACTTACCATACATAGTTATTCTCCTGTTGTTGTTTTAATTTTATCTCACAATAGTTATCAAAGCAAGAACCATCTTTACCATCATGGCAAAAATATTGTTTCTTAGCTGTGATAATCCATCCACCTTCATCACTCATTAATTGTTTGTTACATTCTTTACAGTAACCACAAATTAATGATTGAACTTTTTGTTTTTTCCAACCTTTTTTTTTCACTTCTTTTTCTTTTTCTTTTTGCAGCTACAAAAATCAAAAGTTAAAACATCTTCTACTTTTTCAAATTGATCATCTATCCAACCACAAATTTTTAATATAAATCTATCTAGCATTTCCACCTCCTTCTTGCCTGTCTTATTCTAGAATTAGGATCGTTTCTAGTTTTAGCAGAAGATCTTTTTAACTGACCTAGTGATCTAGCACAATAACTTTTTCTACGTTTAGCAGCTTTAGATCCAGGTTTTACTTTACCAGTTACTGCTGTCTTTAACTTACTACCAGGATTTGCTCTTCGATAAGCTCGAACACCTTTAGCGGTCATACCAGCTCCAGACTTTGTTGGTCTGTAGTTTGCGTTCTTACCTTTGGTAGTTTTTCTAATAGTCATAATTATTCTTCTACTATTTTTTTAATTGATTTACTACCATCTATATTAGATTCTAAGACAGCTTCTACCCTTCCACATTTATATTCTATTGAAGAATTTGCACCTCTTTCAGCTTCTCTTTTTCCTTTTAAACAATCACTCATCTTTTCTTGTATTCGGTGTTCTTTAAGTTCACCTGCAACAAACATACAAAGAGCAACAACTGTACTAATAATTGTTTCCATTAGCAAATTCTCTTTGTTTATCTTTTAATTTTTCTACATCAGATAATAGTTTATCAATTTGTTTACTATGAAATTCAATATTAACTTTGTTGGTCATATTCATTTCTTGGGTTTCTTGTAATTTTTCTACAGTTTTATATATATCTTCAATCAACATAAACTGTTCTTGGTCTATAGGTTTTTGAGTTGATGCTTCTAGTAAGTCTTGTTCAAATAATTTATTTCTAGTTTCTAAATTATTTAATCTTTCAATTACACCAAATGCAAACCAAGCACCAATAACAATGGCAGAAATAAGTCCAATTAAATTTCTTAATGGTAATCCTATTTGAGTATTATCTGATACTTTCATCTAGGTGGTCCTCCAAAGAAAGCAAGAAGTACAAACAGAATAATTAATGTAGCTGTAAAATAATAATTCATATAGGCGTACTCCATCATTATCTACCTTGACCCAAATAGCGATTAGTATTTTTTTGACGCTTCTCACCTTTGCTCATAGACTTTTTATGTTGACCTGGTCCACGCTTTTTAGGTTTATCTCTAGGTATAAAGTGTGTAAACTTTTGCTTAGCCATTACTTCTTCTTCTTTTTATATTTCTTTTTCTTCTTACCTGTTTGTTGTGAAAGAAGTGTAGGTTTCTTTTTACTATATCTTGATACCATCATTGTAGGTACTTGATTGCTCATTACTATATAATGATTGCAATAATTAAAATAACAACAGCAACTGCTATTGCTTTTTTATGCTCTTCCACAAAATGTGGAATATGATCTTTTAAGTTCATTTCTTTCCTCCTTTAAATATTTGCGTTCCTTTTATTCCATATATCGAAGCTACGACCAAAATCCACAAATTTGTGAACCATGAAGGAAGCTGCTGGAACTGTTCAAAGAACTCTTTTATTTTTGCAGATGCGTTTGGATCATCACTAAATACACCCCAAGCGATCACCAAAATTGGCAGCGTTAAAATTACAAGAACTGCCTCGTCTTTCCAATCCGATTGTCTAGCTTCAAGAAGTTTACCACTATACTCAAGCTCACCACTAGCCATCTTCTCTGCGTGTTTAGCTTGTGCGTTAGCCATCATCATTTTAGTTTCTTGTTTTTTTTTATAAATATGACTACCAGCATTTACTGCTAGTTTAATTGCACTTAACCACATCTTATATCTCCAATTATAGGTTTGTATTTCGTCTTACCATCTTCTTTGAAAGCTCTCAAGAATTGTTTTCTAGGTTTTTCTGCTACACTACAATGAACCCATCCGCTTGAAGGCTCACCAATCGTATAAAATTCAAGGATCATTTGATCCCAACCTTCTATATTATCTTTAATCCAATAAGCAAGATCAGCATTATCTACACCTGGTACTTCAAAATCTACCGCTTCAGCTTTGCAATGTTGACTATTAATTGAGCTACCTATTTTAACGCATAGCTCTGCACTACGAAATCCAGAGGTTATAATTACTGGACCAAACTCATCTCTAACTGGTTGTAGTAAAGTCTCGCAAAGGTTTTGTAGTTTAGCAATCTGATCTGAGTTAGGCTCATTAGCTATACCAAGTCTTATTGCTGTGTCTGATTTAGTTAGTTCTTGTAATGTAAAATTTTCTGATAATTTCATTCGTATATAATCCTTACGTTAAGTTTCTTTTGCTCTTTAGTTGTACCTCTAGATATAAAAGATCCTTTAATACTTCTTCTATATCCATCTTTAGGAATAGTTTTTGGTTCATTTTTTCTATAATTTTTAGACTTAACATCGTAAGCATTATACTCTCCTGTAGTCATATTTAAAGTAACAATATCTACTGGACCAAGTCCGCCAAGTGGTAAAAATACAAGTAAATTAGGATCTTCAGCAAGTCTAAGTTGAGCTTTAATTTCTGAGGTTAGACCAGTAACTGCTTTCTTTCTTCTAGCCATAAAGACCTTAGAGTTAAAGTTTTTGAAATAAAATAATGATGATAGTAAACATACCACCTATAAGAGCTGACATAGCATAGTATAAATGTTTTTTTATATCTTTAATTTCTGTTTCAATATTATGAATTTTTTGATGAGTTTGTTTCTGCATGATACGACAAAGTTTTTCGTGTGATTCTATTTTCTCTAATGCAGTATTTTTAGGCATTGATACCTTTGTGTTCATTGCAAAAATAAGAAACGTATAATTTTTCTTTGTTAAACTTTTCTATATTTTCATTAGTAACTTTAATAGTTGCTATTGCACCAGCTTTAGTACAATCAGTCCAAGTTTTAAATTCTATTGGTGATACAGATGGAGTATTACACATACCTGTTATTGCTGAGCAAATAGTGTAAGCTAATATAAATTTCATTATAAAACTATAGTGTCAGCTTCTTCTTCAGTTAGCGGTTCACCAGCTATTAGTTTAGCTTTTGCACTAGCTTTTAAATTTTCTCTAGCAGTTCTTTCTTCTTCTTCAGTAGGTAACTCTGCCATCTTAGCTTCTATATCAGCTTTAGGAATAGGTGTTGTTCCTTCTAACCATTCTATTTCGCAAGTGTTAATATCACTACCTCTAACACTTGCTATTGCGTTAGGATTTATTTTTAATATTGCTTCAAGTATCATTATCCAGCTACCTCCATTAATGTTAATGTTGATCCACAGTTTCCAGATGTGTTTTCATTATTCAGTCTATAATGATTAGCAGCACTTCCTTTGTATTGAATTTTATAAGTTAAAGCTGATGTGCTTGATGGAGAATCTAAATAGGTAAATGAAATTTGTGAACTTATGTTAGATGATGCTTGTAAAACTACCTCAAACTGTTTAATAGAACTTCCAGCTCTTAATAAATCAAAAGATATTAATTGAGAAGAACCAGAGTTAGTATTTACTTGTGCAGAACAAGTAATTAAAACTTTATTTGATGTTGATGATGGAGTTATATCCTTAGTTAATCCTGTATCAGTATAAGATGTAGAATTACTTTGAGTAAATGTTGAATATACTTGTTGTTGAACTTGCAAAACCTTACCAGTAGAAATAGCTGCTGGTAAAGCAGTTATCGCAGATATTGTATTATTGTTTGGTTTAATTATTGCCATTATGCGTTCTCCAATGTTGTAATTCTAGCTTCTAATTCTGTAAATCTTTGGTCGTTGTATGCTTGAATAAATGCAAATAATTCAGAATATCTTAAACCAAGTCTAGTTCTTTCAGTGTAACCATCAGTAGCTTCTTCTTTAGTATCTATGTAAGTGTAAGCATCTTTTTCTTCAGTTGCTTCTACAGAAATTTGTTTTTCCCACCAAGTATTAGAACACCAAAGAGCATATTTACTAGCATCTAATTCTTCATCATCAAATGCTTGTTTAACTTGTTGTGCAATTAATCCTGTGTGAGTTCTTGCGTTATCTCCTTTTTCTTCTACTGCACTATTCCATTTAAAAGTTTTAATTAATGAAGATAATTTTTTACCTACATTCATTTCAGCAGTTGTTAAAGATTGAATAGATTGTTTTTCGTTTTCGTCTGAAGTGTTTATTGACCCACCAACTGCATAGATGGTATTATAACGAACATTTGCTGTTCCTAAATCAATACTACCGTCTCTACCTGAATTTGTAGCTGTATTCCAAGGTCTGATACTATCTAAACTATCGCAATATTGAACGCCAGTATCTCCTGTTCCTATAATTAAATCTCCACCTTCACAACCAATCCTACCTTGTGTTGAACCATCTTTTCTAAATAATGCTATATCTCCATCAGATGTTGTTCTGTTTAGTATTGTAACAACATTACCGTCTACAGTTGCTCTTACACCAGAAGTGTTTGATATTTCAGTACCAGCAGTATTTTGAGTTGTAACAGTTTTATCCACCAATAAATTTCCAGTGACAGTTACTCCATCAGATGTTGTTTCTAATTTTTTAGAATTATCATAGTAAAGATTAACTGCACCATCAGCAATAGCAGTAACCATATCTTCACCAGTATATTTTTGTATTTGAACTCTATCATTACCTCTTAAATAAAGTCTGCCTGTACCAGCATCATCTACATAACTATTAGAACCATCATGATAAATTTGTAAATCTGAACCAGCACCAAAAATAGCTTTTTTATTATCTCCTAATATAATATCTTCAGAAAATGTAATATCTTGACTTGCAAGTTTAGCAGATGTAACTGTTCCATCTGTAGGTGTTCCAGCAGATAAGGAATTACCAAATACAATTATAAAATCTATAACATCTCCTGTTACAAGGTTTGATGCAAAAGTAATTGTAGATCCACTTACTGTAAAAGAACTTGTTGGAGCTTGTATTACTCCATTTAATGAAACTAAAAATTGATTAACTGTAGCATAATCTGTAAAGTTCACACTATTGTTTTGCATAGTGTACGCAGCTTGACCATTAACTACACTAATAGCATCTAGCTTTACAAAATTTCCAATAACAGGTTGACGACCCAAATAAGCCATTACTCTCCACCTCCATTATCTATTACTGTTCCACCATCTGCTATCCATTCTTGAATTGCTTGGTAATCTGAGTTTGCTTCGTTATTTGGTACAAATGATATTTTACCATCATCATAAGTAACCTTATAATTTTTAAAATTATTTTCCCAATTATATATTTTTTCTACTGTATTAATCATAATTCTGCTGCTGCCTCAA
>Ga0209348_1001192_pt1 | contig 12792 bp, 13 predicted proteins | sample ETNvirenome_2_30_FD_184065 | JGI IMG/M metagenome (GOLD analysis project Ga0209348, IMG submission 184065) | Marine viral communities from the Pacific Ocean - ETNP_2_30 (SPAdes) (version 2) | ecosystem: Environmental > Aquatic > Marine > Oceanic | place: Pacific Ocean | collected 2013-06-22 | reverse complement strand
CGTAGTTTAGGAGAAAAAAATTATGGCTTCAACATATTCGGATCTTGGGATCGAACTAATGGCGACCGGTGAAAATGCCGGTACATGGGGAACAAAAACTAATACAAACTTAACTCTTATAGAACAACTTACAGGTGGATATGTTTCTCAAGCTGTAACTGATTCAGGAACACCAACAGCTTTAGCAATTGATAATGGTGCATTAACAGGTGTAGCACAAAATAGAGTTATAGAACTTACGGGATCAATATCTGGAAGCAGAGTTGTTACTTTCCCAGTTAACACAGAAAATTTTTATTTTATCAAAAATAGTACATCGGGTTCACAAACAGTTCAGTTAAAAGCTGCATCTGGTTCAGGTGCTACAGTAACTTTTGCAACAAGTAATAAAGGTTGGAAAGCTATTTATTTAGATGGTGTAGCAACTAATACAGGTGTTTATGAAATTGAAATAGATACTGTCGCAACTCCGGCAGGATCAGATACACAAGTTCAATTTAATAATAGTGGTGCTTTTGGAGCTTCAGCTAATCTAACATGGGATGATACAAACCTTACAATTGCAGCAGAAGGTGATTTAAGATTAGGGGATAACACAGGTGGAGAATATGTAGGAATTGACGCTCCTGCAACAGTTGGAGCATCTTATACTATAACATTACCAGCAGCTGTAGGATCGGCTTCTCAGGCCTTAGTAACTTCAGATGGCTCTGGAAATACACAGTGGACATCGACATCATCTTTTGGTATAACAACAGGAAAAGCTATTGCAATGGCAATCGTTTTTGGATAAAAGGATTAAATTATGGCAAACCCAAATATAGTAGACGTAACAACAATCTTAGGTGGAAACCTTGGTTTTAATTTATCTAACACTTTAACTGCAACTTTATTAACAGTTGATGCAGAAAAATTATTAAAAATTAATAGAATTACAGTTGCAAACGTAGACGGAACAAATGCAGCGGATGTAGATTTATTTGTTGACGGTTTAACAACTGCTGGAGCATCCGGTATTTCTGCAACAGGTGCCGACGCAACAGTATATTTAGCAAAAACAGTTTCAGTGCCAGCTGACGCAACGTTAGTATTGGTCGATACACCTATCTATCTTATGGAAGGTGATATATTAAAAGGTGGAGCTAGTGCTTCAGGCGATTTAGATTTATTTATATCTTATGAAGTTATAAACGACTAGGAGGTTTAAATTATGGCGCAGAACGGCGGAATAATTGGACCAGTCAACGTAACATCTCGTGGTAAAAACACTGTCACTATAAAAACATCTTCAGGATGTGTTTCATTACAATCAGGAACTCGTGTAATTAAAACTGCAGTTGTAGCCGGTGGCGGCGGAGGCGGTGGTGGTTATTCCGGAGGTGGAGCTGGTGGTTTACAAAATATAGAAATAAATGCATCTGGATCAGTTCCTACTGTTGTAGGTGGAGGCGGTGCTACTGTTTCAAGTGGTTGTACTGCTAATCAAGGTAGTGATGGTGGAGTTTCAAGTATAGTAGATTCATGTGGAACAACTTATACCTCTGTTGGTGGTGGAGGTGGTGGTGCACAATCTGTACCATCTTTTCCAGAAAAATATGGAAGACCAGGTGGTTCAGGTGGAGGCGGAGCTGGTGGTTCAGGTCCATCAGGTTTTTGTCAAAAACAATGTGGAGGTTGTGGAACTGCAGGTCAAGGTAATGATGGTGGTTATGGTTATTCACGTCCAGGTGTAGGAACAGCTGGTGGTGCAGGTGGAGGATCTGGAGCAGTAGGTGGAGATGGAAAAGGAAACGCTAGTTCACCAAATCCTTTTTATACTAATGCCGGTGGAGATGGTGGAGCAGGAACAGATTTATCAGGATGTTATCCAGGTTTAGCAAACTGTGGTACGATAGCTGGTGGAGGCGGTGGAGGTTACTCTGGAACAGGTGCAGCAGGTGGTGGAAATGGTGCTAACGCTGGACCTACAAATGCAACGACAGCAACTGCAAATACAGGTAGCGGTGGAGGTGCTGGAAACTGTGGTGCTACAGGATCTGCAGGTGCACCAGGAGTAGTAGCAATTAAAGAATTAGACAAGGCTTCAGGAGTATGGAGTCTTAGTGATCAATTAGATCAATTGGAACAAGGTACATGGCCTAAAAGAGAAATATCAATAGATTACATGGTCGTCGCTGGTGGTGGTTCTGGTGGAAGTCAACCAGGACAAGGTGGAACCGGTGGAGGTGGTGCAGGTGGTTATCGTGCATCAGGATATGGACCAAGTCCACTTCAAGGATCAGCATTAGAATTAGGTTTAGGAAGTTACACAGTAACAGTTGGAGGTGGTGGAGGAGCTACTTCTCCTTGTGGAGCAGGTAACTCTGGTACTAATTCAGTATTTGAATGTATAACATCTGCTGGTGGTGGTAAAGGTGGTCTTTATCCAGCACCAACATCAGCTGGTGGATCTGGTGGATCTGGTGGTGGAGGTGGACCAAGAGAAAATGGAGGACCTGGAGCAGGTGGAGCAGGTAATACACCACCAGTTAGTCCCTCACAAGGAAATCCAGGAGGGACTAGTAGTCCAGATCCAGGAAATAACTCAGGTTCTGGTGGTGGTGGAGCAACCGCTGCAGGTAGTGCTGGAGCAACTAATGCGGGAGCAGGAGGTGCAGGAGCACCAAACGCAATTTTAGGTTCAGCAACAACTTACGCTGGCGGTGGAGGTGGAGGTTCAAGATTTGGAACTGCTGGTTCAGCTGGATCAGGCGGTGGTGGAGCAGGTGCAACAGGATGTGGAAATTCAGGATCTGCTGGAACAGCTAACACTGGAGGCGGTGGTGGTGGTTCTGGAAGAGGATCGGCTGATGGTGGAGCAGGTGGTCCAGGTATCGTGGTTGCGAGAGCGCCGTCAACGGCAGGAATTTATTTTACAACGTGCAGCACATGTGCACCGGTTACGTCAACTGATGGAGCTAATCAAATAGCAAACTTTAAAGCATCTTCTAATTTAAATATTAAAGATACAGGATGTGGTGTTGCATTTGATTACTTAGTAGTAGCTGGTGGTGGCGGTGGAGGAAAAGCTTATGGAGCTGGTGGTGGAGCTGGTGGTTTTAGATCATCATTTCCAGGTGGTACAAAAGTATTTTTAAGTCCAGGACCTAATGCAATTACTGTAGGTGGTGGTGGAGCTGGTGGACCTTCTAATGCTGGAGTTCCTGGAAATGATTCAAATGTTGGATATATTCATGCAACAGGCGGTGGAGGAGGTGGAGCCGCGTCTGGTGATACTCCAGGACAATCTGGTGGATCTGGAGGTGGAGCAACTAATGCTGCAAGCGTTGGAGCTGGAAATACTCCGGCATTAAGTTCTCCTACAGCACCTGTTCAAGGTTTTCCTGGTGGAGCAGGATCAAACCCTACTGCTGCTTCAGGTGGTGGAGGTGGAGCAAGTGAAGCAGGTCAAGCTACTCCAGGTTCTGGAAACGGTGGAAGAGGTGGAGCAGGAAGAGCTAACTCTATTACTGGATCATCTTTAAGTTATGCTGGTGGCGGTGGAGCAGGAGTATATACATCTAAAACTCCAGGAGCAGCATCTCCATGTGGAACAGGAGGAGCAGGTGGAGCACCTAATCAAAACGTAGCTGGTACAGCAGGAACTACTAATAGAGGTGGTGGAGGTGGTGGAGCGAGTTCAACTGCATCAGGACCTTTTGTTGCTGGTGGTAACGGCGGACCAGGAGTTGTTGTATTAAGAGCACCAGGACCTTTAGGGCCTACATTTAGTGTGACACCAGGAGGAGCTAAATCAACATTACCAGCACCTGCAGGCGGTTGTACAGTGATTACATTTACTGCATCTGGGACGTTGACAATAAGTTAAAATTAAAATATAAAATATAAATTTAAGGAGTAATAATATGGCACATTTCGCAGAATTAAAAGCAATGACAGATCCAACAGGATTTACGTCAGATTCACATCAAGTAGTACAAAGAGTTGTAGTTGTAGGAAACGATTGCGTTCCTTCAGACATGCATGTTGATGGAGAAACATGGTGTATTAATTTTTTTAATGGTGGAATCTGGAAACAAACTTCTTACAATCATAATTTTAGAAAACAATACGCAGGAATCGGAATGATTTATGATCCTGTAAAAGACAAGTTTATATCTCAACAACCTTATGCATCTTGGTCATTAGATTCAAGTGACGATTGGCAAGCACCAATAACTTATCCAACAGTTACAGAAGAAGGTGATGTTAGATACATGATTTCTTGGAACGATACAAAATATCAAGCTGACAACACTAAAGGTTGGGAAGCAACTAAATCAAACGACGAATCGGAAACACCAACAGTTTACGACTGGAATGGCACAGCTTGGGTGTCCGAATAGGGGACTTAAGACATGGCCAGATCTAATGGCGGCATAATCGGTAAACTTAATCAAACTTCTTTCGGGAAGAACACTCAAACCGTTCGTACATCAAACACACCTAGTATAAGTTTACAACCGGGAACCAGATTTATTAAAACTTTAATAGTTGCTGGTGGTGCAGGTGGACAAGCAGTTACAACTGATTTTAACACAAGAGCAGCTGGTGGTGGCGGAGCAGGTGGTTTAAGAAATTTAGATTTATGTGCATCAGGTTCAACAGGGGCAGTAACTGTTGGAGGAGGTGGTAGTAGTGGTTCAAATGGAACTAATTCATCTATCGTTGTCTGCGGAACTACTTATAGTTCTACAGGTGGTGGACGTGGAGGAATATATCCCAATAGCGCTCCACTTGCTGCACAACCAGGAGGTTCTGGTGGAGGAGCTGGAAACTATCCACCTGGTTCTAAAGGTTCTGGTAATGCTGGTGGTTATACCCCATCAGAAGGAAATAATGGAGGAAGTGGAGCCGATGCTTCACCTGCATATGGAGCAGGTGGCGGAGGTGGACACGGAGCAGTTGGTGGTAACGGATCAAGTTCAAGTGGTGGAGTTGGTGGAGCAGGAACAGATGTAAGTCCTGATTATCCAGGAGCACCTAACTCTGGAGTTTACGCTGGTGGCGGCGGTGGTGGTGGAAACCCTGCAGGAGCTGGTAACGGTGGAACCGGAGGTGGAGGAAATGGTGGCGCAGGAGCAGCAGGAAGCAATGGAACTACAAACACTGGCGGTGGTGGAGGTGGAGCTGGTAATACTGGGAGTAATCCTGGGACAGCTAGAAGTGGTGGATCTGGTGGACCAGGTATAGTTATCGTAAAAGAATTAGATAAGGCAAGTGGTGTGTGGTCAATGCAAAGTCAAATGGCAGCCAAGCAACAAGGAACGTGGCCTGTAAGATTAATAACATATAGTTTAGATTATTTAGTAGTCGCTGGCGGTGGTGGAGGTGGAACAAATAACTGCGGTTGTGGTGGTGGAGGTGCTGGAGGTTATCGTGCTTCTGGTTATGGACCTTCTCCGTTAAGAGGTAGTTCTTTACCTTTTTCTAATGTTGAAGCAGGAAATACTCATACAGTTGAAGTTGGTGGTGGTGGTGCTGCTGACGCTAATGGAACAAATTCAGTTTTTGAAAGTATAACAGCAACAGGTGGTGGAGCAGGAGCTGATGTTGGTGGAGATGCAAACCCCGGTGGTTCAGGTGGTGGAAGAAGTTATAACACTCCAGGTTCTGGAGGTTGTGGTAATAAACCTCCAACTAGTCCACCTCAAGGAAATAATGGTGGAGCTGGAGCTAATGCAGGAGCTTATACAGAATCTGGTGGTGGAGGTGGTGGAGCTACCGCAAATGGTGGTAATGCTAGTTCTGGTGATGGTGGAGCTGGTGGAGCAGGAGCACCAAATGATATTTTAGGACCATCAACAACATACGCTGGTGGTGGAGGTGGTGGAACATCTGGATCTGGTACTAGTGGTGTAGGTGGAGCTGGTGGTGGTGGAGCTGGTGGAGTTTTAGGAGGACCTGGTGGTTCTCACCCAAGAGCTTCTGCAGCTGGTTCTGATAATACTGGTGGTGGAGGTGGTGGATCATATGGTCCGGGTGCACCTAACAATGGTATGCCAGGTGGACCAGGTATCGTTATTTTAAGAGGACCAAGCGCAGTTACTTTTACTGCTAACCCAGGTCCTGCTGCAACAATTTCAACTCACCCTGGTGGAGATAAATTAGCTAAGTTTACAGCTTCAGGTACATTGACAGTTTCATAATAAATGTTATATTAAGTTCATAAAGATATATGAACCTTACAAATTATTATTGGTATTTTCAATCAGCTGTACCTTCTCGTATCTGTGATGACATTGTAAAATATGGTCAACAACTTCAAGATCAAATGGCAGTCACTGGTGGTTATGGTGATAAAAAATTAAATCAAAAACAAATAAAAGATTTAAAAAAGAAAAGAGATTCTAACATTGTTTGGATGAATGATAGATGGGTTTACAAAGAAATACAACCTTATGTGCATCAAGCAAACGCTAGTGCTGGTTGGAATTTTAATTGGGACTTTAGTGAGTCTTGTCAGTTTACAAAATATAAAAAAGGCCAATACTATGATTGGCATTGCGATAGTTGGGATCAACCTTATCAACGACAACAAGGTGATCCATCACATGGTAAAATTAGAAAATTATCTGTAACCGTTACTTTATCTGATCCTAAAGATTATAAAGGTGGTGAGTTAGAATTTGATTTTAGAAATCTTGATCCTGATAAAAAAAGAAATGTTAAAAAATGCACAGAAATATTACCTAAAGGATCATTGGTTGTGTTTCCTTCATTTGTATGGCATAGAGTATGTCCTGTTAAAAGTGGAGAAAGAAACAGTTTAGTAATATGGAACTTAGGATATCCATTTCAATAAAGGAAAAATATGAAAAAGAAAAAAGCTAAAGCTAAAAAACAAAAAGTAAAAAAAGAAGTTGTAGGTTATCCTAAACAATTACGATTAGAAGAATTTTTTAAATGTCCTATATGGTTTGCAGATGAACCAAAATTTGTAGATAGTTTAAATAAAGCATCTGATCCTTATATTGAAAAATCTAAGAAAACATTAAAACCAAAAATAGAAGAACGTAATAAAAAATTTGGTGACAAAGGAGACATGGGTTATGTATTTCATTCAACAACTTTAATTGGTGACCCAAATTTTGAACAACTACTAGGTTACATAGGCAGTACAGCACATAATTTATTAAATGAAATGGGTTTTGATATGTCAGGACATCAAGTATTTACTACAGAAATGTGGGTGCAAGAGTTTGCTAAAAAAGGTGGTGGACACCATACTTTACATACTCATTGGAATGGTCATATATCTGGTTTTTATTTTTTAAAAGCAGATGAGTCTACATCATTACCTATGTTTGAAGATCCAAGACCAGGTAATGTTATGAATCTTTTACCAGAAAAAGATAAAACAAAAGTAACTTATGCATCATCACAAATTAATTATCAAGTTAGACCAGGTAGAATGATATTTTTTCCATCATACTTACCTCATCAGTACATTGTAGATATGGGATATAACCCATTTAGATTTATACATTGGAACTGCCAAGCAATACCAAAAGGAGTATTAAATGTCGTTTAAGAAAAATAAATATACAGTATTAAAAAAAGCAATCTCACCAGAGATTGCAGAGTTTGTTTATAAATATTTTTTAAACAAAAAAGAAGTTGCAAGATTTTTATTTGATCAAAAATATATATCTCCATTTACAGCATACTTTGGTGTATGGAATGATGAACAAGTACCTAATACTTATTCACACTATGGTGACATTGCAATGGAAACTTTATTACAAGAGGTAAAACCTGTTATGGAAAAACATACAGGATTAAAATTAAGTGAGACTTATTCTTATGCAAGAATATATAAAAATGGAGATGTCTTAGCTCGTCACAAAGATAGATATTCATGTGAAATATCTACTACACTAAATTTAGGTGGCGACCCATGGCCAATCTATCTTGATCCAACAGGTGGAAAAGGTCAAGCAGGTATTAAAGTGGATTTAAAACCAGGTGATATGTTGATCTATTCTGGTTGTGATCTTGAACATTGGAGAGAAGAGTTTAAAGGTAAAAATTGTGGACAAGTATTTTTACATTATAACAAAGCTAATTCTAAAACTGCTAAAGAAAACTACTTAGACAAAAGACCTTTACTAGGTGTGCCTGCCTGGTTTAAAGGAACTACATTGACAAAATCTAAAAAATAGTCTATACATTAGGCTTGCAGGGGGATGATCCACCACAGATTCCCTCTGCTTAAAACCTATTGAAATCACCTACAATCTGATATAACACCTAATAAACAGGTTTTTATATGCTACAAAAATTAGGCTTTGCTCCAGGATTTAATAAACAAGTCACAGAGACCGGTGCTGAAGGGCAATGGTTTGATGGTGATAATGTACGTTTTAGATATGGTACACCTGAAAAAATAGGTGGTTGGACCCAGTTAGGAGAATCAAAACTAACAGGTGCAGCTAGAGCCATTCATCATTGGGATGATAATGCTGGTATTAAATATGCAGCAATAGGCACTAATAGAATTTTATATGTGTATTCCGGTGGTACTTATTATGATATCCATCCTATTCGAACTACACTTACAGGTGCAAATTTTACAAGCACATCTTCATCAAAAACAGTTACAGTAACATGCAGCGGGACTCATGGATTAATTGAAGATGATATCGTTATGTTTGATTCAGTAAGTGGAGTTACTGCTGTAGGGTCTACTTATAATGACGCTACATTTGAAGATGTAAAATATATGGTTACGTCAGTTCCGACTACAACAACTTTTACAATTACAATGGAAGCCACAGAAACAGGCACACCTTTATCAGGTAGTGGATCTGCTTCTATCCTATGTTATTATACAGTAGGACCCTCACAACAATTAGGTGGATTTGGATGGGGTGCTGGTTTATTTGGTGGTACTTCTCTAGGTGCTGCAACTACAACCTTGGCTTCTACTATTAATGACACTGTAACCGATATACCATTAACTAACTCAGCAGCTTTTCCTTCTGCCGGAGAAATAAGAATTGGTACAGAGGATATAAGTTTTACAAACAATAATACTACGACTAATATTTTAAGTGGTGGTGCAAGAGAGGTTAATGGCACAACTAAAGCAGGGCACAGCGCTGGAGCAACTGTGACCGATATTTCTGGTTTTGCTGGTTGGGGTGATCCAGCCTCTTCTGACTTTACAATTGATCCTGGTTTATGGATTCTAGATAACTACGGTACTAAATTAATTGCACTTATATATAATGGTAAATGTTTTGAATGGGATGCAGCTGCAGTAGGGGCTGTTAATACACGTGCAACTGTTTTAGCAAACGCACCTACAGCATCACGTCATGTACTAGTATCTACACCGGACAGACACTTAGTATTTTTTGGTACAGAAACAATTGTAGGTTCATCTACTACACAAGACGACATGTTTATACGTTTCTCAGATCAAGAAAATATTGATGGCACAGATGCGTATACAGTAAAAGCAGAAAACAATTCTGGTACACAAAGATTAGCAGATGGCTCTAAAATTATGGGTGCTATTAAAGGTAGGGACGCAATTTATGTATGGAGCGATACCGCATTATTTCTAATGAAGTTTGTGGGTGGAGACTTTGTATTTGCCTTTGAACAAGTAGGTACAAACTGTGGATTGTTTGGTAAAAATGCTTGTATTGAAGTTGACGGTACGGCTTACTGGATGTCTGAAAATGGTTTCTTTACTTATGATGGTCAGCTAAAATCTATGCCATGTCTTGTAGAAGATCATGTTTATGATGATATAAATGCTACATCTAGAGACCTCATTAATGCAGGATTAAACAACTTGTTTGGTGAAGTTAGTTGGTTTTATTGTACAGCTGCATCAAATCAAATAAATAGGGTAGTTACTTATAATTATTTAGACTCATCACCTAAACGTCCTATATGGACAACAGGCACTTTACCTAGAGCAGCGTGGCAAGATTCAGCGGTTTTTGATAAACCACATGCAACTTATTATAATCCCGATGATGATGCATCGTCAGATGTTATTGGTAATACGGACGGAAGTACGATATACTATCAACAGGAAACAGGGACCGATCAAATTAATGCTGGTGGTGTAACAACTGCTGTAATAGGCACTATTACTTCTGGTGATTTTGATATTACCCAACGTAGAAATACGACAGGACAAACAGTAGGGATGCCGGACATTAGAGGAGATGGTGAATACATTATGAGAATTAGTAGATTTATACCAGACTTTATTTCACAGACAGGAAACACAGCAGTAAAATTTAAAACAAGATTGTATCCAAACAGTGGTGAGACAACCACTTCATTTACATGTGACTCTACAACAACTAAAAAAGATGTAAGAGTAAGAGCTAGACAGATTGCACTAGAAATTGCTAACACAACTACAAGTGAAGATTGGAAACTAGGAACATTTAGATTAGACATACATCCAGGAGGAAGAAGATAATGGCTACGGATCAAGAAATACGAGAAGCAGGTTATTACTATATTCCACCACAAGAATATTTAAAAAGCCCTTTTAAAATACCTGCTGCACCAGAAGCACCGGACAACGTTAACACTGGTGGTATTGTTAATACTGATGCTTTTAATGACAGCAACAATATTCTTGCAGGTTATGATGATAAGATAGGAGCTCCGGGTGCTTCTCCTTTTTTAAATATGAGTCAAGCAGATTTTAATAAACAATTATTTGAAACAGGTCCTTACGCTGATCCGTATGGAAAAACGCTAGCAGATTATAAAAGAAATCCTATGCTAGACCCTTTAAATCAAAAAATAGTAGAGAAGCTTAGAGAAGATAGAGCAATGGATGCTACATATACAGATGAAGAACTGATTGATATGTATGGTAATCAAAATTTTCAAGACGAAGAAGATGAAAAATTTAATTTAATGGATTATATTCCTTTTGTTGGAAATAAAAGTGCGTTTCAAGGAATTATGGGTGCAGTGTTGCCGAAACAAGATTCAAGATTTACAGACGTTAGAGACTATTACGGCGGTTCAGATAATTTAGATAGTATTGGAAGAATAAAAACAGGATTAATGGCAGGATATGCTCCTGTATCTGGTGGATTTTTAAATACAATAACAGGTGGTAGATATGGAAGTCCTACAACATATGGTTTACAAAGAGCTTATCAAAAAAGAATAGACACGATTAAAAAAACATTAAAAAATAAATATGCTGATGGGGATTACAGTAATACTGAATTAGATGAAAGATTAGCTAAACTTGAAGCGGAAAAAGCAGCTGAACAAAAAGCACTTCAAACAGCACAGGCTAAAAAAGATTACGAAACTATTCAAGATGCTTATGAAACACAAACAGGAGCAGGATCAAGTTATTCTGGAGGGGATGACACTAGAGAAGCTAGATCAACAGGTAACTATCATGATCCATTTGATCCGGGGTATGCAGACTAATGGCAAAAATTGTACAATCATTAACTAGAGCTGAACCAGAATACGATCAAAAAAATTTACAATCATTGGTTAGGGATCTTGATGCAGTAATTACAAAATTAAATACTTCTTTTCAACAAGAAGTAAAACAGGAGATAGAAGCTAAAAGTTTCTTTTTAGAATAATGGCAGTAGTAAACCAATATAAATTTGTCGGTAAAGATAATGACACTACAGGAGGTGCATTAGCTGTTTTTGCAGCAGGTAATCCAGGTGTAAATGAAACTATAATTATTAAATCTATATTAGTGACATCTGCTGGTACACCAAGTGTTACTGTTACAAACAATAGTATTACAGCAATTAAATCTGCAGCATTAACAGCTAATCAAACAAAAGAATTATTAACCCAACCTTTAATAGTAGAAGGTGGGTCAGCTTTTACCATACAATCAAGCACTTCAGATTCTTTTGATTTTGCAGTTAGTTATTTAAACATTAAAAAGGAGAAAATAGACTAATGAAAACAACAATAGTAGATGGTCATGAAATACCTGAGTTAGATGCGGCTCATGTAGAGACTACATATAGACATTTAAAAACAGGAGAAGTCTTTAAGGAAAGAAAAGACTGGGAAGCAAAGGGTTTTAAGAACGAAGAAATGGCACAAGACGTAAAAGTTATAATGCCAGCTCTTGATTTGTTCTCAAAAACCAAGTAAACATAGGGATTAAGGTAAAATTATGGCAATATCTAGAATGCAAGAACCCCAACAAATACAATCAGGAATAGGTTCCTTACAGGATCCTAGACAAGGTTATTTTCTAGGTAAACTTGTAAAGAAAGCTACTAGAGGTATTAAAAAAATTGTCAAAAGTCCTATAGGTAAACTGGCTTTACTAGGTGCCGGTGCATATGGTTTAGGAGCTTTAGGTGGAGCAGGACAAGGCGGATTTTTAAAACAACTTATGGCAGGTCGATCTAATTTTGGATTAGGCAATATTATGAAAGGTGCAGGTAAATTATTTTTAGGATCTGATGGTGGTGTTTTTGGTGGAGGCGGAGGTCTTCTTGGAGTTGGTGGTAAATTTTCTGGTAAAAGAGCATTTCTTACTGGTGGTGCACTAGCAACAGCTTTACCATTTATGATGGGTGGTGATGACGAAGAAGAAGAAGTTGTAGATGTCATGGATCCAAGATACCAAGTTCAACGTGCTAAAAATTATTACAGTGGTGAAGGTGATGCAGGTGCTGGTTTAGATTTTATGCCACAGAAAAAATATGTAATGCAAAATTTTTATGCTGCTGATGGTGGCCGTGCCGGTTATGCAAACGGCAT
>Ga0209348_1001191_pt1 | contig 12793 bp, 24 predicted proteins | sample ETNvirenome_2_30_FD_184065 | JGI IMG/M metagenome (GOLD analysis project Ga0209348, IMG submission 184065) | Marine viral communities from the Pacific Ocean - ETNP_2_30 (SPAdes) (version 2) | ecosystem: Environmental > Aquatic > Marine > Oceanic | place: Pacific Ocean | collected 2013-06-22 | reverse complement strand
TATGAAACCGACATCACTGTTGATGTCCCACGTAAACGACTATTGATGATAGAGGGGTAAACTATGAGCATAGAAAACGAAGAACCTTGGACTGAAGTTCCTAACGAAGATGTTAAAACTTTAATTGATTCGCCAAGCTGGCGAGGGCTGATAAATGACATTGCGTCATTCTATGTTGAGCAGTCTGCGTTAGATGATATTTGGGAAGAAGACGAGCATGGAAGTCAGCAATATACTGAGGATGCTCAGAACAAGTATGACTTTGCTTGCGGTGTTGCTGAAGAAATTATAGGTCTGTACTTAATTCGAGACGATGACGATTTGTAAAGACTTAAACATTTATAATTTAATAGGGAAAAAAACATGAAAGAAAAGGAAGCTTTAAAAGTTATTGATGGTTTCATAAAACAAAAAATCGAATGGGCCAAAGCTAACTGGCCGACAGAAGTAGAGGCGCAAGGTGTAGAGCTAAAGTGGATAGACGTAAAAAAGTTTCTTGCCGCTGACACGCCCAAGTGGGGTAATTACCCATCCTCCGCGCCAGTTGACTTGTCTCTAAAACAAGACGAGGACGATTTATGAAAATTACCTATGAATATTTAGATGGCGAGTTCCATGCGTTTTATAGATTTTCTGAACGGGTGTTTTGTTTGTCTACTGCTGACACGTTAAGAGAAGCAATCGATGGGTGTTGCGAATTGATCGAAGCTAGGCGAAAGGACTTAAAGATGCTAAAGGGGGAGAATAAATTTGGATGAGCAAAAAAAGTTACAAATGCACTTGTTAGAGGAGCTAATCTGTTGCTATCTAATTTGTCCCGATGACACGCCCGAAAAAGAATGGTTCATGGAAAGAATCAAACAGTTTGAGCATTGGTTTGATATTGACGAGTTCAGAATAAACAGAGCTTGGACAGTAGCCGCAGAATTTATGGCAGAAAAAATGATCGATGACGAGGTGGTTGAATAAGAGACCAGTTCTCTGTTAAAAAGAAATCTTCATGTATGGAATGCCGCAACCCTAGTCGGTGAGCGTAGGCATCGATACAAAAGCAATAATGAAGCACTGGCGGCAAAGGCTTTCAGTTTGGCCCATTTAAACAGTGAATTGTTGCAACCTACGCAGTGAAGATGCATAATCGGAGGTGAAGGATTGGATTTTCTCCGAAATCGATGATAACCCTTCGGTACATGACTCTAAGGGGACGGCAACGTCCCCTTTTTTATTGGCTCAGGATAGTTTTGAGCAGGATGATACGTTGCTCTTGACGAGTCCACACATCTAGCAACACATGATCTCGGACAATTTCTATTCCTATATCCCCAAATTTTTTTAAGATTTTTTTCTCACGCCTAGACCAACGCATTAATGATGACGAGTAAATGTCAGATGGCTTCCCCCCTAACGCAGTGGTGATGCGTCCAAAGTCAGGAGATTTAAGGTACACACCTGCTTTTGTTGCTAGGTCGAGCAATGCTTCAGCGTTGATGTGCTGATCAATGGTGAGGATGTCCTCCATCAAAAGATAGTCCACGAAAAGCTGATCCTTTACTTTTGCCCTTGCAAACTTTGAGTCAGACTGCTCTAAAACAATCTTATGTTTTTCATGCAAAGACTTCGTGCCAATGTCATTGACAGGTAAATCAGAAGGGGACATCGTCGTAGTCTCTTCTTGCATTGTTGATGCTTTTGAAACTTTTGTAGTCCACTTCATTTCTTTCAGAGTATAAGCCAGTTTGCCTGTCATACTTCAGTCTGGTCATACCGACTTGCCCGATCCATTTGAAGCGGCACTTCCAGACATGGATTTCGCTGATGTCTCCCACCCGATGCACGGTCACTCCAAGATCGGCTTTAGCAAACCATGCCGCAGATCCAGAAATGTTCATGCCTTTCGGCACTGCTGTAAAACCGTCAGTGTTAGTCTGCATTTTTGCGGGGTGCGCCACCATCCATATGTGGATCTGATATGCTTTTGCAAAACTGCAAAGCTTTGTAAGTAATTGATTTATAAACTGATGTTCGTTTTCATCACTTCCTGCATCTTGGACTATGTAATTGTACGGATCAATCACAACGCCTTTGATACCTCGCAAACAAGCCTGAGCTAGTCTGTCTAAGATGTTGTCAATCGTTGTTAAGTCTCCACCCTTTTGCTCAAGAAAAAGAAAATGATCATCGACAAACCTCAAACTCTCTTCAAGCTCTTGTTTGCTCATCTTGTTTCTCTCGTCAAATATGGATTTCTTGGATCGTTTCTCACCCAATTTGCAAATATGCAAATCTGGGGGATTCTCAAAGCTTGCCACTGCGAACTTCCAGCCCTCCCGTTCAGCAAGATTTACCATTAACTGGTCAATGAATTCAGATTTGCCGCTCCCTGGAACTCCTGTAACTACCGTTAACTGTCCAAGAGCAACGGTAAACAACTCATCCACCGAGACAATTCCTGTTGATGCCCCCTCGTACATGCCGTTGTCGTAGAGATGCTTGACCTTTTCTTCGTAGCTTTCAGCGGTGAACACACCGTCTAAAGGGAGTGGTGATGCCGACTCAATAATTTTTTTAAGCTCTTCAGCACCGCTAACCATAAGAATGTCGTTAGGATCTTTACACATCTGTGGATAATCAATCTGATAGCATTTCGCCCTCCCAACCCTTCGGGCAATCTCTTCTTTAAGTGCTTCTCCAGCTTCATCGTGATCGGTTGCCAGAATTATTTTGTCGCAATTGGATAGCACTTGCCGTGCATTCCATAGATATTCAAACTTCTTGTCATCTTTTGCAGGTTTTCTATCAGATATTTTGCTTGGCGCACCATTCGGCACACTCACCACATCTATGTCCATCACAGAGGCAATCGAAAGACAATCAAGCTCTCCCTCCACTATAACTATAGTCTTTGGCAACTCTAACTTTGCCCGAATCTTTTCAATCCCCCACAAAGTTCTTGCCGCCCCATCTTGGATAAAACGCTTATCATTAATTGGTCGCCATTTTATTGCCTCGTCTTTTCCATACACAAAACCGACAGCAAGCTCTTCCCCTGCTGGCAAGTCACCCTTCTCACGAAAAAACCGTGTTCCGCTGGTAACTTGGAACTTATTCTTGACTTGTTCATAAGATATTCCCCGTGCAGCGAGGAAGTTTTCAATCATTTTCTCGTCAATATTTTTAGGAACGGAAATTGCCGTAGGCCGTGGTGATGCGCTTCTCAATGGAACTGATGGTGCGTTTAATTGCTTATAGCTAAATCCTCCCTGCTCGTTGCAATGCCAACAGTTATAAACAACTGCGTCTGGCTTTAGCTCAACACTCAGGGTGCGATCTGACTTTTTCTTTCTTGTGGAACTGCAAAGTGGACATAAGTATCTGTTGCTGTCTTGCACGGTGGCAAGAAATTCTTTCATTGTTGTTGACATGACTTTGATTTTCTCCTATTTTTAAAATCCCCCAATAAGGGGCCACACACTAAAAAACAACTAATTTAAAAAAAATAAGGGGCCATTTATAAATATTCTCTTACTTCTTTTATAAAGTCGTTTGCTAATTTCTTCCTTCTTACACCTCTCTCTTCTATTATTTTTTTTATTTTTTCTATCCAAATTTCATATGGTAAAGCGTTGCTATTGCAAAAATGCTCAAAATCATCTGTAAGAAAAAACTTCTCAGCACCAAATCTAATTACATACTTCTTATGAATTAAATCTTTCACTGATCTTTTTACAATCGCTAAGTGCATTTCAGTCAATCTCGTAAACTCTTATCTCTGAACGCGGATTTTCTTTATCTAGCCCCCAATTTATAATTTTTTGCTTCACTTGGCGGTCATTTTTGTAGATTTTGTCCTGCATCGCATCAAGTACCACTGACTCGTCCAGATCTGGCCTCCTAGAGGCGTAAAAAATTGTCATCTCAACACCCACGTTACCTTCAAAAAGCTCTGAGATCGGCTCACATTGCTCGTTAAAATTTTTTAAATAGCTTCTAGCCTTGTCTGACTTGATAAATGCTGGCTTTTTGCCAAAAAACACAAGTTTACGAGAGTTTGCTTTACTTGCTGGCTCACCTAGTATTGTCATTTTATGCTCTTTCATTTAGTATTGCGTTCTCGTTTGGTATACTTTATATTGTTGTTTATGAAAATCAAGGATTACATTATCGATATTGAGCAAAAAGGAGTGCTGACATATGACGATGACAGAAGAAAGTACGTTTTTAATCGTGGACAAGGAAATGAGTCCAGAGATCAAGAACCGTGCAACAAAAGAACCTTTAGAGGAAAGAATCAAAGCAACCATGAAGAAAATGAATAATGGTCAGTCGTTTTGGATGGCTGTTGAGAAAAAAGATGTTCGCAGAAAAATAAACGCCATGCGAAGCCATGTAAGGCGGCAAGAAGAGTCAAATCCCTCTGGCAGTAAATATTCTTTTGTGCAGGCAAATATTTCAAACGAGGATGGTTCCATAACATGTGGAATAGAGATCTATAAATATAGCTCAGAGAAGGATCAAATTGAAGGTTAATAACAAATTTAATTTGCCGCCTTTTGTGGTTGAAGCGTTAACGTATAGCGACTACAGCAAGGGTGACAGCCAAATTAGTGTTACGCAATTGATTGATTCACCGCGCATCACACAGCTTAAAAAGAAGTTTGCAGATCAGCTTGAAAGTGATGCTGTAGACTTTGTTTGGAGTCGGTTTGGCACAAGCGTTCACACTATGTTTGAGGAGGCAATTAAATCTTCTGGCTTTGACGCGATAACAGAAGAGCGGATGTTTGTAGACCTAGACGGATGGACACTTAGTGGAGCCGTGGACATGCAGGAAGTGCATGAGGACGGAGTAATTGTGAGTGATTTCAAGGTGACCAGCGTTTGGAGTGTGATTTACGACAAAACTTCTTGGCACGATCAGCTTAACACGTATGCCTATTTAATTAGGAAAGCGAAAGGTTTATCAGTTAAGAAGCTACAAATTGTTGCCCTGCTTAGGGATTGGCAGAGGCGTAAAGCAGAGGAAGACATCAATTATCCTGAAAGCCCCATAGCCATTATAGAAATACCTTTATGGTCTGATCCTGATCAAGACACATATATAGACGAAAGAATGAGACTGCACAAAGAGGCAGATTTTGACAATGCTATGGATACGGAGATGAGTCCATGTACAGGCGCGGAAATGTGGGAGAAGCCCACCAAGTACGCTGTTATGAAAAAGAATCGCAAACGAGCGATAAAACTTCACGATGATATTGACAAGGCAACAGCAATGGCTGAGTCCCTAGGTCAAGATCATTTTGTTGAAACGCGAGTCGGAGAACTGACTCGATGCAAAGGCGATTGGTGCGGTGTTTCGGCATTTTGCACACAATGGCAAAACTTAGTTTGGAACGGAGAAAATACAAATGGAAATAGAAGCGGCACAGGTAAAAATTAAACCTATTAAGAAACGAAAGTTTCAAATTACTATTAAGGGCGTTAGTCCTCTCGTCATGCATGCATGGAGTGAGAAGGCCAAGGCGATGGTGCGGATGACCCCACAGGAGCGGAAGAAGCTTCCCAAGGTCGAGCGCACACCTGAGCAAACTGCCCATGAATGCGCCTATCGCATGGACGATGGAAGCTTTGGACTGCCCATCGATGCGTTCAAAAAGGCAATCACCGAAGCGGCACACGTTGATGACGGAGTCCCTAAGAAGCTAATTAGGCAAGCACTCTTTATTGTAGCTCCAGACAAGAGCAACAATGTCCCTCTGAGCTACGTTGATGAGCCAGTGGTCACGGAGGACAAGGTCACCGTTGGGCGAGGTCAGACAGATTTACGGTATCGCCTTTATTTTCACGATTGGCAGGCAACCTATACCTGCGAGATCGACACATCAAAGCTCAACATTCAGGATGTTGTGACCCTTGTGGATCGTGCAGGGTTTGGAGTGGGCATAGGCGATTGGAGGCCACAGAGGGACGGAGACAAAGGGCGATTTGCTTTGGATACAGAGGCAGGAATCAAAGAACTTGACCCAGCGACTGACGAAGTAATTAAGGAGGCCGTCTGATGACCAATGAAAAAGCAATCTGGAGGAAAGGTGCTAGGTTCACGAAGATAGACCCAGACTTGGCCCACGCAGAAATGGAATCAATCAGAATAGAAAAAGGTCAGCTTACCGCTGACCTGCTTCTCGAAAAAGCAAGGGACGGCTCGAATGTTCTTCACTCAGCTTTTGAGTGGCGAGATGGCATAGCCGCTGAACAATATCGCTTAGGTCAAGCTCGTCAGATGATCAAAAGCATCGAGATTGTTTATGAGGATGTGCCTGTCGAAGAAACCACTGTCAAGTACTGGCACATCGTCAAGGACGAAGAAGAGGAAGAGCCAATTAAATCTTACGTCCCCAAAGATCAAGCACTTGCTGATCCAGAGATGAGGGCAAAGATGGTGCTTGGTGCTTACAAGGAACTCAGGAACTTCCGCAAAAAATATAAAGAGTTGGATGAGCTTGCCCAGTTTCATGATCTTATTGACTCGTTAGTTCCAGACTAGGCGTGGTTTGGCTGGCATGGTGGCGCGAGGTGGGGTACGGAAGGGTACGTTCTGGTCTGGCAGGGCAGGCACGGCAAGGTTGGCATGGATCGGCATGGTCAGGTTGGGTTTGGCAGGCGTGGCGCGGAGGGTCGAGGTCGGTCGTTGTTCGGTGTGGCAGGGCAGGTGGGGCAAGGAACGGAGCGGCATGGTCGGGTTTGGCATGGTGGGGTCTGGCAGTCGGGGAATGTTGGGGCTTTGTGGCGTGAGGCTTGGTAAGGTATGGCAGGCAGGGAGTGTTCTGGCACGGTTAGTTACGGTCTGGCATGGTTCAATTTTTAAAAGGGAGATGTAATGCAAGAGATAGGTGACAAGATGGTGGGCGTGTGGCACATCAGCACAATTCCGCTATTCGCAGTCCTCCAGGGGGACAATATTATTATTAACTCGTCCACAGGAAAGCAATTGAGTTCGATTCCCACTTCGCTTTTCTTTGGTCTGGAGCCAAAAGAAATAGTTCAGTTTGTTGAAAAACAAATGACACAGCGTGAAGGCCGCGCCATATCTATATTACGCAATGATTTTAGCGGTCACGACAAAAACCCATTCAGCAGTCAAAATTAAGGAGAAAATCTATGACTGATAAATTGATTAATGCAATACAAGAGGTGATGGACATTCCTGACAAGGACAAAGTCAATCTCAAAGGTAAATTTTACACGCAAGTTGCTCAACGTGTTCAGAGTTTTAGGCTGAATCTTGGCAGTGAGGGCCGCATTAGAACTGAAGTAATTGAGAACAACGACAAGAAGGTTGTTGTCGAAGCCACCATCAGCGTTTGGTACAAGGACACTGGCTGGGTCGAGGTTGCTAACGACTTTGCCGAAGAATACAGGGCGCAGGGGCCAGTGAACAAGACTTCAGCACTGGAGAACTGTTGCACTTCTGCGATAGGCCGTGCGCTTTCAGCTTGTGGATTATCAGGTGGTGAGTACGCATCCTCATTTGAGGTGGACAATGCTATAAATAGCAAGCCTTCTGCGCCAACACCAAAGCCTGAGCCAAAGGCCAAAGCCAAAGCTCCTGAAAAACCAAAGGCAAAAGAGCCAGAGCAAGAGGACGATCTCGGTGTGGTCAAACAGGGCATGGAAGAAGCAATGTTTATGCACCCAACCCTAGCAGAGCTAAGGGATTTCTGGAGCGTAAACAAAAAAAACCTAGACAGAATGCAGGCAGAGGAACCAGAAATGCATGCAGAGCTTCTTGGTAAATTTAAAACACAGGCTGAAGAGCTTGGCAAATTGGAGGAAGCTAACAATGGCTAGAGTAAATAGTGAATATTTTGGGATTTTTGATAATTCGGATGCAGGGGGAAACAAGCCCACTAATTCTGGGAAGCTGATTGTTGATGCAGATCTTTTGCAAGCAATTATAGATGTCGCTCATTCTCAAAGCGAGAAGGGGAGCAAGGTTCAGGTAGAGCTAGGATTAGGTTTTTGGGAGAAGACAGGGCAAAACTCTCAAAAGGACTATCTATGGGGGAGGGCTTCTGTCCTAGTCAAGGATGATAATTATCAGGACTTGAAACAACAGAAGAACTTTAGCGCAAACGAAAGTAGCGACATACCGTTTTGAAGCTAAAGTTAGTAACCACCGACATCAAGAAAGCTACTGCCCTGCTGGGACTTTGTTTCCCGAGCAGGGTAGAAGACATTAATTCTCTCAAAGATCTTGAAAGCATTACCCTTACCGCAGAGAAAACGCCTGTCGGAAGAACTAGACCCCAAGAGAATTATTACAGACAATGGTGCAATAAGTTTGGTCATTGGTGTGGTCTTACGCCAGACGAGATGCATGAAGAGCTTCTTTGTCAAACCTTTGGAACTGAAGAGGTTGAGACAAAGTTTGGAGTTAAGCGCAGACCTGCCAAGCGGTCAGGTCAGGTCAAGAAGGAGGAATACTCTCTTCTTATTGAACAGTTAATTATAACGGCAGCCCAGATGGGTTTTGCTGTTCCGCCAGCGGAGAATGACAATGGCTAAAATGGGTCACTTGTATTTATATCAGGTAGCAGAAATTATCAAAATTGTAGATGGCGATACCGTAGATTTCAGAATCGATCTGGGGTTTGACATGTCTGTGAAGATTAGAGTTCGTTTAGCTCAGATTAACGCTTGGGAATCTAGAACGCGAAATCTGGAAGAAAAAAAGAAAGGTCTGGCAGCAAAAGCCAGATTGAAAGAGATTTGCGAGGAACATTTTGCAAACGGAACATTGAAGGTTTCAACTACTCAGAAAGGGAAGTATGGCCGTTATCTAGGTGTTATATGGGCAAAAGGTAAGTCAGTGAATGACCAGCTTGTCAGCGAAAATCACGCCCACTTCTATGATGGCGGTAAAAGGAAGAAGTTTGATGAATAGGCTAGAGGAGATGCGCGAACAGGTTACTGCTTATCACAAGAAACATCCTGAAGTGTGGACAATGTTTGAAGACTTTGCCTTTCAAATGATTGAAAGAGGGTACAGAAATTACTCTGTTAACGCTATTTTCGAGCGAATAAGATGGGAAAAAGATGCTGGTGGCGATGGCATTACCCAGTTCAAGATTGGTAACAACTACCGTGCTTTTTACGCAAGACGATTTATGCGAAAGTATCCTGAACACGAAGGGTTTTTCAGAACAAGGGAGCAGACCAGCGAACACAGAGATGCTACTAACTTGTCAGAGATAGGGCCACAGGATGTCGAATTGCTGATAACGCAGTAATTGGGGAAAAAATGACGAATAAAGTTTTTATTATAGCGGATCAAGATGATGTTGATGATTTCAAGCAACGTCTTGACCTGATCTACACTGAGCTTTCTGAGTTGAACGAAATGATTCGGGAAACAAGAAAAGAAATGGATACCAGTTACGAAGGAGAAGAATAATGAGTTTTTTTAAATGGCTAGGTAATTTTTTTAGTGACACAGACTTTGCCAAAAAAACAGCGGAAACAGTTGAAAAGGTTAAGGTCAGGGCTAGGGACGCGAAAGGACGTTTTATTGCTGATGACCCAAAAACAAAAGAAAATGAAGCTTACACTTATGAAGACAGAAGCAATCATGTGGGGCGAGATTGATTAAACTTTATATTTTTACTTTCTCTCTTTACAGTTTGGTTGGTACTTTTGAAACTATCCCAGAATGTGCTGAAGCCGCGAGTAGGATTTACGAAGACTACAGGTATGATAAAAACATTAGATTTACTCTTTATTGTTTAGATGAAGAACGCGATCCGCAAATCAGCGAGAGGGGAGTTGTGCAGTTTGATGATTTACCCTTATTGCAACGGAAACACTGAGACAACCGTACTTTGTCATTTAGGTAGCATGAAGAAGGGCATGGCACTGAAGTCTGAGGACTACTTTGCAGTCTACGCATGTAGCAGTTGCCACGATGTCATTGATGGGCGCATGAAGACAGATTTATCAAAAGAAGAAGTATTGAAATGTCAGATGCGTGGGCTAGAAAGAACGTGGAGCAAGCTAATAGAAAAAGGATTGGTGCAAATAAATGAGTGATATTAAGTGTTCTAACACAGTCTGTGACAACAAACGCCCTGTTACGCGAGATCCCAGAAAACAATGGTGCGACACATGTTACCCAAAAAGAGTAGATCGTCAGCAAAGACGAGAGAGAGAAATCAGATGGGAACAAGAGTTTTTTAATAAACACTGGAAAGTAGCCGAATGAGCGGAGGTGCTGTAGAGCAAGACCTGTTTCCAGCAGATGTCTTTGGCGGTGCAACTCCGACCTCTCCGCTCCAGTTTAAAATTATTTTAATTACAAAGTCCCAAGCTTCAGAAATATACAGTCGTTACCACTATCTTTCAGACAAAGGATTTTTGCATCAGTTTAGTTTTGGCGCACTGTTTGATGGGATTTTGTGGGGAGCTATTACATACGCAATTCCGAACCCACGAAACATAAAAGGACTTTATGACAAGGACGAGCAAGCTGGAGTGTTAGAAATAAGCCGACTAGCTTTTGCTCCAAACTCTCCTAAAAACTCTTGCTCAAGAATGATAGGCATTTCTACTAAACTTTTAAAACAACGATATCCCTTACGCATCCTTATAAGTTACGCTGACACTGCACAAAATCACATAGGGACAATATACAAGGCAAGCGGATTCAAATATCACGGCCTAACAGCAAAAAAAACCGATTTTGTTGATCTGGATGGGAATTTAGTAGGGAAAATCAAAGGGGCAAAGTATTCTGAAATGGATGGGTATTGGGTAGAAAGAAGCCAAAAACATCTTTTCAGCAAAACCTTTAAACAACAATAAATAAACCACAAGATAACCCGTACTACCCTAAATTTTTTTTAATATTTACTTGTCAATAAGAATAATGCGCCTGGTAAATTCACAAATATTTTGATATTTATTATTAACTCGTCAGGAATAAAAAACAGAAATACTATATTTAGTATTTTTTTACTAATTTTTGGGTAATTTACCCACATATAGGTAATTTTACTTATTTTTAGGTTTCCGACTTACTGGCTTTTTCTTCTTATAGTTCCTGCTACGGTTTTTACTTTTACTTTCTATACGGACACCGTCTTTGTTACTGCCGCCTTTGCTAAGGGCTTTCTTGTGGGAAACGTCTTTGCCTTCTCTTTTGTCGGCTTTTCCGTTTTTGTTATTGTCCACGCCTGTCTTATCAATCTTACGCCTCGCTCTTTGGCGTTCCATACGATCAGCATGTTCACCTCTAGCTTTTTGCTGTTTATATTCTTTCTTATAGGGTCTCGGTTTATTTTTGTACGGCATTTTTTTGTTCGCTATCTGTAGTGAGTAAAGGCACTAGCTGGAATGTTCTAGAAGGCAAATTTAAAGTGCGTTTTATTGTTGGAACTATTGCGGTATTAAGCTCCATGTCTTGAATTTCTAAATCAATAAGCATAGTTTTTTCTTCTGGGGTCAATGCTTGAGATTCTTCTATAGCTCTAATATTTCTTCTTGATTCAGCTAATAATTGATTAATATCGAGGAAGTCTTGCTTATACTCGGCTATGCCAAGCTGTGAAGAACTTAATGCCTCAAACTCAGTCATCCTTCCTTGCTCTACAAGTTTATCTAACGAGCTTTCCAGTTTACCAACCTCATCTCTTAATCTATAAAAGTCTTGTATGTTGTCACTAGAAAACTTACTCAGGAAGAATCGTCTTATAATGGGAAGCTCGGTTGCCGACAAAGAGGGCAGTGCAGTAGCAGGATCTAAAGATTTCCACGCTCTGTCTGCCATTAGTATTGCAGATGTACCCAAAGTTCCTGTGTATCCTGTAAGAACATGATCTATTTTTATAGGGCTTATATTAAAAGCTTTGCCTAGTAATTTAGATATTTCAGTTGATGAGTATCTATCAATAAGACCATCAACGCCTTGTTTTTCTAAATAAATAGGAACAATCTGTCTTTGAGTAAAGAAATCATAGTTAATATACCCTTCTGCTAATGGAGCAATAAGCTGAATCCCAAGAGGGTTTACTGCTAACGTAGAAGTGATTCCTCTTGCTATTGACTCTTCAAGCTCTCTGCCTGAAGTAGCACCTGGCTTGCCAAAAGTTTGGGCTAACGGATACCTATCGAATATTCTTTCTGGTATAGTTTTAAATAAAAGCCCAACTTCAAAAGGAACAGGTATTCTGTGTGGTATCCCTGTGCCAGTAGGGATTATCCAGTTTAAATCTCTCTGTTCGTCAGTTGCTTTTTTGTATTCTTCATCGTCAGACGTAAGAAGCCAATACAACAATGTACTTCCAGTAATAAGGCTTGATCTAGCGAGGGCGGTTGCCATTGCTTGGCCTCTGCTTAATTGTCTTTGGGCAGGATTGACTCCCAAAAATCCTCTAAACAATACATCAAGACCTTGCATTCTAGCGTTTAAGAAAGGAATGGCTGTAGTAATAAATCTAGCTAATGTGCTTCTGCCTCTCCTTGAAAAGTTAATAACTTCTAATGCCTGGAAAGCCGCCTCAGCCTCGTTGCCTGTTCTAGCAAGAACATCATTGTAAACTGCGTTTCTTGTTGCGGCATCAGATAAAGTGGTTCCTTTACCAAGCGCATTCCAAAGAGAAGTAAACGGTTTAAATACTGCTCCTGCGCCAGACTTCAGTAAGTTTTTCTCAAGCTTTACGCCCCTTTCTTTTGCATACTTTGAAAACGCTTTAACCATATCATCTGGGTCGTTAGCAAAGTCATAACCGCCAACTACCCC
>Ga0209348_1001190_pt1 | contig 12794 bp, 18 predicted proteins | sample ETNvirenome_2_30_FD_184065 | JGI IMG/M metagenome (GOLD analysis project Ga0209348, IMG submission 184065) | Marine viral communities from the Pacific Ocean - ETNP_2_30 (SPAdes) (version 2) | ecosystem: Environmental > Aquatic > Marine > Oceanic | place: Pacific Ocean | collected 2013-06-22 | reverse complement strand
ATGAATTTGTGGGTTTGAACTAGCAATTTGTAATTGTGTTTGTGCTAGAGTTACTCTCTGCGCCATAGACATAATATTTGGATCTGCTACAGGCAAAACATCAACTCGTCCGTCAAAATCTGCAGATTTTATTTGTCTTGGCCCACCATAAACATCGTATGGATACTCTGCTGGCAAAAATTCTCCGCAAATTCTTGCTAAAATTTTAAATTCTAGTCTCATTGCATAGTAACAACGTTTATGAACCCCACTCATTACACGTGAACCACGTTCCATAAGTGCTACGGTTGTTCCTACTGCTCTGTTTTGTGCGTCATTACCTATATTTGAATCTGTGATTGCTGCAAATTTTTGTCCTGCTTGTACCACAAAGCCGAGTAGATTGTATAAAGTAACACTCGGCTCTGAGAAAGGTAAATTAAAAAACTGATCTCTAATATTTCCACCTGGTGCATCTACATCTCTAAACTCTCCAGGCTGTATTGGTTGGTCATCATCTCTTACTCTTATTCCTCTAGACTTAAATCCAGCAGGTAAATTTTTTAAAGTCCCTGCATCTATAAGTTGTCTAAGTGCTTGCGTTGCAGCAGTGGATAAACCACCAATCATATGTGTTAAACCAAACCCATAAAAACCAAGTCCAGGTAAAAATTTAAAATGAACAAAATATTCTATTCTTGAAAAATTTATGTCATCTGGTCGATAGTTTCTGTATATTGATAAAATTTCTCCTGACCCTTCGTCAATGGTAACAACATAAGGTATTTTAATTTTTTTAGCTTTGTCATCAAAATCTTCATAATCATCTAAATTTAAATCAACGTGCATTTCCAGAATAGTGTGAAGATAATCTCCGCCTGTACTTTTTACACCTTCGAGTTCGTTAATTTTTTTTGATAGATTGTCTTGCTCTTGTTGTCCCTCAGTAAGTTCAATATCTCTATAAAATCCTGCTGCTTGTTTTTTAATTACTTCATTCTTTGTCATTTTAATTACGTGTGTAATTCTTTCACAATCTTTTAAATCTGTCGCGTAATAAGGAACAACTATTTCTTCTGCAGGAATAAATTTTGAAACTGGTCTACCTAATAATTCATCAAAATATATTTTTTTAAATGTGCTACCTGACAATGGAAGATAAAACAACATCTGATCCATATCGGTTGTGTATTCCTCCATTTGCTCCATCAAAAGATAATTCATGTATTCTTTCACTCTTTCGGCTTGTGCTTCTACCTGAGGTGTTTGTAGACCAACTGTTTGAGTTCTAACAGGTCCATCTGATGGCACTAATTCTTTATATGCTTGTGCCTGAAACTGTGTTGTGGCTTCAGATAACATAGGATGAGTAACATTAGATGCACCCTTGAATGGTCTTGTTACATTTAAATATTTAGTTCCTAAAAGATCTAATCCTTTTATGTAAGCATCTTCCCAATCTTTTCTTGATACTTTATCTTTTTTATATTCTTGTGTAAGCTCAGATGCCATCTCTCTAAGAGTTCTCTCATCCATACTCTCAGCTAAATTAGCATTAAAGTCATCTTGTGGTCTTTCTCCCTCTACTTCTTGACCTTCTATTTCAACATCAACAGGAGGCGGCACTCCTGCAGGACCCTCTGTTTCTTCGTCAGCCACTCTCAGCTCTTCTTCTAATTCTGGTGTTTCTTTTTCGATTGCCATTAATTCATCCTAAATAAGTTTTTGTTTATAAAACCACCTAATTTTTTATATATCTTTTGGGGTTGTGCCATATTTGGAGTTACTTTAACAGAAAAAACATCAGTGTACAACTTAGCGTCATCTGCTGGAATGAACACAGTATTGTCTTGATCTGCACTTGGTTTATTTTTGTAAGCTTTTGTATGATATATTTGATCATATCCTTTATCTTTTGGCACTGTAACCTTTGTTGGTTGTAGAACTTTATATGGTTTTGAAGGATCTGATTTTGCAACTCTAATAACTTCTGTCTTAGAATCAAAAGTTTTTGCAATTGCTTTCATAGCGTCTGGGTATGCTGCTAAAGATTTAGATCCAGGTGTTTTATTTCCTCTTGCGTATCCGTATGCTTGAACCAAACCTTTATAAGTTTTGGTATCAATATTTCTTGATATTAAATTTACTGGAGCAATAGATACATAATCAACACCCTCCTTAGCTGCTTTGTTTGTTAAAAATTTTATAGCTGCGCTAGCATATTGTGCTCTATCCATTAAAGGAAAATAATCTACTTTATTCCCTTCTCTTACTACAGCTCCTGAGCCTGATAAATCTATAGCTGACATTTGACTTCTTCGTGTAACTTCTCTTAACTGTTGATCAAGTTTTTTTATTTGGTTTGCTGTATATTCCAAAGCTTTACCACTTACTCTTCTATCTAAAATATCACGAGACAGTCTACCCCTCTCTTTTGAAAGAAAAGATATTATTTTATCGTTTTGAAATGGATTAGTTCTTGCAGTGCTATCTAATGGATTTAGTCCACCTTTTCTCATAGCCTTTGCAATAGCTTGGTTAGTGTCTGATTGTATTTCACTTATCAAATATGTTTTCTTACCATTGGGTAAAGTTCTTGTATCATATCTAAAATGAACTACAGGATTTTCGACATCAATGTCTCTTTTATAATGTGGATTTTGCATTCTAGCATTTTTGTTAAGAGGTATACCTTCGTCTAACACAAGGAAACCTTCTCTGTAATTTGTGCCTCCAGGTAATGTATAAGTTGTATCATTTGCATGCTGAGTGCTTTTTAAATTTTTAGTTTTAGATACAACGTCATCAATCTCACCTTGTATGTTATTAAATATTAATTTTTGATCATTTGTTCTTGCAAGTGACTTTATTCTTTTCATATTGACAGCTATGTTTTTTTCTGCATCAATTATATCAGCGAAATTTCCACCTCGAATGTTATCTCTTAATTGTTGCACACTGCCTTTCAAAGCATTGAAAGATTCTTTAATCATACCGTATTCAAGATTTGCTGAAGGGCTAGATCTTTGTGCATTATCAATTACTTTTTCAATTGCACGTAATCTTCTAAATGTTAAATCTATTGTATTCTCAGCTGCATCAACAACTCCTGAAGGTATTCCATATTCAACAGGCTTCAGTCTATATGCAGGGTTCATTGCAGCCATCTCAGCTAAATCTTTTGCAGCGACTTTTACACCAGCTTGTTTAGCACTGAACAATAACCCACCAGTAAGCTCTCCAGCTCTGTCGAATGTTGCAATATTAGAATCAAATAATTCTTCTAGAGGAACTGTTTGGTCTTTGCCTCTTAGATAACTACCTTTAGCAAAACCCTCATCGAGTTTAAATTTTCTAGCAGATATAAAACCCTCATCGTATTCTTTACCAAAAACTTTTATTCTACGTTTACCTCTGTTAACTAACCAGTTAGCCCAGTCATCAGCAGACAAAGACACTGGTCCTTTTTGTGCGATTCTATCAAAGAGTGTGGATGCAAATACTTTGTTACCAGCTTCCATTGGAGCATTAGAAAATGCTTGTTGTACAACTGGAGGTTTAGCTACAGTAGTTGCAGTTTGTTCAGCAATAGTTTCAGGAGGAGGCAACTGTCTTGTTGCTCCTGTCGTTTGTCCGGTAGCCGTTGTTGTTGGTCTTTCTTTTTTTAAGAATTTCCGACCAATCCCTAAAAGAATATTACGTAGGGACATTGTCCCTCCTAGTACATTTTAGTAGGTTTTGTTCTCGCCATTCCGCCACCACGGGCTTTAACCATTGAACCTTTTTTCATCATACCCATAGGTCGTTGCATCATGCCACCACCCATTTTTTTAGGTAATAATTCTTTTACAGTAGATATGTCTCTTTCAGTAAGTCTGTCTTTGTCTTTAATCTTTTTAGCATATCTTCTAACTTTGTTGAGAGTAACACCAAATTTGCTTTTCATCTCTCCAACTGTACCAGTGTCAGCACCACCACCTTTGTTGTATCTCTTCATCATTCCGCCACCCATTTTTTTCATAGGGTTGGTTTCTCTCTTTGGTAAGGACTCAGCCATTTTTTTTCTATTAAGTCTGTTTTGCATTTTAGAAATTTTTGCTCTTGCTTTCATACCCATCTCTTCTAACTTGCCAATGTTTCCAGCATCACGGCCACCGCCTTTACCCATTTTAAATCCACCTTCTCTTGCTTTCATTACTTTGCCTGGTTTCATTTTTTCATCTTGTAAACCTTTGCCTCTACCTTTTGCTTTTTCTGCTCTAAGCACAGCAAAATCTTTTCCGTCTATTTTATCTGTCGGTGGAGCTTTAGCTGCAATTTTTGATTGGCCACCTGTTAGAAATTTTGTTTTCGCATATCTAACATCTGGTGCTTTATAAGCTTTTCTTCTTTTTTTTGAAAAGAAATAAGGTTTTTCATAAAGTCTTCTGTTACCGGGTGTATCATATAAAATCATTCCTTTTTGAGGCCCCTCCATAGCTTTGAACGTAGTGCCTCTAAATCTTTTTCCTGACTCTTTACCAACCTTATGTGCATCTCTAGATCTGCCTGCCATGATTGCATAGTGTCTATTCATTCTCGGTTCATCGCTACCGATAATGTTATCTAGAAATTTTTTTTTGTATTTGAATGTAGTTCCTTTCTCGCCTGTAAGTTTGCTACCTTTTTTTCTTCTTAAAACCATTTGCTCTTCTCTCCTCTCGGCTTTTTTCTCCGTAGGTGATTTAGGCTCTTTTGCTCTTGCAACTTGACCTAAGCCTGGTTTTGGTTGTGGTGTGTTACTGGGTCGGGGTCCTGGTTGAGCAACTCTGCCAGTCGCTCCTCCTGGGCCAGCCCTCTTTGATCCTCGACCACCTTTTCTTCCTACTTTTTTTTCATCTCTTTCGACATCTAACATTCTTAATGGCATAATATCTCCTAATAATATTTATATTCCTTTTCTAATTTTATTGGTGGGTCATCCCAATCATCAGAATAGGTACTTACAAATCCACCTTGCCGATATCTTAACACAGCTTGGGTCATGCTGTCTACATAGTCATCATACTGGCCATTAGGAAATGCTGCACATTCCTCTATAACCTCCTGAGCAAAATGCTCATCAACAGGAGCATATACCATTCCAGACTCAAACACAGGAGCACAGCTATTTATACGTGTGTGCTTATCTCTGCCCCTTGCAGGCACATAATCTATGACAGGTATACCTGCTCTTCTAAGCTCATGTATCAGAGGTTGTCCTGAGGCTTTAGCCTCAATAATTACAGTTTCAGGTTCCCAGTAATTATATTGTTCGATAGCAAGGTTTTTTAAATCAGGAAAATCGTATCTACCTTTTTGTGCATCTAAAAGAATGATGCATTTTTCATAACCCTCTACAGGTTCAAATATACCCCAAGTTGTAATAGCTGAATAATCTGCGGTTTCTTTTTTTGAGAATGCAGTATCATAACTTTGTATTACATGTAAAAGTTTTGGTAGATATTCTTTATCATAGTCTTGCCACCATTCTCTTTTGATAATAGCCCCCTCTTCTGAGGTTGGGTCCTGCATATATTGTGCGTTCCAGTTTTTAGTGGAGATAGAAGCTTTGACAGAATCAAGATCTTCTTTTGACCAGTATTCAGGCCATACAGGTTTATCGTTTGGTAATATTGCGGGGAACTCTATTACATCCCACTTATCCGCTTTTGGTTCTTTCTGTGCTTTGATTAATCTTCCAGTAAGATCGTCTACCGCCCACCGGGTCATGACAACAAGGATCCTACCACCTGGTTGTAAACGCTGTCTGGGTCCTGAACTATACCACTCGTATGCTCTGTCCATGGCTGAGTCTGACATTGAATCTTGTTCTGTATGTGGGTCATCTATAATTAATAAATCTGCACCACGACCTGTAATGGAACCTCCAACACCTGCAGCGAAATATTCACCACCATGATTTGTTTCCCAACGTCCTTTTGCTTTAGAGTCTTCTCTTAATGTTACGTTTCCAAAAATCTGTTTGTACTCTACGGTGTTCATTAGATTACGAACCTTACTACCAAATCTAGATGCAAGTTCAGCGTTGTGTGATACCTGCATTATTTTTTTCTTAGGATACTTTCCAATATACCAAGCAGGAAAAAGATAGGATGCAAATTCAGATTTGGTATGCCTAGGAGGCATATTAATGATGAGCCTCTTTGCATCACCATCAGCTATATCTTGAAAAGATTCCGCGATGATTTGATGGTGCCCATACTTCTTTGGGTCCTTTGTTTTACGATAGATGAAATCTTCCCAAACAGTTTCTGCAAAAATAATAAAATTATCTTGGCATAGTTTTATCCACTGCAATTGTTTTTGCAGTATTATATCTTTTAATTCATCTTCAGTTAAATTATCATACATAATTTATATTTATATTTACTCTAATTTTAGCATCTGTTTGTGTTACGCTTCTATGTTGAATCTTACCATCAAATAAAACTATACTATTTGCTTCCGATTCAGATACACCTAAATCTTTAAACTCAGTCCTACCGTTGTTTTGATTCACATGATATAAAGCCACCTTGTGTAATATCTCGCTATCTGTATGCCACTTATGCGTTATTGGATTTTCTTTTCTAGTATACATGTTTATTCTTACACGAATTAACTCATTAAAATTTAATTTACCAAGTAAAGGGTGGCACAAATAAAAAAGATCGCTCTTTTGATGTCCATTTTCATACAGTGTGTGATGAAATTGAAAGTCTTTAATATCACTTGGATCAGCTACATGTTTTACATAATACCATGGAAAATGACCACTCTCTAAGGAGTCCCAAAGTTTATTGTGTATTTTTTCTTCAAGGTAATTTTTTATAATATTCATACCGTTTGGGACCCTAGTATATTTATGTATATTGCTTTGTAAACCTCTTTGCAAACAAAACACCGCCAAGATTACGCGACTTCTGTAAACGCAGGTTTGTTTTATGGTCGATTGGATTTTAGAGCCTTCTATACAGGTACACCAATGGCGTTGTTAAACGCCATTGGTTGTCAGTTCTATTTGATTAGTATTTGTACAAGTGATTGGAATTTAGTTAATATGTTCTGCCTAAATTCATCAACACATCTGTTGCCCTGATTTTCTAAGATATGTTTCTCAACCTCACTCTCTAACATTTTATACATCAGTTCATAATTAAGATTGGTCTGTGATTTCTGGTCAACCTTTGGTTGACCAGTCGTCATTGATGTATTGACCTTATTTGCTAAAGCTTGAGCAAGTGTAATAAGATTACTGGGCATCTGCGTCACTCCCTATTGCTTTGTACTCTTGATATTCAATCTCAGTACAAAACTTGTTAAACAAATCATTGTGAGCAATCTTGAAATTTGCTGTTTCAAATTTCTTACGCTTACGATTTATTTTTTGTAACCCATAATTATTGCCATGTTCATCTTGAACAATAATTAAGTTTTGATTAGACCTCTCAAACACATCAACAACATTTTGTTTCATTGTGTCTAACTCTTTAGATAGTCTATTTGCTTTTAGCTTTAGTTGAGCATAGGCAAGAATAACTTTTTTTTCTTCTTGCTTAACTCTCTTTACTGCATTTGTCATATTGACCTCTTTGTTAGTTTTACAATCTTATGATTGCATTGATGTCTTATCAAATCCCATATTTATTGCAATAGTTAATTTAACTTTTTTTTATCTTTTTTATCAATCATACCAATAATTGTTTCTGGTGTGATTTTTACCCCCTTTGGCTCAACCTCTAATTGAGCGTCTATTTCATTAAACATTTTTTTAATCATTTTGGTAAACTCCCTCTGGTGCTGTTCCCCAGCTTTAACTTTTTTATTACCATTCAACTTGCGAGATGCCGAGCGAGGCGAGGCGACATCTGTCGCCTCGCTATAATGTATTTTAAATTTACTCATTACCAACTACACCAATATTCAACAACCTTCTTGTCATTGATCGCTTGTTGACAGAACTTCAAGAACTTGATGTCTTGTTCCTTGTACTCTTGAACACTCTCTTCTTGAAACTGCTGTCCCCAGAAGAAACCATCTTCAGCGACATAGTCCTTGTAGCCCTCTTGTATTTGTTCGGCTAACTCTTTTGCGACCTCTTCAGTTATATATACAGGTGCGTCTTGATCTGCATTAAAACCCAGATGCTTTAGATGTCCCTCGTGTGTATGGTGTTTGTTTTGCTTGTCCCATTGTGCCGACATGAACTGCTGAAGTCTCGCGTGCTTTCTCCAAACGAAAACTTTTTCATGTTCGTCTTTACTTTCAACTTCGTTGTCCGAGTAGTATTTTTCCCAATCTACCTTATGACCTCGAAGATGTGCGTGTTGATCTAAACCCATATCTTTTCCTTTTGTTAATTGTTAGTTTATGCCTACTAGGAAGTCGACTTTGTTTAAACACAAGTTTCCTAATAGGCATCATTCTCTTATCAAATCCCATGTATCAATACAACAATTATCTTTTAGAACCATTCTAAAGAACGAATCAGAAAATTTGACTTCTTGCCTGGAAGCACGGGTGGAGATCCCAGCTTCTCCTGGAGCTGCAGGCACTGCCTTAGCTTCTCGAGGACGAGAACGAGCTACAGCGATCCAGCGAGAAAGAGAACCAGGAGACCCGTGGCCACGATGGTGAACCGTGGCCAGAGAATTAGTAAGACGATTAATGGTGCGAGGATTTCTATCACTGCTCATCGACCACACTTTCTTCCCAAGTATTACCAGCTGCAATGGACGGAGTCCCAGGGCCCCCAGTCAAACTGTAGATCTTTCCCGGCTCAGGTTTGCCTTTGTCAACGACAACGGCATCTGCAGCGGACCAGCCATCCGGTGGCGCGTTTTCTTTGTTTAGTTTCTTAATTAATTTTTCGAGCTTCATCGAAATCCTCCTTTGTTAGTTTACGAAGTTACATAAGACCTGATGGGAGATATGTCAAGACCTTTCTTTAATTTTTTTGTTCGCCACCAGAAGTTCATGGACTGTGCTGCGGGGGGAAGCTCCAGGGGGCCCTGGTGCTATCCACTTTGACGTTCGCACCGAGAACGAGAAACGAGATATGTGCCGAGAGTCTCTGGATCCCTGCCCGTAGTTAACTAACTAAGAGGGATAAGAAACTACGGGCGGGGAACGAGAGCTTCACGAGTCCTGGGCCCTGCAGAGCTCCAGCAGCTTCACCTGGATGGCGGGCCACTTGTACGGTGCCGAGAACGAGAAACGAGGGTTCAGTGACCGAGGATCCGTGAACGCGGACAAAGGTCTGTACAGTTTAAGAGACCTCTGCGAGGGGGTCTCTTTCAAGATAATTACCGAGCCACCTGCTTTAATATATTTATTAATCCACACTATCTGCCACTTGTTAAGTGCAGGATATATGAGTTGATCTGATTTTAATTCTATCCAAAAAACACTACGAGGGGAAACAGCATGAACATCTGGTATTCCATTAATTGTGCTAGATTCTATGCGGGTAAGAAAGCAATCGGTCAGTCCTTTTTTAACTCTTTTCCATAGTAAACTTTCTCTATTTGATTGCACCATAATTAAGTCAGTTTTTTAATATCTTTAATTACTGAATTTGGTATTACAGTTGTATTACCTATTGACTCAATACTCTTACCATCGTCTCCAAATGAGTAATCACCAAACACCCTTGTAACACCTTTATTTTGACTAAGCAAATGTCCTTTCGTAATACATGTAGCTAACTTCGCCTTCCTGAGCTGGTCAAATGTACTCCAGGAACTATCTGATACAATATCGTACCATTCCACCGAGACCATAGGATATTTTTCTATCTCGCTTTTTACTTTTTTTGGTATACTAATTTTTTTTCTCATTTATTTTTATCACAATACTTCCGACAGAAGTAAACATGGTGGAGTTATGTACTAGATTAAAAGCCTTAAGCCACTCTGACCAACTAGCTCTTTTCAATTTGTTCAACGTGCTCTGGCTCAACTTCAATCGTTTTGGCATTGTAACCATCGATTTTTTTGTTGAGTTCTTTGAGCTTGTTTTCGAGTTCTTCACGTGACATACCCTCCAGACCTGTTACTCTTACTTCTTTTCTATCAACATAAGCACCAGCTAATTGTCCAGATCTATATTCTGCATTTATCGCAGCTGCATATTGATCTTTCTTCTCGGCTTTATCTGCGAGCCTATCTAATCTTTTAAATCTTCTAAGGTTGTCACCCTGATACATTTTAAGTTCTTTATTAAATCTACTGTCAAAATAATTAGCAACATGTGGATTAGCTTTTCTTGAAAGCAACCTTGATGCAATAGAACCATAATCATTTTCGTTTTTACAAACGTAGCCTGCACGTTTTAAGGCTTCTGCTTGTGTAATAGATCCCCAATCTTTAACATAAATTTCCACAAACATTTTTTGTTTGGGAGTAAGATCAGCTTCAGTTCTTAGTTCTTTTTTCTTTAGACCCATTGTATTTTTCTTTCCAATAAAATTTTCTTTCAAGCCTACGTACTCTAAAATCTAAGTTAACAATATCATAAAATAATTTTATTAACCTAAACATATTTAGATATAATTCTTCGTAATGTTCTTGATTGACCTTTATGTGCTTTAGAGGCCTTTTGTAATTTAGCTGCAACAGTTTTTAATTTTTTAATGTCGCCACCTTTTTTATAACCTGTTTTCTTTTTCATAAAAGCTCTTACACTCTCACTTATATCACTTTGTATTTTTCGTCTATCTAATTTTGATACTAAAGGCACTTGCATACCCTTCCCACGTTTATCTGACGCATAGGCTTTACCAATTAATATTGGTCTACCACCCCTTTTTCTCTCTTTTTTTGCTCTTTCAATTCTTAATAAAATTCTCCTTCTGGTGCCTGGATTAGCTTTAATATCTGCTTTAGTAATGAGTTTAGTGCCTTTTATCTTTTTTTTAACATCTGCTTTGATCAAACTGTAAGGTATAAAACCTTTATCTTTTACTCTTTGACCTGATTGTTTGTGATATTTAAATTTTCTGTAAGCTTTACGGAAAAGTTCCCTAGCTTGTTTACGACCCTCTTTTGTAGCCGTAAATTTAAATCCACTCTCAATCGCTTTTTTCATCATAATATTTCTATTATATAGATTATTTCATCGTAAAGTAAGTCCAAATAAAACTTCTGATTGCGTTCCCGCAAGAGGTGTCCCTTAGGGACACCACAGGGACACCATAGGGACACCACTAAATCGTGCTATAATCGTTGGTATATCTACCTAATAGTTCTTTAGGGACAGCAGGGACACCTGTTTGACCCCCTGGGGTACTTTTTATTAATCAAGTGTCTAGATAATCTATATAGTATATTTTTCCGTTGTCCGTTATCCATGGTTGTTGTATAAAAGATACAGCATCGTTTCATATAATAAATGCTAGGGTCTCAAGGTTTTTGCTTTATCTTTATGGACTTTTTTTCCTTGAGACCTGCTAATTCTTAATTTTAATATCTGTAATTTTTTTCATTATCTCTTTCCTAGATTTAGGGTTATCTGCAGCTCTATAGTCTCTATACAAACCACGATATTTTACCCAGTCCTTCTGCAGCTCTGTAAATGTAATCTTCCCATCTACAATTAATTTTTTATACTTTTCATTAATTATCTCTGGATCAAAACCTGCATACCAACAAACTGCTTCAAATGATTTACTAAATTCTAAAAACCAATCATGTGCATCTTTTTTAAGATAAGATTCTTGTTTACTACCATGACTTGTCAATGCATCCTCAAAGGCCTGCAAAACAATTGCCTGAAAAAGTCTCTGTTCTGGAGATCTTTTTTCGTTTAACACGTGTGATGCAATATCAATGCCCAAAATTTTTAACAAGCCTGGAGAATAACTCACGAAACTGCCTCTGTACCTCTCGCGGAGATTTTATATAACTTGTCCATTTGTAGTCCTGTAAGGCCTCCTCAATGAACTCTGTTCTATCTTTACCGTCTAAAGACTTACAAAAATCTAGCGATGCGTCTAATAATTTCCTATGATTTTCTTGATCCATTTGCATAACCACGGTGTGGGAAAAGATATGGATGTGGAATTACACCGTGGCTATACATTTTTGACGACCAGTTTTAAACCTTTAACCGAAGCAGCTTTTTTTCTGCCTGACCGCCAACACTCCTCAACTTTGTCAAGGAATGAAAGATTAAAATTTCCTAAGCCATAGTCATTTCCACAATACAACTGAAACATAATACTGGTAACTTCGTCATAAGTTTTCTTATTCGGACATACCAACACAAGCTTTATTAGGGCCTGTTCTAATGCTTCTGGACTGCTTTTAGCAGCACTTTTCGCCATCAAATCTCCTATTAAGTTAATTTAATGTTCGTTGTTCGGTGAAAATAAGATGTTTAAAGCCCCATCTTTTCATTTAGGCTAAGGAAATACGTAAACCGATTAGTAACTATTTTAAAATCAATTGCAAGTTTATTATTTTGTGAATCTGATATTAAAAGCCACACTGACTCGATTGCTCATACTAGGATTAGCCTCTACATCATGTAACAAATAAGATGGGAATAATAATATATCTCCATCATTAGGGTCGTGAGCAATCATTTCAGAAAAAGGCATGTGAGGTGGTATCATCCTGTACATTTGTTCATGTGTAGCAAATCTTATTTTACCAGTTCCTTGTCCTTTTACATAATAAACACCAGATAAATCAGCTTCAGCTCTATAATGTGTGTGAAAAATATTGGCACCTTCAAACTTGTTAACGTTTACCCAATACCTTATGTCTACATCTACGTTCTCTTTCAAGTAT
>Ga0209348_1001189_pt1 | contig 12795 bp, 16 predicted proteins | sample ETNvirenome_2_30_FD_184065 | JGI IMG/M metagenome (GOLD analysis project Ga0209348, IMG submission 184065) | Marine viral communities from the Pacific Ocean - ETNP_2_30 (SPAdes) (version 2) | ecosystem: Environmental > Aquatic > Marine > Oceanic | place: Pacific Ocean | collected 2013-06-22 | reverse complement strand
AATAGGAAGAATCTGCTCTACTGTGCTAATCTTATAATCAGTAACAAAAAACAATGGCTCATCGTGATACATCATTGCTCTGCGCTCATCATTAATGAAAGCACTAGCACAGAATCCTGCTGGAAGCCTAAACCCTTCGGTAACATCCAAAGAAGTATCTAAAGACCTGGACTCCTCAATAGTAATGGCTCCATCTTGACCAACACGGTCAACAGCCATAGCAATCAGATCACCGATGCTTGAATCATTGTTGGCTGAAATAGTTGCGATGTGTTTAATGTCTTCGATGCTTGTAACTGGTCTAGACTTCTCTTTGATCATATCAATCACAGAAGCCGTAGCAGCGGTCAAGGAGCGTTGTAATTCCGTAGGGGATACACCAGCCAGGATATATTTTTGTGACTCTTGTAGCACCGCCCTAGCCAGCACAGTAGCCGTTGTAGTTCCGTCTCCGGCATCATTATTAGTTTCAATCGCTGCCTGACGGATAACAAGAGCACCAGCGTTCTCAAACGGATCATCAAGTGCAACAAAATGTGCTACTGTAACTCCGTCTTTTGTAATAAATGGTGCTTTTCCTGCCTCTTGTAATAAAACGTTTCGGCCTTTAGGTCCGAGTGTTGATGCAACGTTATCTGCTAATACGTTCGCACCTCTGATAATCTTTTGTTGAAGTAATTCTTTACTTTCATACTCTCTAGTCATTAATACCTCATGGTTATTATATTATAATTATACTCCCAATTTGGGTAGTATGTCAAGGGGTTTTTTGATATTCTTTTACCGCCTTATCAGTGCTAGTTTGTAATTCTTTCGCTCCATTGGCAGCAGCAACACCATACTGCTTGCGATTGGCGTCCTTGTCATCACCACTAAGGAAGAATAAATTAATATCATTAGAAAATTTATTAAGGGCTTTATAAATCGGCTCCACGTTGGCTTTTAAAACATCACCATAAGCCAACCAAGTGCTCTTAAGGGCATCAGGACTAATTTTAAGCTCACCAATCTCCTTAAATCCAACAATATTTTCCGCTTGCGCTCTAGTAAACTCAAATTGTTGCCTACCTTTGTATCCTGGCGTATCTTCAAGGGCTGCAATAAGCTGCTCTCTATTGCCTTCTTTGGCGAGACGACGAACTTGCTGCGCTTTACCAAAAGAACCAAAGAGTTTTTCAGCCTTTGTTCCCTCGAATTTAGTATCGGCATAGCTAATTGTGTATGGACCCAATTTCTGTAACTCTTTATTTGTCATGGACTGGACATCTCTCATGATTTGGTTTAATTGCTGTCCAGAAACTTGGATCTCATCAAGCTTAGGGGAGTAGCTAAAAACCCTACTACCAGTTCCAGGGAAGTTTTTAGCAAACCTGATAGCTTTCAGTGGCTTTCCTTCTTGTTTTAGCTGTTCAAGTGACTTTTTAAGATCGTTTGCCTTGGAAATGTTTTCCTTGTTAGCAGTCACTTGCTTAAGGAAAGGATCAATAAAAACCTCATCAAAATTATCTAATGTAATCTTGAACTCACCAAACTCCAAGCCCTCTCCGGTACGACGGGCATCCAAATAAATAATGTGGTCGCGACCTTTAAAGTGCTCAATCATGTTTCTAAAAGAGCCCTTCACGCCCGTTGTTTGCCCAAGTAACTTAAGGGAATACTCTTGTCCACCTAAGACAACATCAGTAATTGGCTTTCCAGTGGCGCCTGTCTCTTGTTCCTGCTCTCCGACATCTGTAATCTGAACAGCATCCTCTCCAAACAATCCAGCCAAGAAGCCTTCAAAAATAAACCCACCAGCGGATTCAGTAAACTCTGCAAGGATAGCATTCAAGATCTCAATCATCACCATAGAAGAAAGAATTTGTGGGATACCCGCATTTTGATCAGCTTCGACAATAACTTGATTAATATTTCTGATCTTCTCCTCTAGCGTATTACCACCAATCCTAGCAGTGAATTGCTCAATCAATTCTCTATCTTTTGTTCCAGGTTGCCCCCAGGCTTCTGTGATTTTAATAGTTGGTAGAAAGTACTCGCCCTCTTTTGGCTCTTCAGGGACTTCTGCTTTTGGCATCGCTCTTTCAAGCATAGGGGCTGCGTCCATCAGCTCCTCAATCATCTCTATGATCAAATCTTTAGTAACTTTAGAATTCTTTTTATTATACTCTTCTTTAATAATCTTTTTTAAATCAGACATTTTTTTACCTCAAACAATAATGTCAGCAATACCATGCTTCACTGCTTCCTCTGCTGATAAATAGATGTTTACTTTTTGTTCCAGTAACTTTTTCATCTGTTTTTTAGTCATGTTGGTTTCCTCGACTAATCTATCAATGTAAAGCTCTTGTAGATCCTGGATAGCCTCCATCTCATTAATCAAGTTAGGAAGTGAGCCATGATTTCCGGCGATTACAGAGTGAATCATTACACGACAATTACGACCAATCTTTCTTTTGCCCTTAGTTCCGGCAGCAAGAATAAGAACACCAGCAGACATAACTTTGCCCATACCAATAGTCACGATGTCTGTGTCTTCTTCAACAATCTTCATCATATCATAAAGTGCAAACATATCGTCGGCAGAGCCACCATAAGTCGAAAGATAAAATTCTATGTCTCTTTTCTTTTCTGGGTCTTGTTCCAGTTTATTCATCTCATTCATATAAAGCAAACCATGAATAATCTCTGTAATTTTCTCATCCACAACTTCACTAAACAGTCCCACGACCCTAAGATCGGGCTCAGCGGAAGCTTCTGTGTTCATTAAAACAATTTTATTTTCTTGTTGCTCTGGCTGTCGCTGCCCAATCAGAAGCCTTTTAATAAGTTCTTTAATCATGATTTACCCTTTTTTGTTAAAAATTCAAATACAGTCTTTCGATTACTATTGAGAAATTTCATGGCGCCCTCCCAGTTATCATAATCAACCACCTCGCTAAAATAAGATCCATGAATATCTATAATACGCTCAACTGATTTTCTTTTTAGTAGTTCAATTTCTTTTTCATGTCGCTCTTCAAAGGCAACAATTTTATCTTTAGTTTCTTCGCTTTCCTTCATTCGCAGAATACAATAATTCTTTGCATATGTAAAGTCCTCTAAACTTCTTGCAATAATAAATAGGCTGATAACCTGAGATACTCGCAATAATTCAAGGCTTTTTCTAACAGATCTTAAAAAATAAAAAGTTTGACATGTAGAATAACCAAAAATAAAAAATAAAATGTAAAAAAACCAAGGGTGTTCCATCATACCTCTAACAAAAAAACCATCAGAGTTTCCTCTGATGGTTAATTATAACATCTCGTAAAGATTCTGTCAAGAGTTTATTTATTAGCTAGCCTATTAAAGATGCGCTCAGTAAGCTCATCAATGTTTGTGGCTTTCTTATTCTCAGCCATAAGGCGCTCAGCAACGCGAGCTGCGATACGATTAACACGCTCTTCCATCATGCTATCACGCATTCCTGGCTCTTCGTCATCGTCGCGCATTGCTGCATCGTCATCCATGTCCATATCCATGTCCATGGCGGGCTTATCATCATCACCCCCTTCATCGCCCATTTTAAGATCCATTTCCATATCTTCTTTATCATCACCCTCATCATCCATGTCCATATCGGTGGAAACTTCCTCACCAGTAACATTCTCAAGGGCGGACTCCAAAGCGGAAAGGAAATCCTCAAGATTAATCTTCATACCTGGACCGGCATCATCGCCGCTATCCATGTCCATGTCCATCTCCATTTCTGGCTTGTCCATGTCCATTTCATCGTCCATCTCTAACTCAGTAACAGTATCCTCTACTGATTCTGCGGCAAGCTCTTCTTCCACTTGCTCATCCATATCCTCTTCATAGTCGCGCTTTCCAGCTGCTTTGTAATCGGAGACACCATACATCTCTTCAAGACGCTGATCGCCAACTGGTTTAATATTGGCGAGCTTCATGAAACGACGGATCTCGGATTCGTTTAAAAGTGTTTTACGAGCCATTATAATTCTCCTTAAAAAATAAACTCAAATGTAAATAGTAAAATTATTAGATAAATACCTAAAAAGTTAAATTGTTTTTATTAATGTGTTTTCTTATTTTTTTAAGAGCGCTTGTTTCTATCTGCTTAACTCGCGCATAAGAAATACCCATTCGCTCTGCAATCTGCCTTAAAGTCATAGGTCCATTAATATAAATAGATATAAGAGAGCAATTATGCTCCTTTTTATAATCTATCCAATGTTTACATTCTTTCTGTTCACAAGAAGTAGCTGTATCCATGCATTTTGTAGAACATTCTCTCATAGGTCTGGGAACTCCTGCTCAATCATATCAAAGATATCCTCAACATCACCTTCAGAAAGTCCGTAGTCTTTTAAGTTTTGTTGTCCTTGTCTTTGTGCTTTTTCCGCTTTATCTTTTTTAGTTTTGCTAGTAAGAGCAATTTCATTCGTAAATTCAACAATTCTTGGATCGTCATTGATAAGCCCTGAAATGATGTGACGAAAGAAAGCGGCTTGCGTAAGTCGTAGATACTTTAGTTTCAATACCATCTGTGCGTGTCTATGGTCGTTTTCCATAAACACAACACGTTTTTCCATCTGTCCATAGTTATCAGCCATCACCACTTCCTGTTTACGATGTGTGTTTGACTCTCGATAAGTCCGGCAGATGTTTGACAAATAAACCTAGAAAGAACATAAAGATCAGTAAGATCTCTTGCTCCTGAATAACTAAATCCAGAGCGAATACCTCTTTCAAGGTCCGCTAAAACATTCTTTACTGGTCCACGGCAAGGGATACGGGAGGTCACACCCTCATAAGAGTTATAGGTGCCCTTCCAGTCTACTTGTGCTTCCTTGCTTGCCATTCCCCTGTAAACCTTCCACAGACGACCGTCAGGGTCCTCTAGCGTCTTCCCTGGTGCTTCCTCAGTTCCACCCAACAAAGAACCACACATCACAGCATCGGCGCCGGCAGCAAGTAATTTTACGATATCACCGCTAGTCCTAATACCACCGTCGGCAATAAGAGCAACATTGTACTCAGAGGCAACCGGGACACAATCTAACACAGATTGGAATGTGGGAATGCCGTGACCCGTTTGGATCCTAGTAGAACAGATAGAGCCACCACCAATACCTACACGAATACTATTGGCTCCCCACTCTGACAGATCTCGGAATGCTTCTGCGGTTGCTACATTGCCTGCCATAATGTGGGGCTCATCGCCAAGAGTATCACGGATAGTCTTGATAGCATCCCTAACCTTCGTATGATGCCCGTGAGCAACATCAATACAGAGAGCCTTCGCACCAGCATAATAAGACGCCTGTGCTCTGTCAAGAAAGTCTCCTGAGACACCAACAGCGGCACCTACATTACAACCCTTCTTTACACAATAATCTACCCACTTGATCTGTTCTTCAATAGAAGCATAACGATGAAGGATGCCAAGACCACCAGCGTTACCCATCTCAACAGCCATCTCCGGTCCAGTAACTGTATCCATCGGAGATGAAACAATAGGGAGTTCCAGCAGTAAATCAAGTGATAGTTCAGTTGAGATGTCTATTTCAGATCTTGAATTGATAGATGAGAATCTTGGCTCAAGAAGAACATCATCAAGAGAAAGAGTTTTCTTATACATTACACCTTCTCCTTGTTGATAAATTCTCTCATGCCATCAAGCGTATACCAAGTATTTTTATCTGGCTTGTTCGGCTCTGGCATTAATCTAATCTTAGGTGTCTTGCCATCATTCTGAATAAAAACAATGGTTGGTATGCCCTCAAAGTCTAAAATGTTTTCAATTTCCGGATAATCAGCAATATTAAATGCGAAGAAAAAAATATCATCGAATTCATCTGAAAGTGAGGAATAACTTTCCTTTAACGAATGACAATAATGGCAAGCGTTGCCATAAATTTTAATTACGGCAGCGAAAGGCTCCTTTGTATCGCCACTCAAAAACTTTTGAAAAGCGCCTTTACTGATTCTGTTAACCATTACTGTTCTCCTTTATGGCTTCTTGCGTGGTTCTAATACATTCTGGACAGAAAAGACTAACCCTTTCGCCCATAACAACCACCTTCCAAGAGAATACCATATCTTTGCTTTGCTTGTCAAATGGTTTTTGGCACGCACTACATTGTTTAGGTAATTTACTAAACATATGTACTTTATCAGCCATGGCTTGTTCGGCGTCGCCTTTACGTCGCCGGGCGGCAGCTGCTCTTCTTTCCTTTCTATTCATTTGCTTTCATCATCCCCATAGAGGGAAAGCCAGGATCGTTACCGTTAAAAACAACAACAGCGGAGGGGAAAGGGGCAGAATTACTTCCGTTTCCAAACTTAAGACGACCCTTTACAAAATAAATAGCCTGCGCTTTCATGACATAATCATGCCAGTATCGCGTATCAGTTCGAGCAGGAATAAGAGCAACAACAGTAGTATTATCCTTCTGTGCTTCCTCGTAAGCCTTCTTAATCCAATCCTTAATAACACGACCATAAGGAGGGTTCATAAATACAAGATGCCCTCCCCAGTCCTGTGAAAGCCCATCATCCTCTTCAGTAAAGTGATTGCGTACCTTATAGTTTGATTGATTAGAACAAGGGTCAAGAGTAAAAGTTCCAAACTTATCTTCCAGCCTGTGAAAGAAATGCTGTGGGGTTCCCCACTCTAAATCCTTTGAACTAAACATAGTTTCACGTGTAGTTTTATCCATCAGTGCTCCCAAGGGCTCCATCGCCACGATTGCTAATTGTCATTGGGTAATTATAAAGGCTTTCGGTATCGCTTTGACGAGCGCGAAAATGCACAACAGGAATCAAAACGACTTGTGCAATTTTAGTTCCTGGTTCAATTAATTGGGCTTTGTGCCCTACATTATGAAGATTAACGAACACCTCTCCATCATAGCCGGAGTCAACAACACAAGCGCCCACAAGAAGAGAACGCTTTGAGGCGTTGCCTGAGCGGTTCTTCACCTCAAGCATGTAACCGTGAGGCACACCAAACTTCAAGCCAGTTTGAAAAAGAGCAGTATCTCCAGGGTGAAGGGCTACAGCATCGCCGTCGGAGGGGCAGAAAAAAACATCCAGCCCTGCGTCTGAGGGGTTAGCCCTCTCTGGCGTGATTACATTATCACGAGTTTTAAAGTATTCAATAATCATTTATCCCTCTTGGTTTCCGGTAATGGTGTTATAACTTTCAAGTAGTTTTTCAATACTAACGTTTCCTTTAAGCAAACGATAAGCCTTTACAGCAGCGCGGATCTCATCAGCGTCAAGCCATCCGTTATCCTTAAATTCCTGACGAAGCTCTCTCTTTTGTTCTTTGTAGGGCTCCATGGCATCCTCAATAGCGCCAAGGGAACGGATGTATTGTCTAATGTACTCTTGCTTTTGTTCGGACATAGTAACTCCTTTGATTACTTTATAATCATACCAAATGCGATAATTAAAGTCAAATAAATTCTGGTGAGTCAGAGAAGAAAATTTCCTCTACACAAGATGGAACAGTCTCACGAAGATAATTCTTGATCGTTTCTTCATCTTTGAAAGAAACATTAGGATTATTAATACCCCAGCGAACAACTTCCCTCAAAACATCCATCTTGTTAAAGATCAACTTATTTACACCATTCATAAGGATAGCCTGATTAAGTTGCTGCATGTTTAGCCAATTACATTGACGAACGCGACCAGTAGTAGCCCCAAACTCTGCGCCAGCCTGTTGAATGCGATTAAACGTGGGATTATTTGGCTGAAATTTCTTCTTGCCAACATAGGTCTCATAAATTTTTGCTACACCCCAAACGTTGCGCAAAGAGCGAGGATTAACACCATTAAGAAGGGCTGCAGCTACCCCACAATGACTGGAGGTCACATAAGGGTAATCACCCCAGTCAGGGTCCAACCAGAAGCCTTGTGCCCCCTCCATAAGGATTACAGGCTCTACATCGCTGTTGTGCAGCTCTTCATAAACATCCACAAGGAATGGCTTGAGGAAAGGAATATCGCTAGCCCTGACACCAGTCCTAGCATACTTATCGCGATAAGCAGGACCATTTCCCGATTTGGTTGTTCCGATCTTTTCATCTTTTGAGTCCTCCTCTACATGGGCATCAGTAATGATATGGACGTTGCTGGCTACCTTTAAGTTATCTTTCAGGTTAATGCCGCCTCTGGAAAGGATATCCATCTCTTCCATCAGTTTATCTACATTCAGCACACATCCGGGACCGATAATAGATGGGATTCCAAAAAATACACCAGCAGGAATGTGGTGAGTAATAAATTTAGTACCCTCGTGATAGATCGTATGTCCCGCGTTGCATCCTCCATTAAATCTAATACAATGAGTATACTCCCCGCTTTTCAAAAGGTGGTGGGTTACTTTGCCTTTTCCCTCGTCTCCGTGCTGAAGACCAATAACGATATCTGTAATCAAGATTCCTCCTCAAATTCATAGTTAAAAATTTGTTTCATGAATTGTTTAATTAAATTATCTTTTGCCTCATTTGTTTCCGCTTCGGCAAACATATAGTTATAACTCGCAAGTTTCGTTTCCAGCTTCCCTCTAACAAGTTCTTTTTCCTTAAGCATCCATCTTGTTTGCTGAGAATAGTTCTTTGGAAGTGGTACATTGTGTTTTTCTGCGTAATCGATTAGAATAAAATAGCGCCTTTCCTCTAAAGCCGTCTTTGACTCTGTGAATGCCTTAATCATATCATCTTTTTCATCTTGAGTCAAGTCTAAATTTACAACCCTGTCAGGATGTAAATGCATGGCTAGTTTTCTAAAAAGTTTAGAAAATATTTCATGCATCTCTTCATCGTCTTTATCCTTGAATTCTCTCTCTTCCTCTTCTTTAGTACCAGGGTTCTGGCTGAATTGATCATGCAGCTGTTCCGCATTGTCTCTGTTAAGAGCGTCGAGGTCGATACCGTGTCTGCGACAAAAATCCTCATAATATTGCTGAAATTCTGGCCCCATCTCATCAGCCATGGTTTTTACAATGTGAAGTTCTTCATACAGATACCTCAATTGATTTACAGTCATTTTCCATTTCAATATCGATGCGCTCATAACCCTGTGCCTTTATATACTCAGCAACAATTTGCTTATTGTAAGTAGACCAATCTTTCAGTTCATCCTCTGGCGGCATCTCCTGACCGCAACTATCGCATTTGTCTGCAATCATCCCAACAGCCTGAAACTTTTACCGATAGCGTAAGTGGAGAAGCCCCACTGCTCATCGTATTTTAGTTTAGCCATATACGGTCTGTTAAGATAAATCCTATCTTTCTCTGGCTTAATACCCCAGCAACGGATCTTTGTAAGTTGATTATTTGAATCAATAGTCTCTACAATCCAATAAGTCTTGCCCTTTTTGGTCTTCCTTACAACGACCTTACGAGGAATAAACCAACAAAGCTCAAGAGCGGAATCAAATTCTGAAATGGGTGGTACGCCTTTTTCTGATAGACGCTCAATGGTTGCTTGGTTGATAACAAGATTCAAGGGAAATACTCCGGTTAGATCGGTCTTAAACTGAATAATCTCTTCTTCTGTAAAGTCGCCTTCTGGTCTGTAGGTCTCCATATTGGTTGCTAGTTTTTTAAGTGTCTTTGGTCTATCGACCACACAAGCAGACCAGAAATGCTTACGACCAGTAAAGCGCTCATCAACAAGATCATCAAGAGCACCACCACGACAAAGAGCATCCAAGGCTTTCTTGTTTAGCTTGCTATAAACTACCTCTTCTCTGAATAGGAGATCCTCTGCGTTAAGGAATGGACGATTGTTTAAAATCTGCTCAATGGCTGATGCTCCAAGACCCTTGATAGAGGTCAGTGGTTGGATAAGAGTCTTTCCATCTTCACTAATCTCCCACACACTACCAGACTTATTAATGTCTAGTGCGGCAATCTTGAAACCAAAACGCTTAGCGATGTTAATAGCTTTCTCTTTGCGAACCTCTGGCTCCTTATCAAGGAAGGCAGCCATCCACTCTGCGGGATAGTAAGCATACAACCAAGCACACTGATAAGAAATAATACTATAAGAGACTGCGTGAGACTTATTGAAACCATAACCAGAGAAGAACTCAAACTTATTCCAAAGTTGGCGTGCTTCATCGGCATTAATATTCTTTTCAACACAGCCATCAATAAACTTACGACGAAGTTTATTCTTCAAGCTATCTTTACCTGTTCCCTTCTTGGTTAGAACCTTGCGAAGAAGATTGCCCTCATCAAGAGTTAGTCCACCAAGTTTATGAGCCAAGAGAGCAATCTGCTCCTGGAAAATTAGGAAGCCGAAAGTCTCCTCTGTAATCTCTCTTGCGTCTTCTGAAAGATATTGAATACGCTGTGGATGTTCCATAGCCTCAATAAATTCTTCGTGAACATTAGCAGACAATGGACCTGGGCGATAGATAGAAGTAATAGCAGAGATATCAATAATATTATTTGGCTTTACTCTCTTACAGAAATCCTGAGCACCAGACTCAGTAAACTGGAAGATACCAGCCCACTTACCAGCGTGGAAGATATCTTTGTAGACCTTTTCATCATTAAGATTCAAAACATCAGGATGTAAGTTCTCATCATAAAACTTTTTGATGTCTGCGTAAGTTGGATTATCAATACCGTGATGGCGGCGGAGGATATGCTCAATGCTTCCCTCCATCATCTTTAAAGTTGAAAGACCAAGCAAATCAAACTTGATAAAGCCCATAGGCTCTAAGTGACGAACATTCTGACCCTCTGACCAAGGCGTCTGACGAACACCGCCAGAGTTGATAAGAGGCATATATTTATCAAGGTTCTCTGCAATCACAACTCCGCCGGCGTGACGAGAACAAGAGCGAACCTGTCCAACAAGACCCTCAACGTGAGCCTTGACTTGTGGATACTTATTCAAGTATGCTTGTAGCGATGAGGAGAACTCCATAACCTCTTCCCAGGTTGGAGTATACATTCCAGCCTTCATTCCGTGCTTTTCTTTCGCAAGAGGAGTTGCTTCACGGATCATCACGCCAGTAACATTATTCGCTTCAATAAACGGAACTCCATACAACTTTGAAATGTCTTTGATTAGAGATCTCAATTGTAGAGTGTTCCAGTTAGAAATAGGAGCAACAGTATCTTTACCCCACATCTCAACCAACTTCTCTTTCAAGAGCATACTATCGGATACATCATAGTCAATGTCTGGATAATCCTTCGCATCAGAACGCAAGAAGCGAGAGAACAGAAGATTATATTTGATAGGATCAACCTGCGTGATACCAAGCACATAAGCGACAAGAGAACCAGCCGCAGAACCACGACCGGGACCAGAAAGCATCATCTCGTTAGAAACATCACAGATAGCCTTCATAGTCAAAAAGTATTTGCTAAAACCACGATCAGCAATAACATTTAGTTCGTGACGAAGACGATCTAGATACTCGTTATTATTGTGAAGATTGCGCTCTCGTAGACCTTCAAGTGTCGCGTTTACAAGTGCCTCATCTTCTGTATGTCCTGCAGGGACAACAAACGATGGTAAACGAACCGTATTATCCGGAAGAAATCGCTCGATGCGCTCATGAGCAATATGATAACTCTCCTCAATAGATTTGAGGACAAGATCATCGTCATAATCAATCCCACCAGCGTATGTCTTATAAGACTCCCACATCTGGTCCCCATTTTTAGGGTATAATTCATAACCAATTTCATCCACTGCGTCTGGTAGCTCTGAGCCCTCTGCCCAAGATGGGGTGCCTTTACCAAGCCAACCAAGACGTTTATACAACTCTCGGTCTTTCCAAGCATCTGGATTAGGATAGTGACTGTCGGCAGTTGAAAGCAGTTTAACGCCGAACTCTTGCGCTACCTTGATAATATAATTATTAAGTTCATGCTGCTCCGGCACATTATTCCATTGAATTTCACCATACCAACGATCACCAAAGACATCAATCATTCGTCTAGTGGTCTCACGCATTGCCTCTAGAACAGCCTCTTCTCCGCTCTCACGGTGCTCCCAATAGTTTCCAGCGTATACACCGCCAAGACAAGCAGAGGAAGCGATAATGCCTTCATTATACTTCTTCAAGAGTGCGTAATCCATTCTTGGATAACGATAATAGTTTTCAGGCAGATAAGACTCTGAAATCAACTTAAATAAATTGTTGAGCCCTGTTTGGTTTTGTGCCAGCAGAACAAGATGCCTACGACGACGAAGAAGATCCTGTGTCTTCTTACTAGAGTTTTCATCTTCTACCGTAGCACCAGACTGCCCCTCTTTCTTAATCTTGCGGGCTTTCTTCTTATCTTCCATTGCCTTCTGGTATTCATCACGCCAATCATCAAGCGAAGGCAAGAAATAAGCTTCACACCCAAAGATGGGCTTAAAGTCTTTGCCGTCAGCCATCATCTTCTTCGCGTGAAGAACCTGATAGGCAAGCCCATTCATGTTGCCATGATCAGTTAATGCTAAAGCATCACAACCATTCTCATAAGCAAAATCCATGTGAGCCTGGGGATATCCCAGTGCATCAAAAATAGAGCCTGCAACACTATGAGCGTGCAGGCCTACAAATTTAATCTTTGATTGTTTACGGTCCAAAATCAACTCCTTATCTACTCTACAAGTTTAGCACAGGCGTAAGGACCAGTCAAGCTTTTATATGGCTTTTCTATCTGGTGTTCAGAACCCAGGAACTTCCTATATTCTTCCCAACTGGATAAATCATAAAACCAGTCAAGTTTTATTTTAGTGGCGCTTTTTGTATCCAACGCT
>Ga0209348_1001188_pt1 | contig 12800 bp, 10 predicted proteins | sample ETNvirenome_2_30_FD_184065 | JGI IMG/M metagenome (GOLD analysis project Ga0209348, IMG submission 184065) | Marine viral communities from the Pacific Ocean - ETNP_2_30 (SPAdes) (version 2) | ecosystem: Environmental > Aquatic > Marine > Oceanic | place: Pacific Ocean | collected 2013-06-22 | reverse complement strand
TTAAGAAAACAGGGAGAATTGGTAAAAAACTCTTGAAGAAAAAAGAAACTACAACCAAAATCGAGTGTCCAGAAGATAAAATTCTTAATCCTGAAACTAACAAATGTGTTAAGAAAACAGGAAGAATTGGTAAAAAACTCATGAAAAAGGCTGAGACTCCACGTCGTTTCATATCTCCTCGCACACGACCCATTGTGCGTTTTCCATCTATTGTTAAGAAACCTAATCTTAGAGTTCCCACACCAGTAGAAGAGCCAATGTCAGAACCAGTAGAAGAGCCAATGTCAGAACCAGTAGAAGAGCCAATGTCAGAACCAGTAGAAGAGCCAATGTCAGAACCAGAAGATGATGACCTTCTAATGGATCTATTAGAACCAGCAAATGAAACAAATGAAAGTGTAATGAAAACACTTGAAGATTTGTTATGAGTTAAAAAATATTTTATATAATGTAATATATAAAATATTTGTCAAAATGTTTTAAAACCTATATAAATTTGTAATCATCAGCAAGAGAGGCAATATAACAACATGTTATTACAAGACCATCAGTAAAATCCAACGAATAACGCTGAAGATCTGTTTTAACCGTATAGTTAAATTTACTTTTGAAATCTATCGTATCTGGATAAAACTCCTTAAGAGAATTACAACCTTCTTTTACATCTCCACTTAACCAAATATCTTTCTTTTGTTCTTTTATCCAATCATCAGAATATACTTCATTGCTTTCACGAGATAATTTTTCTATCTTTTTCAAGTTAGACGGTAATATTGTTTTGAAGAACTTATTAACGCGAACAAAACTTTTAGTAGGAGACAACATTTCCATAATAGTGAGTTGAATAGGTTGTGGTGGAATAATTTTAACAACATGTTCATTACATGTAGGACAATTAGTCAGTTTTTCACCGCATTCAAAACAAATTTGATGATGACATGGTTCAAATATAGCAGTTTTCTTATTGATCTTACATACGCAGCATTCTTTTTTCATATAGTTGAGATGGGCAAAATAAAGATTATTAACATCTAACGTTTTGATGTTACGAGAATTGTAAGACTTAGCAAGATAACAGTTGAGATTCCACGTTATAGCATCTTTGTAGATTTTGTTTCTTAACGTCATAATATTGCGGGAATTAAAATGGTAAGTTGCTTTTTCATTACGAAAAGGATTGATAAGAGTTATACGAGACCATGTTTTACCTGTCATAAGAGAATAACATACTGCTTGAGTTAAAGCGTCATCTTTCCAATTACGATCAACGCTGGCCTTAATCTCCCACAAGTGAACTTCGTCATTCTTGCCATTCTTGTCATTCTTGTAAAATACAGCGTCAGCAATACCTGTGATCCATGGCATTTGAAGATTTACTTGAATAGATAATGTTTCATTATCGGGTTTAAATTCAATGACCTTTGGTTTTAATGCATACCAATATTTTTCGAGTCTGTCAATAGCTTCTTGTGGGAAAGTGATAAAGAGTTTATTGTACATAGCAAGATGAAGTTGTGAGTATAAGTAAATACCATCAAATTGTTGTTTGTTATTATGAACAGATGATTTTGACATAAAAGTAATATATCTGTTAAAGGATTTTTCAATTCTACGAAAAATATGAATATACATGGGATGTTCTCTGAGATTTTCGATAGAGCTAATTTGAGGCCATTTGCCGGACCATGTAGATGTTATAAGATTTTCAATAATAACACCAACCATTGCACGTTCTTCTTCACATAGCATAATAGGTCGTTTAACAGTTATTTGACCATTAAAACATTTATCATTTTGATACATTTTAACCTGTTCTTTGATTTCTAAACGCGTATCATAAAACAGAACACTTTGGCGAATCAGTTCAGTAACGCACTTGTCCATGTCCATATAATCTTGAAATTTAAAATCTTTGATATCTTTACCTTCTCTTAAACGTTGTTTGTTAGGTTGTGGACATTCATTGAAATAATTTAATATATTTGTAAATTTATCTTTGTATGCTGGGACATAAAAGTCAACAGTTTTCTTTGCACGGGTAATAGCCACAGTAATAAGATTAATAACAATATCGTCTGAAAAATTAGAAAAGGCACGCTCAAGTGGGAAAGTTAGAAATACAACGACGTGATCTCGTTCCAAACCTTTAGATGAGTTAGCAGTAGAAAGAAAAAGCTTATCTTCTTCTATCTTTTTGTGATTTTTATTGAGATCATAGTTTTGACCCACTAATTGCATACGAAAACGAGCTACATCACCCAACGCTCCTTTTACTGTAATAGCAGAACTAAAAGTAAGAATCATAGTATTTTTTTCTCCATACAAGTCGATTTTTTGTTTTGCTGCTTTAAATATATCTGAATAAGAATATAAACGGTTCCATGTAACAGTTGCTTTTGAAGTAATGTTATTTGATTTCCAACCAGCAATTTCATGAGAAAACTCAGGATAATATTCACTAAGTGTCTTTTGTAACGAAAACAGAATATTGCGCGGAACACGTGGTGTTATATTCATATAAAACTTCTGAACATCATCTGACGGATCTGCATTGTTGAGCAAAGACCAAAGTAAACTTTCACGTGGCTCTTTTTGAATTGATTGAAACACATCACCAGCAAATACGATTTTGGAATTAGGAAAGAAGTATTTGAAAAAGAAAAGACAATTTTTCTCAAGGTCTTGAACTTCATCAATAAAAATAAGCTTTGGTTGATTTATTTCAGGACTTGCTTCTCCATCCAAACACTTTTCGTAACAGAAACGTCTCTTTCCGTCAAAATTTGGTAAATCAAGATACTTATAACCAAGACGTTTGCAAATAAAATACACAATAGAGTCAAATGTAGATACACGAATCTTGCCTTTAAAACCATAGGGCTTTAATTTGCGTTTGATTTCATTCTTGATGCATACATTGAACGATATGAACATGATATCTTCAGATTTATATGTTTGTTTGAGTATAAGATTGATGAGCATTCCAAACAACATTGTGGTTTTGCCGCAACCAAAAATTCCGTTGATAACATAATATTTGTGTTCGTCTTTTACAACCTCTTGAATTATTTTGCGTTGATCTTCTCTCCATGGGAATGACAAAACATTGTAGAAAAGTTTGAAGCGTTCTACATATTTGTCTTTTTTGCCGAGAGAGTAAGAAGAACCGATTTTCTTGAAGAACGTTTTGTATTGAGAAATCGTGAGATTGTTGTATTTTTCCATTGTATTGATACTATGTGATTTATTGTAATAAAAATGGTTAATATTTCAGTTTTGTAAGTAAAATTAATTTGGATCATTTTTCCATATAAATCGCAACATGTCATAAACTATAGTGTGTGGAGGATGTCCACAGTGAATCTCATCACCATAATTAGGGGAATATTGCTTCGATAGAACATTATGTACGTTGTTAGGAAGTTTAATCGGTAAATCATCAATAATTTCTTTCTTTATTGGAAATATATCTTCTTTTTCCCATGTTTCGTTAAAGTTTAACATAAAATCTTCACCAACCCAATTTTCTATCTTTGAAATTTTATTCTCTGAAGTATTGGTAACAAAGAAAATATCCATAACAGGATTAAGATGTTCTAACATTTTAATTCTGATACCTCCTTTATAATAAGAAAAATCTTCACTTGTTCCTAACATAAACAATGTTTCTAATCCATGTTTGTTAAGTATGTTTCTGAATTCTGGTGTATACATAAATTTTTTATGTTTTTCATGAGTATGAGCATCCAAATCATCGTCCCAAGGTAAAAATGTTTTATGTCTCTGAAATCCCATAAGTGTACCTCCAGAGATCCAAAACTCGATATCACATTCTTCAAATGCTTTATTTACTCTCTCATACATTTCTCTCATTAGAATTATAAATTCTTCTTCCAGCAAAAAAGCTGTTCCTTTAACAGGAAGATTAGGAACTTTGTATTTTCTTTCTCCAACTTTGTATTCTAAGTTTGGTTTTATCAATACATTAGTTCTATTTTTTGAACTTTCTTTATGAAAAATTATAAATATAAGCATATATACTATTATAAATAACACAATTAAGTAAAAATAGTTCATTTTATATCAATTTAAATAACATTTCTAAAGAAATGTTATTGTAAATGTATGAAGTTGGTTATACTACCGGAACTTTTGATCTACCGCATGCTGGACATTTTGCTATTTTACAAAAATGTAAAGCATTATGTAAAATTTTGATAGTTGGGTTAGTTTCTGATGAACTTGGGATTAAACAGAAAAGAAAACCCGTCTTGTCATATGAACATAGAAAAACTATTTTAGAAAATTCGAAATGGGTTGATTATGTTGTCGTATTTAATGGCACAACGAAACAAATTGATCACAAAAAATTAAAATTTGATGCACTTTTTATATCAGATGAATATATTAATACTGATGAGTACGAAAAATTTAGATATACACCTGTATATTATTTTCCAAGAACAGATAATGTTTCTACATCTGATATTTTTAAAGGAATAGTAAGACGAGTAATAGATGAAGCTTCTATATATCCATCAGGGACAGGAAGTGATATCGTTAAATTTCAATGGAAAAATGACCATGCTTATACAGTGAAACCGATAAGTCTATCAAAAATTGAGGAAAATACTACAGGAAATATATTTTCATTACCTATACCACCACCAAGAAATTGGAAACTTTTAGGAGAAGAAGAAAAAAATTTACCTTTTCTTGCTGGCGTAAACGTAAACAGAGAAATATCAATATGTAAAATTTTACTTGATAAACCATGGTTCCTTGTTGAAAGTATAGTAACAAAGGAAAAAACAGGTCAAGTATTTATTAAACAAGAAAGTGATTCGGATATAGAGAATATAAATAAAAGTAGAAAATTTGGAAACAATACAATTTGGCTTATACAACGTGATGGCGGAACAACATTAGATAAATTCTTTATACAAGAAAAAGCTAATAAAGATATTAGATCGCATTATTATAGAATTATTCGTGATATAATAGAAGAAATGCGATCTATGTATATTCTTCATATGGATCTGCATGCTCATAATATACTGGTGAAAAACGGTCAAGTTTCGATTATTGATTTTGGATGGTGTATGCATAGTTCTTTCAATATGTGTAATGCTGAGCGACAATATTATCAAACTAAATTAGAAGAAAATTTTGATTTGAAACATTTTAGAGAATCATTGGTAGTAATGGGTATAGAAAACGATATACCAGAATGTTTACTTTAATTTATTATATCATAACTCCTGGTATTTTTAGATAATTTTACTTTAGGTTTTAAAATACCCTTTACTTTGAATTTTGGTTCAAAACCAATATGTCTTGCACATTGTAATAATGTTATAAATACAAGCACTATACTAAATAATAAAAACCATATATTCGGTCTAATTTGTTTACTTGTAGTGCTTGTCTGACTGTTTATAGATCCTGTCTGACTAGGATTATCATTTTGACATTCTATTGATTTAAAGTCTCCATTTGGTTCTTCTATAAGACAGCGAGCACCAGGACAATATTGTTTAAAAGTTACCGGTTCAGCCATTGAATTACCATTTGGACCCTGCACTTTATTGAGTAAACTTTCCACAGAACTATCGATAATACAAAAACAAGCTTGATTTTTAGTGGTGCATGGACAATTTTGTTTAAGATTTATAGAGCCGTTTAAATTAGCATTTTCTATATCAAATCTGCTTATAATACACAATGTTGAATCACATTCTTCATTGCGCCCAACATTATCTACTAATTTTATAGCTTGTGGAAAAATACATAAAGGATCGCATGAATTTGTATATGAACCAGAATTTGGATATTCAGTCTTTGCTAATTTGGTGATATTGCTTTCCGGAGCAAAACAACCACACCATTTCTGTATAGGTAAATATTTGGATATAGTTGTTCTGGTAAAATTAGAACACATATTTGATATTGTATTATTTCCTATTCCGTTTATACCTGTCCCATTATTTAATAAAAACGAGTATAGAGCATCTGTCATAATTGTATAGTATTCACTCTTATTATCCACTAAGCGTGGTTTATTACCACTGTTTTTATAACCTTCTGGGATTGGTGTAGAAAAATGACGATACAATATAAATTCCATTATAAAATTGAAAGCTGTAATAACGCCATTTAAACTACCAGTCTGATTAGTTTTTACTTTCTCTATTATAAAATTAATAGAAAATGAGAAATATGATTTTTGGCCTTGTGAAAGCCATATATCGTACCAATCTTCTTGAGATATTGTAGTATGTGGTGATGTATTGGTGATACCAGTTATAGTATATAATAAAATTTCTATATCTACCAATGTTTGATTTTGTTCTTCTACTCCAAATTCCAATGTTTTGATAACAGAACCTATATTTTCAATATTTGTTATTAATGTTGATATCACCGATGAAGTATCGGGGTTTACAACGGTATTAAACCAAGTCCAATCTATATTATCTGATGTATTAATTTTAGACATTTTATATTAAAAAAATTCTATAGATAATTTATATAATATATTATTAGTTTGACTGGTTCTATATTGCAATTCAATCCATTCAGTTCCTTTAGGAGCATGAAAATCTATATTTAAGGGATAATATGCCGCCGGCATTTCCGAACCGTAACTGGCTATGATATCTCCTTTATTTGTGACTATATTGAATAATAACCCACTGGGAGCATTAGAAAATACTAATATAAACCTACCAGACCTTGAATAACCTTCATAAGCTTTAAGATATACTCTTGAATTATTATAGTTTGTATTATACGTTGTAGTTGTTGTATCAAATGGGTAAAGTGGTGTATAAGTAGAATTTGTTGTATTTAATGCAAAACTTGAATTATTTTGCATATATAACAAAAACTCTCTTTTCTCATATTTTGAGATATAAACTAGATAGAAAATAGTTACAATAATGATAAGTATTACTGACAAAACTGTATATATTCTGTTTACTAATATCATTTTAAATTGAATATTAATTATAAAATTACAAATGAAAATGGAGCTCAAAGCTCACGCATATGATATTACTCTCAAAGATGATGCTATCAATAGAGAAGGAGAAACGCATCTTGAGATACAACTTTGGTGTCTTGACAATAATTCTCAACCATGTCTTGTTCGCATTCGTGACTTTCCTGTAATTTGTAAAATGGAACTTCCTACAACTACTGATAAATTTGGTAATATTATTACATGGGATCAACTTACTACAGAAGATTTGTTAGATGAGATTAGAAATTATATGAATAACAAAGATATTGAACAATTTACTAAAAGTTCATTTCAACATTTTACGCGTCTTTATTATTATTCTGGAGGCAAGAAATATCCATATGTTGTTATTGCTTTTAAAACTGTTAAAGATATGAAAAATGCGTCAAGACGTTTGAAAACATTCTATTCTAGACATTTTGGTAAACTTAGTTTAATATTCAGAGAAACAGAGATCAGCCCTTATAATAAAATGTTTTCATTGAAAAATTTAGGACCCACAGAGCGTTTTCTTTGTAAGGCAAAAGAAATATTGTCCGATGATGAAGAACGTATTACCAAACCAGGACCATCATGGAGACCATTTAAAGAATATGAAGTAGATTGGAGAACATTTACAAAAATACCACAAGATATGTGGTTTACATATCCTATTATATTCTCATGGGATATTGAAGCTTACTCGCACCGCCCTCCAGCATTTCCTTCTAAACATCATTCTCAAGATCGTATATTTTCCATTTCTATAACAACTCAAGTTCATATGAAAGAAAACACACGTAAAGATATTGTAATAATCATTGGGCCATCAGAACCACTTGAAAACGTTGTAACATACAATGTAGAAAACGAGGACGAACTAATTCAAAAGTTCTTTGATATTGTTAAAGAAGAAGATCCAGATGTATTTATAGGTTATAACATTTTTGGTTTCGATTATGATTATCTTGACGCTCGTATATTAACATCTGGTCAAGAATGGGATAATATTGGAAGACTTATTGAAGAAAAATGTTCAATTAAAGATATAAAATGGCAATCAAGTGCATACGGACACAATAATATTAGTTATATTAATGCTGCTGGACGTATTTCAGTAGATATGTATCCTTATATCAAACGAGATTATAAGCTACCTATGTATAAACTCGACGCGGTTGGGCATTATTTTCTGGGAGAAAATAAGACAGATCTAAAATACAATGAAATGTTTGAAATACACAAGGAAATGACAGAATCAATGAAAACGTTAAGACGTGTCACAGGTAAAGATAATTCTATAGATGCTATGAATGTTCTCAAAGACTATAATCTTAAAGAAAAGGAGGAATATGACCTTAAGAAAGCGATAGAAGGAAATACATTAATTGTAAAATATAACGTTCAAGATTCAGTTCTTGTGCTAAAATTGTTTGAAAAACTAAATGTTTGGATTTCATTAGTCGAACTGAGTTCGATCGTCCGTGTAACTCCTATGGAGTTTTTTACTCGAGGTCAACAAGTTCGTTGTATTGCACAACTTTACCATGCAAGTTCACATAAAAATATTGTCCTTACACGCCGTGAAGCTGATTTCGTTTTTTTCAATGGTGGTTATGTAGCCGATCCTAGAGCAGGTTTTTGGGAACTTGTAATTTGTTTTGATTTTAATTCTCTATACCCATCGATTATGATTGCTTATAACATCTGTTTTACAACTTTGCTTCGTAATGTTAATGATATAGAAAAAGAAAAATATCATCATTTTAGCATTGATCAAGAAGAACCAATCGATGTCAAACCACCAAGTAACGATAACTTTGATTATGGTGATTATTTTGATGATAATACTGATGAAAAAGAAGACAAAGCAAAGAAAGTCAAAAAACACTATGATTTTGGGTTTGTGACTAAAGATGTTCAAAAAGGTCTTCTGCCAGAAATTCTTGAAAACTTGTTGAATAATCGTAAACAAGCAAAGAAAGAAATGAAAAAAGCTACAAAGATGATGGAAGCGTTTGATGATAACATATTGATTCCTTATCGCGAAAATAATAACATACTGGTTGAAGATCTTAGTGAAAAAGGTAAAGAATTGATGAAACAATTTTTTGAGATAGACAATGGTTATGTGAAAGATCACGATGAAATAATTAACAAGGAGTTCTTTAGTTTTAAAGTCAAAGAAACAATGTTCAACAGTCGTCAGCTTGGTTTAAAAGTATCTGCAAATTCTATTTATGGATTTTTGGGAGCACAAGTATCGGGAAAATTTTCATTGATCGAAGCAAGTATGTGTGTAACATCAAGAGGTAGAGAACTCATTATACAATCTAGTAAGTTCTTTGAAGATAAATATGGAGCAGTAACAGTATACGGAGATACAGATTCTACAATGGTGTATGTTCCATCTATCAATAATGACCCATCAAAGGTTTGGGAAATGGCTGAAATTATGGAAAATCATATCAATGGTAAAGATGGGAGAGGAGAAGGTATTTTCCCCCATCCTTTATATTTAGAGTTTGAAAAAGCAATGAGATCGTTGTTTATGAAGAAAAAGAAATATGCTTATATGACATATGATCGTAAAGGTAACATTATAAAAGAAAAAGGCTCAGATAAATATGAACTTAATGTAAAAGGTATTATTTTAGCACGCAGAGACAATTGTCTGTGGTTGAGAGAAACATATGAAAATTGTATTAGGGCTATTTTTGATGAAAAAACTATTTATGATGTCTATAATATTATTATAGATTCTATAATAGAATGCATAGAATTGAATTATCATGATAATAATGAACAGAATCTTAAAGAAATAACAAATCGTTTGTCTATTATCAGAGGAATGGGATCAAATTACAAAAGTAAAACTTACTTCTTAAGTATTTTTTCAGATTTGATGAAATCTTTAGGAAAACCTATACCTCCAAGTGAACGTTTCAAGTATGTAGTAGTGGACGATCATCAAAAACGTGATAAGATAGGTTATCGTATGAGAACTGAAGAAATGTTTATCGAACAATGGACAGAATCAGGATACAATTATGGAGAAAAATTACCAGATGATTTAGAAATAAAACAAAGTATATATCCACCAGAAGAAATAGATCATTGTTATTATATTATGAACGTTTTGAAAGAACCTATCGATCAATTATTTGAGTTTGGATTTGCACGTGTTTTAGAAAAATACCAAGATATTAGATACCAACCTGTTAATAAAAAACGCCGATGTAGACCAGTCAATATTTCTACACCTGTAAAGATGATCGAAATGTTGATAATGGATCGTGATAAACCTATCAAAGAAACCTTAGAAGTTATTAAATTGCTTCCAGAATGGTTTAAAAACGTTAAAATTTAATTTACGCATATGTATTCATAATTCTATCCATGATACCTAATCCATAATTTACTTTATAATATTTATGATGTTTCAAATGTCCATCCATCATAAATGTAAAAGAACCATGCGACTGTATAACTGTTGTTGAAAGAGCCAAAACGAGAACAAACTTAATAAATATATCAGGAGGATACAAGATAAATATAGGAGCTGTATATGGTATTAAATTAACAATAAAGAAGTCAATAGGATCAGCATACATTGCACCAAAACCTAATGGATATGTATATTCATGATGTTTCTTGTGTAACCAATATAATTGAGGTATATGAAATAAACGATGTGCCCAATAAAATAAAGTATCTGTTATTATCAATGATATTATAAAATTAAATATGAAACCATAATTATTACGTTCTGAGTTTTCAATATGCTTTTCCAAAATTATAGAATAAGGTAGAGTAATTCCAAACATGTTAAAACATACATTAGGCATCATATGTTTAACATTCTTTACAACTTCTTCTTTCGTTCTTTTTATATGTTTATAACTATCAAAATACATATCATAGAATGTTGTTATCAAACTTGCACCGAAATATGTGCCAGCAAAGTAACTAAAGAACCACATTTTATATTCTTTTTTTTGATAAATAAAAATGAAAGATTGCCCATCAGGTAAGATTAGAAATCCAGCAACAGGTCGTTGTGTAAATAAAGATGGTGCTATAGGTAGGTCATTAACTAAATCACCAGTAAGAGCTAAATCACCAGTAAGAGCTAAATCACCATCAAAAGATTGCCCAACAGGTAAGATTAGAAATCCAGCAACAGGTCGTTGTGTAAATAAAGATGGTGCTATAGGTAGAACATTAGCCAAAACACCACCAAAAGCCAAAACACCAGTAAAAGCCAAAACACCAGTAAAAGCCAAAACACCAGTAAAAGCCAAAACACCAGTAAAAGCCAAAACACCAGTAAAAGCCAAAACACCAGTAAAAGCCAAAACACCAGTAAAATCTAAAGAAGACAGAACATATGATGTTAGACAAGGTGTAATGATGTATAAAGAATTAAGACCAAGAGAAATAGAAAAAAATAAAACTATCCTGGATGAATACAAAAATTATTATGTTTCTGAAAAATATGATGGCTGGCAAGCTGTATGGGATGGAAAAAATACATTTAATACCAAAACGGGTAAAAGATCATTCAAACCACCAAAAGAATGGGCAAATCTTTTACCTAAAGGAATAGCTATAGCAGGAGAATTAATAATAGAAGGTAAACAGGCTGCAGATGTTGCTTCTCTTACTACAGACAAAGGAGATTGGGAAAAAGTAAAATTCATGGCATTTGATTTACCAGGCATGAAAGATTCTGAATTTAAAGTAAGAACTGAAGTATTAAAAACTGTTGTAACAAAACAATGTGAAAAATTTCCAAAATGTCCTATGATATATGTAGACCAAAAAATATTAAATTCTTCTGATGCAATATATAAAAGATGGAAAAATGTCACAAGTAAAGGAGGTGAAGGACTTGTTTTAACTAATCCAGAATCTAAATACAATCCATCTAAAAGATCTAAAGATAGAGTAAAATTAAAGGGAAGAGAAGATACAGAAGGGAATATAATCGATTTTGAACTAACAAATGATCGTTTAAAAAGTTTAGTAATAAAATTACCAAATGGAGAAGTTTTTAACTTGGGTATAGGATTTAGTGATAAAGAAAGAATGTCATATAAATCGTTGTTCAAAAAAGGAGATCTTATAAAATTTTCGTATAGGTCCATGACAAAAAGCGGAAAACCTAAAGAAGCTAGATACGTAGGTAAACGACACAAAGCAGATATGATATAAAAAATTTATATAACGAATAATTATATAAATTTTACTTAAAAAATGATCCGAAAGGATGTTGATAAACGAAAAAAAGGTAAAGATAAATCCAAAGAACATTTTAAAAGAAATGGTAAATATACTTCAAAAAGTATCAGAAAAAAAGAAAAAATAAAAGAAAAAAATCAAACCAAAGAAACATTTAACAACATTTAACAACATTTATGACATTTAGATGTTTTACAACAGCATGACCTTGCTATACAACAAGATATAAGAGCGAAGATACCAAGTCCTGTGTATATAGCAATAGTTTGAATGAGTTCAATATCATCTTGTTCGATAAAGCACTCATTATCTGTACTATTCATATTTAATATAATCAAAAAATACAAATAGTTATTTGTTTTTATCTTGTTTCATTTTGTAATAGTTTAAATATAAGTTAGACCATACTCCGATCATTGTAACTGTCGTTGTTACAGCTTGTATTTTTTGAATTAACATTTTTATATTTATAAAATAAATTTTCTATCAAAAATCTATGAAATTCACAAACATAAACGTCATCTTTACATTCACACATATATTTAACTTCATA
>Ga0209348_1001186_pt1 | contig 12811 bp, 13 predicted proteins | sample ETNvirenome_2_30_FD_184065 | JGI IMG/M metagenome (GOLD analysis project Ga0209348, IMG submission 184065) | Marine viral communities from the Pacific Ocean - ETNP_2_30 (SPAdes) (version 2) | ecosystem: Environmental > Aquatic > Marine > Oceanic | place: Pacific Ocean | collected 2013-06-22 | reverse complement strand
CATTTTTAAAATCTGGTGCTGTTGTAAGAAACTCACTTCTTGACGCAACAGAAGGTGGAACAAGAATACAAGTTCCAGAATTTAACCCAATCACACCAACTGAAGAAATTTTAGATGGTACAGCAACTTGGGGTACAAGTAACAATGGTTATTTGACACCACAGAAGATTGGTACAGATACACAGATCGCAACCATCTGTCATAGAGGTTTTGCGTATGCTGTTGATGACGTAGCTGTATTGGCTGCTGGTGAAGATCCAATGGGTCACATCAGAAATCAAATTGCAGATGCTATCAACAAACTAAACTCTGCAAGACTATTTAGCTTGTTAGATGGTTTGTTCGGATCTACTTTTGGACCATTAGGTTCAAACTGTTTAGATTTATCTAAAGGTGCTGCTTCTGGTGCTGATGCTGATAACTTCTTAACAGCTTCTACAGTTGCAAGAGGAAGATCACTTCTTGGAACAAGAGGAGATGAGCTGGATACTCTAGTTGTTCACCCATCTGTTGCTTACTACTTATATCAAGTTGGTATGCTTACATTCTCAACATCTGCTCTCACAACTGGTGGTGCAGTAACTTGGGGTGGTGGCGGTGTCGGTGTTAACGAAACAAGCATCGGTCAATTTGCTGGTATGAATGTTGTTATTGACTCTCAAGTTAATACAGTTCATCCTGGTACAACAGGTCATCAAAAAGAATTCCGTTGCTACTTAATTAAGTCAGGAACAATTCTTGAAGGTGAGCAATCTCCTCTAAGCATTGAATCAGATAGAAACATCTTATCTAAGCAAGATGTTATGTCTGTTGATTATCATAGTGCTTATCACGTTATGGGAACTAAGTGGACTAACGCTGCTGACAACCCAACTAACGCACTGTTAGCCAATGATAATAACTGGGCTATCACATATGATGCTGATTTGATTCCTATAGTTGAATTAATTGTTAACTCACCACTTGATACATCAACTAATCCTTAATAGTATTAAGTTGTGGTCATCCAAAACCTCATCAATTATTGGTGGGGTTTTTTCTTTACGCTACAATAAAACTAAATTACTTTATTAATCGTGGCAGCTACTATAGACGCAACAATAAAAGGAGAAAATGCTAATAGTTATGTCACATTGACAGAAGCTAATGATTATTTTGATACCTCTCCAGATTCTTCTACTTGGACAAATAAAACAGATGATCAAAAGAAAAGATCATTAATATCTGCTGCGAGATGGATTGATACCTTAGTTTTTTATGGAGATAGATGTGATGATGGACAGGCATTGAAGTTTCCAAGAAATAATTATCAGGTAGATGGTGTTGAATTAGCTTGTTCTAAAATTCCTAATGGTATTAAATATGCACAATATGAATTAGCTAGAGCTTTGGCAAATGATACCGATGCTATTACAGGTACTACTGGTAAAGATGGAAATTTTTCTGAAGTTAGTTTAGGAGATATACAGGTTAAATATAATACTGAAAGTCAAGGAACTGGATCTATTAATAATATTTTAGATGTTTATCCGTGGCTACAAAGTTATCTTGGAGCATATATGTTAGGTGGAGCAGGTAGTTTTCAAATGAGAGTGGTTAGAGGATAATGGCAGGTCAGTTAGATACAGCATTCAAACAAATTGCAAAACAGATTATTTCTGATCTAGGTTCTTCTTTTGATTCTTCTATTGTTTATACAAAAAAAGCATCTGGTAGTTATAACAATGCTACAGGAGCATTCACTACAACTGATACAACTTATAGTATAAAAGCACCAGTTGAATATGTTAGATCAACTGAAGATGATAGTAGAGAAATAAGACAGGCGAAGATTTATATAACACCTGATCTTATTGGAGACAATCAACCAGATTTAGATGACGAAATTACATTAACTTATGCTGGATCTACAAGAGTTGCACAGATAACTGATATTGATACAAAACAAGGTGGTCAGACTTATCTGTTTACTATTTTAGTGAGGTTCTAATGCCAAGAGAACAGGAGTTTAGTGCTGATAATGTAATGAATAATCAAATGGCACAATTAGATGCTGATTTTGCTCAGACTATTAGAGAACTTCATGCAAGTTTAAGTACTGCTGAAGCTAGTCCTGTTTATACTGGTTTCTTAGCATCTAGCTGGAAAGTAAGAAGAAATCCTATTGATCAAACAGATTTTAGAGAAGATCACGAACCTTGGGCCTCAATAAAAAGAGAACACGATTTACCAAAAGGTAGTGAAGGTTGGAAACCAGCAGGTTCAAGACCTGATAATCCAGTAATTGATCCTCGTTTTCCTGTTAATACTGACTATAAATTTAGAGAGAAAAATATTTTTATTGGCAATGCTGCTGAATATGCTGGTTATGCTTCTGAAAATCCTGTAATTTCACAATTTGTTCAAGGTGAAGCTGGTCAAATTATTAAAGATAATATGAGAGATAAAGGTAAGATATTCGTAGGAGCTAAACCTTCTAGTGGATTTGGTAAAATTAAAAAGGGATCTGGTTTACGTTACATTGAACCTTCGTAATTATGACTTTAGTTAATGCCAGAGCAGCTTTTGAAAAAGCAGTAACAGATGCAGTAGTAGCAGCAGATAATACTGTTTCTGTTATCAATGATAATGTGCCATTCACAACTCCTGGCAAAACCAAAAAATATATAATTATGAATTTAAGCTTTAATCAATCAACTGTACAAAATCAAGGTGCTGCCTCTGATTACTATGCTGGTGTTATTCAATGTAATATTTATGTGCCAAAAAATAAAGGAAGTTCAGTTATCTCTGCTATAAGTGAATCTGTTATTGATGGACTTACTTCTGTTAATACTTCTAACTATACTGATACATTTAGTTGTGCTCCAAGAGTTGCAGATGTAAATGGTCCAACTATGTTACAGATAGAGGATAGAAGTCATTTTATTGGAATTATTTCTTGTCAATTTACAGCAAATGCCTAATATAAGTATAATATAAATATTATATTAGAATACTATGGAAGCGATTGAACTCCTCAGAAACAAGTTTGGTGTTAGCCAAAAATATAAATATGAAGTAAAAGATGGAGGAGAAACAGTATTAGAAATATATTGGCATCCATTAACTATTGCAGAAAGAGAATCTATTCTTGCAAAATCAAAAGGAGATGATGGCAATGAGTTTGCTTTGAATCTTATGATTGAAAAAGCATTAGATGAAGATGGTAAAAGATTATTTCAAGATGGTCATAAAGCATCACTTAGAAGAGAAATAAATGCAGGTATTTTACAAGATATACAAATGGCAATGATGACATCTGGAGATAATTTAAAAGTGGAGGAAGCGAAAGCAGCTTTAAAAAGCTAATAAAGATTGGTATTTAATGTTTTTTCTAGCTAAAGAGTTAGGAATGACAATAAAACAACTTACAGAAAATTTAACTAGAGAAGAACTAACAGCTTGGGCAGGTTTTTTTGAGTTAAAACATGAGGAAGAAGAAAAATATAAAGAACAAGTGCAAAAAAAACAAGCCATGAAACCCAGAAGGCGGTAATATAGAAGTAATTTATTGGGTCGAGTAAATGGCAGCAGAGTACGGAATTAATATTAATGTCAGGACCCAAACCCAACAATTAAAAAATTTACAGTTACAACTAAAGGCTGTAGATAATTTAGCGAAATCAATAAAGGCACAACAGATAGCTCCAGAACTTAAAGGAGGTTCTCCAGAATTACTTAGAAAATTTAAAGATAGAATTGCACAGATAAGAAATGAAGTAATCATAACTAATAATGCGTTTGTAAATAATACAAAACAAATTAATAATAATGCTGGTCAAATAAGAGGATTTTCTGCTGCATTAAGAGATGCCAGAGCAAATGTAAAACTATTTAGTGGAGAATATAATGTTTTAACTCAAGGTATTCAGAAAGCAGATTTTACAGCAAGATTTAAAGAAATAAAAGAATTTAGCAGAATTGCAGCTAATCAAGCAGCTAATTTAGGTGGAAATATTCAAATGGCAAGGGGCACTACGTTTGAAGATTTAATTTCATTTAGGCCAACAAATACTAGAGAAGCCATAAATGATTATGTAAGTATGTTACGAAGTCTTGAAGCAAGATTAGATAGAACAAGCGATAGATTCAAACAGGTTACCGCAAGAATAAAAGAAATGGAGACTCAACTTCGTTCTCCAGTAATACAAGATACAGCTAATCAAACTTCAAGACCTGCTGGTCCTAGACAGGCAATGGCAGGAGAAAACTTTTTTAACAGAACTCTTGGACAAAATAGACAATTTCAAGAGGGTGGTTTATTTTTTGAACCTGGTGGATTTGCTAGTAGAAGAAGAAATGCTCTTAGTAGTGGTTTAATTGGTGGAGGTTTTCCTCTGTTATTTGGTCAAGGAATTGGAGCATCAATTGGTGGTGGTGTTGGAGGTATAGCTGGTGGTGCTTTAGGTGGTGGATTAGGTTTTGGACTCTCGATTGTTGGAACTCAATTAGGTAAACAGCTTGATATTTTAGTAGGTTCAGCAAAAAAAGCTGGTGATGCTTTAGCTGATTTTAATAAAGATACAACTACTTTAATAGCATCATTAGGTTTAACTAATTCTGCTTTTAGTCAAAGAATACAATTATTGGAACAAGCTGAAGGAAAAGAAGCTGCATTTAATGTTGTTCTTGCTCGTACCACAGCAATAGTTGGTCAGGGTGGTGTTGATGCATTAAAAGAATTTGGTGATCAAACAAGAGAAATAACACAAGGATTTAGTCAATTCTTTTTGATAGTACAAGCTGGTTTGGCAAGAATAATATCTTTTTCAAGATTGTTAAAAGGACTTGGAGATGGTTTGCAAAATCTTACTGTAGGTGAGAGATTAAGAAAATCATCAAGTCCAGAACTGCAAGGAATAGGAAATCGAATAGCTGAATTAGAAGGAAAAAGTGGTAGATTGACAGGACAAGAAAGAGTAGAGCTTAGAGGATTAAAAGCAAAAGGAATTACTGGATTATCAGAATTTGACGTAACAGAAACAAATAGATTAGGTTTTGATGCAATTTCAAAAAGTTTGAGACAAGAAATTGAATTAACAAATGCAAATACATTTGCTAAAAGACAAAAAATAAAAGCAGATAGACAAGTAAATGATTTAGCAAAAGAATTTCAAGAGCTTACAAAACAGACATTAAATCAAGAACAATTAGATTTACTTAGACAGTATGTTGAAGCTACAAATGAATTAGCTTTGGGTTCAAGACTTGTTAATGATGAAATAGTAAGACTTGATGAAGAATTTATTAAATTAAATGATAGTGGTTTTCAAATAGTTGAACTATCAAAAACTATTGGTTCATCTTTTGAAGAATCATTTAAAGGAGTTATTAAAGGAACAATGAGTGTTCAAGATGCATTCAGAAATATGTTTATGAAAATAGCAGATCATTTCTTAGATATGGCTGCAAGGATGATGGCTACACAAATATCAAAAGGAATTCTTGGTATGTTTACTGGTGGTTTTGGTAATATTTTTGGTGGTGGGCCCTCAAATTCTATTCCTTTTATAACTGATAATGTCTTTAATACAGGATTTGATACAAGTTTAATAGGTGCTGGTGCTTTAAACTTTGCTAATGGTGGAAGACCTCCTGTTGGAAGAGCTTCAATTGTAGGAGAAAGAGGGCCAGAGCTTTTTGTTCCTGATAGAGCAGGTACTATAATTCCAAATCATGGTATGGGTAGTATGAATATCGTAGTAAACGTAGATGCTTCTGGTTCTTCTGTTGAAGGAGATGAAGAACAAGGTAGAGAACTTGGTCGTATGATTTCAGTTGCTATACAATCAGAATTAATTAAACAAAAACGACCAGGAGGTATGCTTGCATAATGGCTACGTTTCCTTCAATAACACCTACATACGGACAACAAAAAAGATCCGCACCAAATACTCGAACTATTCGTTTCGCTGATGGGTTTGAACACAGAATACTATTTGGGTTGGCAGAACATCAGAATCCAAAAGTTTACAACTTTACATTTGAAGTTTCGGAAACGCAAGCAGATGAAATAGAAACCTTCCTTGATGCCCGTGCAAACGACAGTGACAGCTTTGATTTTGAAGCACCTGGAGAAACTGCATCACAAAAATTTGTTTGCGAAGGTTGGTCGAAATCAATACCTTACAACAATAGAGCAACAATACAGGCAACATTTAGAGAAGTATTTGAACCATGAGTACTGCTCCGATTATTACTGATCTACAGAAGATCAATCCTTCAGCAATAATTGAATTATTTACACTAACTACCGATGCAACATTGCATGGTTCTGCTCAGACCTATAGATTCCATAATGGAACGAGTTTAAATGCTAATGGAGATATTATTTGGGCTGGTAATCAATATTTAAAAATGCCAATACAGGCAGAAGGTTTTGCTTTTCAAAAAGGTCAACTGCCTAGACCTACTCTTACTGTTAGTAATGCTCTTGGAACTATCACAGCTATTTTGTTAAACGTAAATGCGGTTATGGCAGGAAATGATTTAACAGGAGCTACTGTAACAAGGATCAGAACATTGGCACGTTATCTTGATGCTGTTAACTTTCCTACGACAACAACCAGCACTACGACTACAACAACCATTGCTGACCCTTCTGACGCTGAAACTGTAACCTATACTGTTACTGTTCATAACCCTGGAAGCGGAAATATTTTCAGAATTAACGGTGTAAATAATCCTGTAATCACAATGAAAAGAGGATCTACATATATTTTTGACCAATCAGATGCCACAAATAGTGGACACCCTTTAGCAATAAAATCTGATGCTGGAGGAGCACAAACTACAACTGTTTCTGGAACTGCTGGAAATGCAGGAGCCACTGTAACTTATCAACCAGTATATCCAACTGCTCCAAATGATTTGAGATATTATTGCACAGTTCATGGAAATGGAATGGGTAATACAATCACGATGAACGATCCAAATACAACGACTCAAGATACTACAACCACTACAACTCAACAAGTAAATCCATTGGGAACACCAGATCCTACCGCAGAGTTTCCTCAAGAGATTTACAAAATAGATAGAAAAGCAACGGAAACTAGAGAAGTCGTACAGTTTGAACTTGCTTCAGTTTTGGATATTGCTGGAATACGAGCACCCATGCGTCAATGCACCAGAACTGAATTTCCCTCTATTGGTACGTTTATAGCATGAGTTGGAAATATAAAGCACTGCTTCATGCTCAACGAGAAGATCCTAAAGAGTCTTGTGGACTTTTATTAAATATCCGAGGAAAAGAAAAATATTTTCCTTGCCGTAATTTATCAATGACAGATCATCAATGTTTTATTATCGACCCAGAGGATTATGTAAAAGCAGATAACACTGGAGAGATAACAGCCGTTGTTCATAGCCACCCTGTAACACCACCTACACCTAGTCAGGCAGATAAAATTAGTTGTGAACAAAGTAATCTTCCGTGGCATATTGTTAACCCAAAAACAGAACAATGGGGATATTGTGAACCATGTGGGTATAAGCCTCCTTTATTAGGTAGACCTTGGGTCTGGGGCGTAACTGACTGTTGGAGTTTAGTTAGAGATTGGTATAAAGAAGAAAAGAATACTGAACTTAAAGATTGGGATAGACCCACAACACCAGAAGAATTTATATTAAATCCAATGTTTGAACAATGTGCTTGGAGAACTGGTTTTAGAGAGTTAAGATCAGATGAAAAAACAATGAATGGAGATTTATTATTTATGTCTATTGGATCTCCTGGTTTAAATCATGTAGCTATTTTCTTAGATGGAGATGTTTTACACCATTTAACCGATAGACTATCTTGTAGAGAGGCTTATTCTCAATGGCTACTGAAATGTACAGGAGGGAGGTATCGTTATGTTGCGTAAAGTAAAACTATACGGAGAACTCGCTAAATTTGTAGGCCATAAGGAGTTTGAAGTAAAAGTAGACAGTATCGGTAGAGCAGTAAGTTTTTTAATAAATAATTTTCCTGGAATCGAGAGGTATATGTCTCCAAAGTATTACCAAGTAAAAGTAGGCAACTACGAAATAGGTGAGGATGAATTACATTACCCTATTGGGCAAAAAGAAGATATACATTTCGTTCCAGTTATCAGTGGTGCTGGAAGAGGGTTAGGTAAAACTTTATTAGGAGTAGCTTTGATCGGTATAGCGATAGCAGCACCAGGAGCAGGATTTATGGCTGGTGGAGGTTTTGGATTTGCTGGAGCAGGAGCTATGGCAGGAAAATTTAGTTTTGCTGCAATGTTGGGCAACATTGGTATTGGTTTAGCTTTAACAGGGGTATCTGAAATGCTTACTCCACTACCCGAAAAAAGAGACTTTAATAGTGAGGAAGATCCAAGGCTGTCATATAATTTTTCTGGAACTCAAAATACATCACGGGCTGGTACACCTGTACCAATTTGTTACGGAGAAATCATAACTGGATCGGTAGTAATCAGTGGTTCAATCGACACCCAACAGGTACAGGCATGACAAAACCTAAAGGTATTCAAGGTTCTGGAGGTAGAAGAAGTCCTCCAACTCCTCCCCAACCAACCAGGACACCCGATAATTTACACAGTAGGCAGTTTTCCACTATCCTTGACCTAATTTCTGAAGGAGAAATTGAGGGATTTGCCAGTGCTTCAAAAGAAGGAAGGACACAGGGAACTACTGCGTATAACAATGCTGCACTAAAAGATGTATTTCTGAACGACACTCCCGTTTTAAAAGCATCGGCTGACTCCACCAATCCAAGTGCAACTGATTTTAACTTTCAAGACGTAAAGTTCACTCCCAGGTTTGGAACCGCCAACCAAACAAAGATACCAGGTGTTGAGAGTAGTTCTTCTGTAACATCAGTTGGAGTAACTGTTACTGCCTCTACACCAGTGACAAGACAGATAACAAACTCAAATGTAGATGCAGTAAATGTAACAGTAACTTTTCCTCAACTTCAAAGAGCAACGGATAAGGGAGATCTCCTTGGATCGTCTGTATCTTTAAAAATTTCAGTTCAATATAATTCTGGTGGTTTTACCGATGTCATCAGTGACACAGTTACAGGTAGAACTGCTGATGCGTACCAAAGAGACTACAGAGTAAATCTTACTGGTGCTTTTCCTGTCGATATAAGAGTTAGCCGAGTTACGGCAGATAGTACAAGTTCAAGCCTTATTGATTCATTTCTATGGACAAGTTTTGGTGAAATTATTGATGATGCCAATACTTATGCCAATAGTGCTTATGCTTCTGTTCGCTTGGACTCCATGCTGTTTCAATCAATACCAAGTAGAAAATATCGTGTCAGAGGAGTAAAAGTAAGGATTCCTGGTGCTGGTGCAAACAGTTCTGGAACTCCGAGTGTGGACAGTGCAACGGGCAGGATAGTGTATCCAGACGGATACATTTTTAACGGAGTAATGGGTGCTGCTCAATGGTGTTCATGCCCTGCGATGGTTTTATTGGACTTACTTTTAGACACACGCTATGGTTTTGGAAATCACATAACAGAAAGTTCACTTGATCTTTTTTCTTTTGTAAATGCAAGTAAGTTTGCAAATACATTGGTATCAGATGGATTAGGAGGACAGGAAGCTAGATTTAGTTGTAATGTAAACATTCAAAATCTCCAAGAAGCATTTACTTTGATAAATGAATTAGCTGGTGTGATGCGATGTATGCCTATCTGGTCTGCTGGATCGGTAACAATCACACAGGACAAACCGACAGATGCCAGTTATCTATTCAACCTATCTAACGTAGGCGAAGGTGGATTCAGTTACTCAGGCAGTAGTTTAAAAACAAGACATAGCGTAGTGTCTGTTTCTTACTTCAACATGGACAGTAAAGAAGTAGATTTTGAAGTCTACGAAGATGCGGACTTGATCTCCAAGATAGGGGTAGTTATTAAGCAAGTAAAAGCATTTGCGTGTACCAGCCGAGGACAAGCTAGAAGATTGGCAAAGGCAATAGTTTTCTCGGAAAATAATGAATCTGAGGTCTGCACTTTTACAACATCAATAGATTCTGGAGTAGTAGTTAGACCTGGTGCTGTTATAGAAATAGCTGATCCTGTTCGTTCTGGTCTTAGAAGAGGTGGAAGAGTAAGTTCTGCTACAACGACCCAAATAACTGTAGATGATTCTGCTGCAACAGATTTACCAACAACAAATAATCCAACATTAAGTGTCATATTACCCGATGGAACTGTTGAAACTAAGTCAGTATCAAGTGTCTCAGGTGCAGTTATAACAGTATCTTCTGCTTTTTCTCAAACTCCAAATGCTAATACAATTTGGCTTTTGCAAGATGATACAGTTCAAGCTCAGAAGTTTAGAGTAATAACAGTAGAAGAATCTGATGGTATAAACTATGCAATTACAGCTTTATCTTATGTAAATGAAAAGTACGCATTTATTGAAGATGGTGCGACCTTACCAACAAGAACAGTATCCATACTCAATCTTCCTAAAGATCCTCCTTCTGCTCTCCAGGCTGAAGAAAAGATAGTCGAAATAAATAATCAGGCAGTATCAAAACTTATCGTTAGTTGGCAACCTATTGTCGGTGTTACGCAGTATCAGGTCAATTACAGATTCAACAATGGTAACTTTGTTTCTACAACAGTATCTTCTCCAGACTTTGAGATATTTAATACTGATATTGGAACATATGAATTTCAAGTATTTAGTTACAATGCTGCATTACAGACAAGTGCAACTTCTGCTGATCTTACTTTTAACGCTGTTGGTAAAACTGCATTACCATCAAATGTTACTGGATTATCAGCCGAGCCAATAAATGAAAAATTAGTAAGATTACGTTGGAATTTATCTACAGATTTAGATGTTACTCATGGAGGTAGGGTATATGTCAGACATTCTCCTCTGACTAATGGTAATGGTACATTTACTAATAGTACTGACCTTATTCAAGCGTTAGCTGGTAATACAACGACAGCAGAAGTTCCATATCTTGAGGGCGAATATATTTTAAAATTTCAAGATGATGGTGGTAGATTCTGTGCAGGAGAAACAAGTGTAATATTAGATTTACCTGATAATTTAGCTCCACTTTTAACACAAACAAGAAGAGAAGATACTGATAGTCCTAAATTCCAGGGGACAAAAACTAATGTTGCTTTTGATGCGACTACAGACACTTTAAACTTAGTCGGTGGTGGTAATTTTGATGATATTACAGATTTTGATTCAGTAGGTTCGTTAGATGACTTTGGTGGAATTGTGCCAGAAGGTACTTATGATTTTGGAGGTACTGCTGGTGGAGATACTTTAGATTTAGGCGGTGTATTTAGCCTTGATCTTAAACGTCACTTCCTGACAGAAGGATTTTATCCATCAGATTTATTTGATTCGAGAGGTTTAATTGATGATATTACAGACTTTGATGGACTTACAGCTACAGAAGTTAATGCTGAAATGTTAGTGAGAGTTACACAAGACAATCCATCTGGATCTCCTACTTATACTGACTTTCAGACTTTTGCTAATGGAACTTATAAAGGCAGAGGATTTCAATTTAGAGCAAAGCTTACAAGTAATGATGTGGCACAGGATATAAAAGTTTCTCAGCTAGGTTATACAGCATCTTTACAGAGGAGAACAGAACAAGGTAATGTTACAGCAAGCGGAGCAGGAGCAAAGGCTGTTACGTTTACCAATCCATTCTTTGTTGGTACTTCTTCTTTGCTTGGAGCAAATACTAATTTACCCTCTGTTGGTATCAATGCTCAGAATATGGCATCAGGAGATTACTTTGAAGTAAGTAGTATTTCTGGAACGGGTTTTACTGTTCACTTCAAAAATTCATCAAATGCTTCGATTGATAGAAATTTCACCTATCAGGCTGTCGGATTTGGTAAAGGAGGGTAGAATATGCACAAGGTAGCTTTTTAAATGGCACAAGTCACAGATTATACGATAGATAATGGAACGGGTAGTGCAGTTCGTACTGACCTTAATAATGTTTTTGCTGCTATACAGAGTTTAAATAGTGGATCAGCAGATCCTAGTGGTACACAAGTTGCGTTCCAGTTGTCAGTCAATACAACATCTAATCTTCTTAAGCTAAGAAATGCAGCTAATAATGGATATATCGAGATTGGTAATGTTACTCAGGCAAACTTAGGTCTAGCTCCAGTTGCAGGAGCAACATTCACTGGAGATGTTATACATAATTACACAACAGCGTTACAGATACCTGTTGGAACTACTGCCCAAAGACCTGGTTCGCCATCGACAGGAGACTTTAGATTCAATAGTACAACTACTTCTGCTGAAATATATAACGGATCTGAGTTTACTGCTGTGGGGGGCGGTGCTGGAGCTACGGGAGGAGGTAATGATGAAGTATTCTTTGAATCGGATACTAATGTGACAACAGATTATACAATTACCTCTGGAAAAAATGCACACACAGTAAGTCCCATCGTAAATGCTGGGGTTACTGTAACCGTGCCATCTGGCAGTTTACTTGTTATTCTTTAATTATGGCTTTAAACATTAACGGCACTACTGGTATTTCTGGGGTTGAGGGGTCTGTTTCGGCTCCAGTTTTAACTGGAACTGATTCAAATTGCGGTATCAGCTTCCCTGCTGCTGACACTATCAAGTTTTCAACTGGCGGTGTTGAACGTATGCAGATCACTAATAGCGGTGTTTCTGGAACTGGTGTTGGAGGTAAAATTCTTCAATACAAAGTTACTAAAAAAACCGATTCTGTATCTACATCTTCGCAAAGTTATTCAGAAATAAGTTCT
>Ga0209348_1001185_pt1 | contig 12813 bp, 27 predicted proteins | sample ETNvirenome_2_30_FD_184065 | JGI IMG/M metagenome (GOLD analysis project Ga0209348, IMG submission 184065) | Marine viral communities from the Pacific Ocean - ETNP_2_30 (SPAdes) (version 2) | ecosystem: Environmental > Aquatic > Marine > Oceanic | place: Pacific Ocean | collected 2013-06-22 | reverse complement strand
AGTAATGACTGATAAAGATATTGCCTGTATAAAAGTAGAAGGTAGTGGAAACTCTACAGGAAGGGTTGTAGGAGCTTCTGTAGGAGTTAAAGCAGCTCCTGCCTTTAGTAATATACCAATTGTCGGCTGGTTAGCTGCTGGCTTTGTAACTATGTTTGCACAGGATAAAGGATCTGAAATAGGTGGTCAGATAGCTAGAGACTTTAATGATTGTTAGTAAGTTAATCTAAGGTTATATTGGAATTAGTTATTCCATTTAAAATGTCTTGTTCAGATAAAAGATTAAGAGAATTAGCAAAAGAAATTGATGATCAAAAAAATCAGCTTGCTAATAATATTAATCAATTAGATACTCAACTAGCTCAGACAAAAAATTCTTATATGAAAGTACTAGGTGCAGAAGAGCTTATAAAAATACAATTAGATGAGCATGCTGCTAAAGAAAAAGTAGAAGAGGATTCTGGTGATTGAGATGTTAAATGAGATGACAAAAAATAGATATAAAGCCTTACAATTACTAGCAGATCATATACGCACCCCTTCAAAAGATTTATCTTTGAATGCAATTTTTAATGATGTTAAGGATGAAGATCTTAAATGGGTTACAGAAAAAATTCATTATTATTTATTAAGACTTCTTGAGGATGCAGACTATGAAAAAGAAGATGATGTTGACTTAGTTTCATTAATGGAGTAATCAATACATTTGTGTAAGTTTATGCAGCATAAAGTTTCTACAAGGTTGCAAAATACATGTGATTCATTGCGAGCAAGATTTACTAGCAAATCTAATTGAACTTTCTCCAAAGAACGCTCGCCTCAAATTTAGACAATGTATTTTCGAATCTTGGGAATGGAAATGTGCTTACTGTGATAAGGATTTAAATAAAGATACTGCAACAATTGACCATATACTTCCAAAATTTAAAGGAGGACATAATGTCAAATCAAATATGCTTTGCTCTTGTTCTAAATGTAATAGATTAAAAGGATCTAATCTTTTAGAAGATTGGTACAATCCTAGTTATAAATTCTTTGATGAGGAGAGACTTGTTAAAATAAAACATTGGATAGAACAAAAAAATTCTATTAAAATTCAATATGTAACCAATGAACTCACAATCGGATATGCCAATTGATCCTAGACAGTTTTTGCAGGATAAAGCTCAACAAGTTCAGGATAAAGCTCAACAAGTTGCCATACAGATGCAAGAACTACAAAGAGCACGTATGGCAAAAGACCCAGCAATGACAGGAGAAGAAGGACAAGATCTTAAAAGTAAGCTAAGATCAGGACAGTTCCAGATTCCTTAATGAATAGTGTAAACCCAAAGGACAGACAGATTGTTTGCGATCTTTTAGTACAATGTTTAAGAGATTCAGTAATGGTTCTTAATCAAACTCAATTAGTTCATTGGGGTTTATTAGGATCAAAATTTTACCAAATTCATCTTCTTACAGGAGATATACAGACTGAAATGACTGAGGGAATAGATAATGTTGCAGAGCATATAAGATCTATAAACGTAATGACACCAACGAGTGTATCAGATTTATTAACATCAAGAATCAAAGATATAGACATATCTGATCCTTTTGATCAAGATAAACTTATTTTAGATATAAGTACAGCTCACGATATTCTTGCAGGTTTTTTCGAAGAATTAGCAAAGTATTCTGGGATGATAGGGGATGAGCTTACACAAGATTTAGCAGTAGAGCGTGGAAGAGTTCATAAGAAAAATCAATGGCATCTTAGGGCTACAATGACATATATGAATGACAATAAAGAAAGAACCGATGTCGAAGAGGGCAAAAGCTAAAAAACTTTCAAAAGAACATTTGAAATGTAATAAACCTAGAAAGACTCCTAGTCATAAAACTAAGTCTCATGTTGTAAAAGCATGTAAAGATGGAAAGGAAAAACTTATAAGATTTGGTCAACAGGGAGTAAAAGGTGCAGGTAAAAACCCTAAAACAGCAAAAGATAAAGCAAGAAAAAAATCATATTATGCTAGACACAATGCTCAAGATTCAAGCCCTGATAAGTTTTCTGCTAGATACTGGTCACATAAAGTTAAATGGTAATTAGATAAGACTCCAGCTTCTCCACCATTTTGTAATTATATATTTTTCAGATTTTATAGGAGGTAAAGCTTCGTGCATAGTTTTATAATTTGGGAATCCATTAAAATACAAGTTATTCCAAGCAATTAATAATCCTTTTTTTGGTTTAATTTTTAAATTAAGATATTTAAAATATGTCTCTCCACCCTCCATAACATCATTTAAATAAATCATTGTTGTCCATGTTCTTTGACCCATCCATTCACAATATGTTTTAAATTCTGGCGAAAAAGGAGAAAAGAAATCGTAGTGTTCTTTGTAGTACTCACCTGGTAAATATTTCTGACCTTGCATTATTTCCCCAAGAAAAGGGCTTAAATTTAATAAATTTGAGATTTTTTTATCTGTTTCTAGCAAAAATTTATTCTCAAAATAATTAAGAGGTGATGTTTGACTAGTTCGATAATCATTTACTAAACATGAATCATTTTTATCTGCCACTGTAGATGCTCTTAAACGAGATCCAATATGGTCAATTAATTGATCACATTCATTATTTGATAAAAAATTTTCATACTTATAAATTTGAGTAAAAGGGTACTTTATTTGCTTACACTGTTTTCTTAAATTATTTTTATAAAACTTAAAATAATTTATTTTTTTTGGTTTTTCTTTAAAAGAACATAACTGAATAACCTTATTAATTTGTTTATCACTTAACTCATATTGTTTTTTAAATGTTCTAATGACTTGTGTTTTACTGGCACCACCTAAAGAACATTCCATAAAATTTTTTACTAAATCTTCTACTGACATATCAAAGTTTTAATAGTCTTAAAATGATATTAAACCTAAAATCGAATTATGGAAGTAATTGCTGTCAGTTTTATAATTTTATTTGGAGGTACTTATGGAGTAGGTACGCTTCTTTTAGGTAAAAATATTAGCAAAGACTTGGAGTAATTGCTCATTAATTCACTATTGGTAATATATGTATAAAGGTTTTACTTTATATGGATGTTAATCTACCAGTAGACCAGGAATTTGCAATACATGCTGCTTCCTTGGCAATCCAAACTTTGGATCGAGTAGAATTAGAAGAAGCATTTATTGAGCTTTTACATCAAAAAGCCTTAGATCGTCAAATGTTTTATTGCATTATGAAAGATCACGGAATAGATGCAAACATTCAATTCCAGCTCTCGACTGAAGGGCAAATTTCTTAAAGAACATGGCTACACGAACAATTGAAGCAACTTTAGATACTTTTAGTGTTGATGCTGGCTCTGAGATTACTTATCTTGGTCCGACAGCAGCAGGGAATAAAGGTGATGCTGTAAGAGGATTTAGAGTAAATCCAGGTAGTACAGGAGATATTAAAATAACTCTTGATAGAACTGAAGGTGTAAATACGATACAAATATTTCAAGAAGATGCATTTGCAACAGGTTCTGCTCCTACTGGTTATCAAAAATTCTTTGATATTGCTAAAGCTGGTAAGGGAAAAGGAGCTGTTGGTGTAACAGTTACTAACGCTGCAAAGAATTATGTTGTGCTTTTAGGACTAGATGGTTACTCTGAAGTAAGCTATAACGGATCTGTTGTCGTCCCTTAAGTATTCATTTTTTACAGAAAAAGGATTTCAATTAACAAAAAAATATACAATCCCTAGAACCTATTTAGGTATGGGTAGCTATGCAGCTTATAAAGATTTTGGTGAAAATATTTGGAAAATAGGTTATGGAAGTGAAATAATAAATGATCATTTACTTTCTTCTACTGATAAAGCATCTCAAGAAGAAATAGATAAACAGTTTTGTGAAGACTTAAAGATATTTTCTAATGAGGTACGAAAATATATCTTTGTAAGTTTAAATACAAATAAAAAAGCTGCACTATTAAGTTTTGCTCACAGTTTAGGAATATGCTCATTTAAATCTTGTAAGCTACTTGATTTAATTAACAGTTATGCTTCAAAAACAAAAATAATTAAAGAGTGGAGCCCTTATATAAACTCTATATGGAGGTCAGGAGGTGATTTAATGACCTCTAGAAGAAGATTAGAACTTGATACTTACTTTGCTCCAGATAAAGAGATACCTACCTTCTATCGCCATAAATGCCATTCTAAGGTTTGTCTATTAAACATAGCAGAAACTTACAATGGATCTGCAAATCAAATAAAAGGAATAGAATATTTAGAAAAAAAACTTAAAGAATTTGATCCATCTGGGGATACTTTGCGTCAGTTTTTTCGATACTGGAACAAAACTCCAGGTGGTCTAGGATCTCCTTTGCGTCGAGGGGTCGATCCTTAAGCCAATCAAGACAATCCATTAATAACAATTCTCTTGAATAATGCTTTTCAAATTCTGAATATTTAAGTACAGGTTCAGGTATAGAAGGTGATGTCGTTTGAGCTGATTCCTTTTCCATAAATTGACTTTGCTTGTTCGAGGATTTCATTGTCTTGTTCTTCCCCCATACCTATTTTTAGCAGTACTAAATATCCAATCAAGTCATTTACAACATCTTCATCAGTTGCTAACAATCCAGCTCCTTTCATAATTCGATTTAATTTATCGTCAATTCGTACTAATAACTGTTCTGTTGCTGAAGCTTTACTAAAAACTCTGCATGGATGAAGTGCTGAATCACCATATTTTCTATTTTTATGAATTAAAAGTTCTTTAATATCATCACAAATTTTACTGATTTTCGTTTCTGTTTCATTCATAGCCATGTTAATCCCCAATACAATAGATATATGAACCCTCAGTCTACTAGAAGTTACGACGTTGACAATCGTTATAGATTTTATAAGTCGTTAAATCCAAGCAGAGATATAGCTGCTGATCGTCGTGGTGTAAGAAATGCAAGAGATGATAATAATAAAAAAAATTTTTTAGCTGCTTATATAGGTCGTATGAGAGACATGGATTTTCCTAGACAAATGGTTAGTTAACAAATAACTTTTCCAATGTTTGAAAATATATTTTTAAATCGTTCTGTTTGATTAAATCCAAAAGCAATTTCAGGTAAATATACAAAATAACCCCAACTTATTGGAGAATCCATAGTAATAAGATCCTTTCCATGTATTAGATTTGCTCTATCAGTTGGTATACAAACCGGAAAATCCCACATTTCCGGACAGATTCTCATCATTTCTGGATATGTTGTAAAAAATAATGCCTCTGGAATATTTCTTAATTTCCATTCTTTGATTAATCTTCTAAACCATATAACTGATGGTGCTTTAGCTCCATGACCAGCTGATAAACTCCATCTCCAAGTACCTCTTTTCTTTGCAAATGAACATCTTCCATAAGTTGGTGGGAATAAGTAAGTTTTACCAGTCCAAGGATCTTCTATATTTAAGCCATCATCTTCATATGTATAAATTTTTCTTGCTCTTAAAAATTGATTATTAGCATCATAAGTAGAACATGGATCAAGATCTATATCTCTTAATAATGCATCTATATAAGGTATATATTCGCAAGGTGTTAACCAATCATGGGTTATATGATCTACTTGTGCTAATGACCTTTTACTTGCTCCCCAAGAGCCTTTTCTATTGGTCACATCATTTTAAAGCTTGCACCCTCACTATCTATTTTATAATGAACTAGAGACATTTGTTTTGAATCTTGAATAATAAATAGAGCTTCTTTATCAGGATCTAATTTTTCTGCTCGTTTTATAGCTTTTACCATCACATCTGCAGCTCCTTCTAATTCATTTTTATTAAGGTCATCTACTGCTGCACTTAAATTATCAATAGTTAAATAAAACATCGATTTTTTTTCATCTTTATGATCAGGTACATATACCATCGCCCCTGGACCATCATTATGATAGAACTTGTAATAGTATTCGCACATATCCGCACAAATTCTTTCAATTGTAAGTTGATATAATTTCTCTTCGTCTTTTCCTATTGCCGTACCAATAAGTTTTTTTAGTAATTGATTTCTTCTACTTGTCATTTTTTTCCCCAACTTCTACATTTTTATCATCTTTTTTGTTTTTGTCAATTTTTATAAGATCATGTAAACCTGATTTTTTAAGTGTTTCCAATAATTTTGGTAAAGGTCTATATAAAACAACAGCCTTTTGCATATTTCCTATTTTTTTAATTAATTTTCCATTTTTATCTCTTAACTTTGTTAGTTCTCCTTGTCTAATTAAATACTCTGCTACACATCTATATCTTCTTTTTTCAGCTAAATTTATCTCTGGATATCTATCACAAATAGTGCTTGTTTTCATATCGCTAAAGGTAAGACGTATCTGATCAGCTAGTGACAATCCTAGTATTAAGTCTTTTGTACTTGTTTCATAGCTTGAAACTAATTCTAAATATCTTCTCAGATCTTTATTATCAAAACTTCCTGATGGTGGTATAAATATTTCTACTTGTTCTATGAGAGATTTACATAGTTTTTTCTTAAAATTTCGAGTTGTGACTGAATTAATATCTAAATCTACAAATCTGTAACTCTGATAGATGTTATCAGGGTCTTTATGTGGTGCATAATTTGTCGTATCTAAGATATCTACCCAGTCCTCTAATTGTTCTTCTGGCATGTGAGGACACTATCTTTCCAAATAGTAGCTTACTTTTTCTTTTCATTCCATTGTTGTCTATGACTTATTAGTAAAACCCAGATATAGTAATGTTTTATACTTCTAAAATGATCTTTAAATTTCACATGTTCATCCCAATCTTCTCCATATAATTCCGTTAATCTCTTTTTACATTTTTCCTGTGATCCACTATAGTTTGTTGCTTCCCAGCATGATTTAGCTAACAACATTTCTTGAAGTGTACATAATCCTTCCAATTCAAGAGTGGACAATCTATGTAGAAGTTGGCTAATATCAGAGAGATAAGGATATTCTTCGTCATGCGTCGTCCCATAACTTATGCTGAGTTGCTGTTGATTATTATTTTTGTGCCCTTGGGTTATGTCGGGGTCACACATCTTCACGAGTTTGTTACAGATAGAATTACTATAGAATGTAACTTTGAAAAAGCAAATGGGCGGTAGAAGAAAAGAACCAGACACAATAATAATGAACCCTGCTACTCAGACAGAGAAGTTTCAGACTATAATTCCAGCAGCTGATTTTCAGAAATTAGCTGAATCTCAAAAAGCAATAATGGGACAATCTGCTCAGTTAGATAGGAATAGATTTGATGCAGGATATTCACCAGCTGAAATGGGTGTAAGAGATGCAGGAGTAAGGGTTCAAGAAGCTGCTTCCTATTTAGGTTCTTTACCTCAATCTAATGTTAATACTCAGTTCCAAGCAACACCTCGTCCATTTGATATAAAATCAACAGATTCGTCATTTAGTGTTGCACCTGGTCAAGTTACTTCAAAAACAGGTGCCTCAATAAAACCACCAACAAGTCAATTAACTGAAGTCAAAAAAGCTGCTAAAGATAGATTAGATGTTGCAAAAGCACAGTATGCTGCTGCATTAACAGCTGCTGCTACTGCTAAAGATCCAGTATTAAATCCAACTTTAGGTTCATTTAGTGATATAGATCCTAAAGATTATATGCCTAGAAGATACAACCCAGAGACTGGTAAGATGGATATTGTTTAAAGATTTCCGAAGTTAACAGTAGATAAAACTGAATCTGTAATTAAACCAAAGTTTATTTGTTCATCAATATTTTCTTTAACAAATCTCCAGTCTAGAACTGATACGTTAAGTCCAATATCATAATTTGTTTCTAAATATCTAATATCATTAGTGACTAAAAATAAATATTTACCCTTTTTTAATGACGTATTTGGATAATCATCTAATAATACTCCAGTATCATCTTCTTGATAATCAATAGCTGAATCATGAAATACATATCCATCATCATTAATTGGTAATTCTTGTCGATGACCATTCTCATCTATTTCATAAAAAGCTAATAAAGTATTTCTATTAGTATTCTCTTCATATGAAAATTGAGAAAAAGTTTGTGTAAATTGTACACTTCTTGGTTTAGTTAAATTTAATTCATAAAAAGTTGTTGTTTTTCTTGTTAAGCCTCCATGTGTATTTTTTATATTAATACTTTTAAAAATTGATGAAAAATCACCAAGATTAATTGGATTATTTAAATTATCACCTTGTTCAGCTGGTAAAGGATCAGATCCAAAATAAGATGTAGGACCATAAGCTGTAGGACCACCTCCACCTGTTGGATATGATTCCACAGTACCTAGATTAAAAAATCCTAAATTACTAGGAATAGTGGTTAAAAATCTTGACACTTCAGGTTTGTTTGTTTCTTTCTCTATGATACTGCAGAATATTTTCGTGATGAAGCTTAATGTCTTTTATACTCTTACATTCTGGAATATCTCTTACTCCCTTCAGCATTAAGTGTTTAGGATTACAGCAGAATGGAGTACAAGTTGGTTTATTGAAAATTCTATATTTACCTGTATATCCTCTACTTAACCAAAAAGCTATACGTGGAGCTGATTGGGTTTTACCTGAATGAAAAGGTGAAGGGAAGTATGCAGTTGATTCTGTACCATTTTTTCTAGTAGCACCTTGCCATTTCCAGCAATCATCTTCATCTTTAATATCAACCTGTTCCCAAAATCTTTTAACCTGCCAATACCATTTCATTTCAAATTCTCTTACATCTACAGTGCATCTAGATTTTTTAATTTCTTCCATACAATCAAGGCATTCCCCCATTAATCCAAAATTACCTTTATGTTTATTTGTTCCTTGAATATGCCAAGGACATTCGTAATGTTGTGTTTCTTTCACGATTCCTCTAAAATTTTTTGCTTCATTTGGATGTGATCTCATTAAATTAATACAAACATCCGAAAGATTCATCCAAATCTCTTCTTCATTATATTGATCTTTTTTCTCTTCGACATCCTCATAAGTCTCACGAGAACAGATTCTACGCACAGAATGATATGGTAATCGATAATATTTAGATAATTTTCTACTACTAATACCATTCTCATTTTCTATTCTTAACTTACTTATTAAGTCAATATCAATGCTTTTTTCACTTTTTTTTGCATTTTCATAAGCTACATCTTTTCTTGTTCCCCAATAGTAATGAGATGGATTAAGACAATAATGAGATTTACATTCACTTCTTTTTACAATTATTGGTGCTTCTTCAGAATAATTTCTACCAGTCAAACTTAAAATTAATGGTCTAGCATCATGTCCTTTATACATTAGTTTTGTTTTTTTACTTGTTGTAAATCCTTTAAAACCTGCATTATTCATATTTTTTAAGCACCAACATGATTCTTTACCAAACTGTTCTAGTGCTGTTTGAAAAGCTCGTACAAAAAGTATCTGATCATATGCGGTCAAATTTTTATATAAGAAAGCATCGTGATTCTTCATACAAAGTAGGGGGTGGATGTACTTAGAAGCATATAACCCTTTTATACCAATGGCAATCGTTGAACACCCAAATACCAAAAAAAATTTACTATTTATATTACTTTTATAGAAGATGAGGTTAGGTCACTGACTGTTTAATTAAATATACAACCACTTACCTAACCTCCGCATACACATAGTTAAGTAAACTACCCTTATTTTTTAAGAACTTGGGTGTTCATAGTAAATACCAATTATATCAATTGATTAGAAATGCAAAGTACAACTATTTGCACTAACCCTACCTACATTTTTAGAAGATCAAAACAAAAAAATAATTATAAAATTTTGGATTAGGTATATGACTGTTAAATTTTTATATACATTTACGTACCTAGTCTCATAGTTTTGTCAATGATAATATAAAGAGAAGTTCAAATTAAAAATAAAATGCCAGGTTATTCGAATGCGATGTTTAATAAAGCAATGAGAGAGGCAATGGGAGCGGCTTCAGTGGGTGGAGCTGCTGGTGCAGTATCAGGGTTATTTGGAACAGCAATCAAGCCACCTTCTTTGCCACGTATGCAATTTCAAGCTGGTTTTGACAATAGTGCTCTGATGCAAGATCCTAAGTTTAGACAAATGGCTACGATAAACCAAGGTATGGAAGTTAGCGAGCCTTATGTAGAAGCAAATAAACAAGCTTTTAGTAAAAATAATCCGATGAATGCTATATCTCAGGAAACTCCAGTTGGAGATAGGGTTGATGAGTTTTTAAAAATGATGGGCAGATAAGATGGGAGATAATGATTTTCCAGCAGTAATGGCAAATGGGGGAGAAACAAAAACATTTTTAACTGGGTTTTTAAAAGGTAGAGGATTAATTAGTCAAAAAGGTACAGATGTAGATGATTTTGAAATGGAGAGAGAATATGAACAAGAATTAGGTAAGCCAATGATAGAGACAGTAAGATTCCGTAAATAAACTCATCGTAAAATTATTAGTAACAATAGTTTTGATGGTAGATGTCGCAGACAGAAGTTCAATTAATAAAAGATGCAGTAATTGTTAACGCAGATGTAAGCGGTTCAGCAGCAATAGATGTAAGTAAAATATCAGGTGCTATGCCTTTAGCAGGAGGTACATTTACTGATGATGTGACATTTACAGGAGCAAGTGCAAATATAGTTTTTGATAAATCAGATAATCAACTTGAGTTTGCGGATGATGCAAAAGCTGAGTTTGGAGCTAGTGGAGATTTAGAAATTTATCATGGAAGCAATCAATCTCAAATTGTAGATAGTTATGGTGACCTTAGATTATGTTCTAACCACATTAGATTTAGAAATGGAGCAAAATCTTCTACCAGTTTTGATGTTGATGCAGATGGTGCAACAACTTTATATCATAACGGTAGTACAAAATTTTCGACATTAAGCGATGGAGTGAAATTAACAGATGCAGGTAAATTAAATTTAGAAAACGATTCTGAAAATAAAAGTTCTTACATATTTAACTCTGCTGCTTCAACTCATGCAGATATTACTTTTTATACGGCTGAAACTGGTGGCACTGCTGCAAATAGATGGCAAATTACAAAGTCTGGTATGCTTATTACAGCAGCAGATAGCACATACGATATTGGTGAAAGCTCTAATAGAGTAAGGAACGGATATTTTGACACATTATATGGTGATGGTTCGAACCTTACAGGTGTTAGTTCAGACCTAGTCGATGACACTTCACCGCAGCTAGGTGGTACGCTTGATTGTAACGGTCAGGATGTACAATTTAAAAGTGCTGGAGGTAATGTAAAAATATTATTTGATGTAAGTGATGATAGTCTTGAGTTTGCTGATAGTGCACAGGCTAGATTTGGAGCTAGTGATGATTTACGTGTATACCATAATGGCACACACAGCTATGTTACAGGACATAACACAGGTAATTTATATGTAGGAACTACTCATGCGAATAATTTAATTTTCATGACAGCTGATTCAGGTCGTTGGAGTATACAAAGTAGTGGTTCTTTTTCTTTATTACCAGAAGTTGATAACTCTTATGACATAGGACATCCATCTTACAGAGTACGAAATATATATACTGGTGACCTTAACTTATCAAATAAAGGTTCTTCTAATGACGTTGATGGAACTTGGGGAAGTTATACTATTCAAGAGGGTTCTGAGGATCTTTTCTTGATTAATAAACGAAACGGTAAGAAATTTAAATTTAATCTAACGGAGGTAGCATAATGGCTTATTATGGAGAAAATGCTTTTCATGCTTGGGTTAGTTATAACGGTTCTACTAATGCTATAAGAGACTCTTTTAACTGTAGTGTTGTAGGCGACAATGGAACAGGCGACTTTTCAATGTACTGGGGATCAGATATTTCCAATCCTCATATTCAGGTAATGACCATAACCAGAAGTAATCAAACTACTGGAAGTACTCCACCGGGGGTCAGAAGTGGTGCTAATCATACTACTCCTGCATCAGGTATTGGAAGTAATTATGTTAGGATTTTACATCGTCCTACTACAAGTGGACAAGATGCTGATTATTATAGTGTCGGTGTAGTTGGGAATGGATGATGAATTCTGATAAACGATTTTTATACACAGATGATGACGGTAGGCTCATCATCATGATTCCAGCAGATAATACACCTTTAACTTTAGATGAAATTAAAGATCAATATTGTCCTAAAGATAGACCAGTCTATACTGTTGACAAATCTGAAGTTCCTACAGACAGGAGTTTCAGAAACGCTTGGACTTATTCGGAGTAAATTATGGGATTTGGAATAGACATGGCAAAAGCCAAAGAAATTCATAAAGAAAATATCAGAGCAGTTAGAGAACCTTTACTCTCTGCTCTTGATATTGAATTTCAGAGAGCACTTGAAACAGGTGCAAGCACTACAGACATTGTTGCAAAAAAGAAAGCATTAAGAGATGCCCCTGCTGATAGTGCTATTGATGCAGCTACAGATGAAGCTGGTTTAAAAGCACAATGGAATACAAGTATTTTAGGCACTAGCCCTTATTCATAAGTAAGATAGATTTAAGTAGTAATAAAAAATTAAATGCAGATAGTAAATTTATTTCTGTCTAGACCTTCTGTGTATACACTTCCAGGAACTTGGGAAAAACAACCATTAATTAAGCATGGAAATTATGCCGGACTCCCACCAGAGGGTCAGATAATTGCTATCATCCTAATACTGTTGTTCTTGGTTACAGGCTATGGAATCTATATGGCTTTCGGACCACCAAACAAAAATTTAACAGATCCTTGGGATGAGCACGACGATTAAAAAAATTTTAAAATTTATTATTGTTTGCTCTGGTG
>Ga0209348_1001184_pt1 | contig 12816 bp, 22 predicted proteins | sample ETNvirenome_2_30_FD_184065 | JGI IMG/M metagenome (GOLD analysis project Ga0209348, IMG submission 184065) | Marine viral communities from the Pacific Ocean - ETNP_2_30 (SPAdes) (version 2) | ecosystem: Environmental > Aquatic > Marine > Oceanic | place: Pacific Ocean | collected 2013-06-22 | reverse complement strand
GTAGCTACAGATTTATTACTATCAGTAGAGTTGTAAATCATACAACCTCTAGCAGTAATTGTAGCAGTACCAAAAGTTAAATCAGCAAAATCAGTAAAACCTGTCGTGCCACTTGAAGTAGGATCTACTCTCGTTAAATTACTACCGCCAGATGTATAGTTAGTACCACTTGCTTGTCCTGTTGTAGTAAAAGCCGTAGTGGTGGCACCTAAAGTAGCTGAGCTTGTATATAGAGCTAGTTTGAAAGTATCTCCGCCTGAGTTTTTGAAGTTATGCACTGCTTCAAGAAGTTCTTTCTTAAAACTTGTGGTTAATGTTGATGTAATAGCCATATTAAATCCTTTTAATTATATCTGCTAACTCTGTATCACCAGACTTTACAAAGTCTTGTATTAAAGTAGCTTTATAAGATTTTATAGCATTTTTTATATAAATCAAACAAACTTGGTAGATAGCGTCTCTATAAGCTTTTGCTTGCTCCTTTATGTAAGGATCTTCGCTTTCGCTAGTGCTCACTATTTTTTCTGTAAGTCTTTCTGCCCAAAACTCTGGAGGATGACCTCCATAATTACTTGTCTTTGCTTCTATAAGACCTAATCCAGGCATTCCTGGTGGAGTGATTTGATCTACCATTTTTTTGGCTCTGGTGGCTTTAGATGTGAATCATGTCTATCTATTAAAACAGGTTCTTGTGTTTTTTGGACTATTTCTAGATTATTAATTCTTTCTAGTTTGATGCCATCTTCTCCAACTAATATAATATACGGGTTTTTAAGCCTATGATAACCGTATAGTTTTTGTTCTGCGGGCACATCTGTATCTAATAAACCAGATGTATGTGCTACTTCAACTTGCATGCCTGCTGATATACATTTACTCAACCAAAATTCAACACATGCTCTACCAGACTCTGCAAAATGTAAATTACCTTTGTAACTAAAATCTACACCAAACATTTTAAGATTAGCTACTTCATTCCAATATGCAAACGCGACAGCATATGCGACTGTATTATTAAGATAATGGCAATTAGAATATTGTACTACTTCTTCTAAAGGATATTCGACAAGACCAGGGCAACGATCATCTAATTCACATGTATATATCGGACCCTCATGTTCCTGGAGCATTTCTTTCATACTTTCAGTCTGACCTCCTGCATCGTCTGTATCTAAAAATCTTGATGCAGGATCCATCATAAATACTCTATCATGGTATATTACTGATGCTACACCATTTATAGCCCATACTTCATCAAAATGTACGCCATGAGATTTTGCTAAATTATAATCAAACCAGCTTTTACCCATACCAACTATGGCAACTGTTTTGCCTTTAAGACTTTCTGTTTGTTTCATTTATTTTAAGATACCGTAGTCCTCAAAGAGTCATATCGATATTCATCTCTCCTTCCGCGAGCTTCAGCAAGGTTTTTAAGCCTTGTTATTTCTAGTAAAAAGCGTTGCTCGTATTGCTGTTGCATATCGCTTTCACCTTTTAAAAATATATTTGCTTCAACCAATGATCCATAAAGTAAAGCATTTCTAGCATTAGTAGAAATCCAAGTACCAGTAGTGTCTGTGACTAATGAATTAGGTTTAAACAAGTAATGTAATTCAACATTATAATCAGCATCTGGCACTGGACTTACAATTAATGTAGAACCATTGTTACTAGCTGTTGATAACTCTTTATCAAAATCTGCGTAGTATAAAGGTTGTCCTCTTGCAGTAGTATCTGTAGGATCAACACTAAACTCACGCATGAATGTCGGATGTTTTTTATCTAAATATTTATAGTCACCATTACCATCAATGACGGCAAGTGAAAAACTCATTTGAAAATCTGTCGGAGCCGTTAGGTATGTATTACCAGTTGTAAGATTACCTGTAACATTTTTGCGAAAAAAATCAAACTGTATTAGTTCAAATATTCTTTCTTCTGCATTTTTTATAAAATCATCTAGTGTATTAACAAATGTAGTTTCACTATTTTCAACATAGTTTTGAATAAGTGTTTTTAGCTCAGATAAGGTCATGTAACTATTGTAACCTCGCCAACATTACCTGTCATCTTAGTCATTGTAAAGTTAGTAGGTAAAGTAGATGGATTTAAATAATCTGGTATTAAAATATTAGACTGCACCACAACAACAAAGCCTTCCCCCTCTTCTTGATCATTGTTTGGTCTTGGTCTATATAATGCTTCTGGATCTGCCGTTGCAGTTAATGGTTCAAGCTGTGGATGTTTTGGTTCATAACAATCAGGACAAACCTTTGCACCATTCCACTCTTCTTTTAGTTCACTCAATTTATATTCAAAAGAACAGCGATCACATAAACCTTTAGCAAATTTACCTAGTGCATATGCCATCAATTCATCCTAATATCAGGTCTTACTCTAAATGAAGCTCTATCTTCATCCTGGTCTGCAGCCCTTCTAAACTCTTCTTCATATAAAGCTTTTAACTGTGGTGTAAGTTGTGGATTCTTTTTTTGTGACAAGTAATAAGCTAAACCTGCAACAAAACAAGGATAAAACCTGAATGGCATATCCATGGTATTAGTACCTTTGTCTGCATCATCCATTCTGACAAGTTTATTAAATACTAATATATCTGTACTATTTTCTGGTGCAGGCCATATTTTTAATGCTGGAGTTGTTAATTTATCAAAGAAAAATTGTGATGGTCTAGCTTTTGTGGTTTTGTTAGGTATGTTTAGATATTCTGATCTACTAATTCTATTAATACTAATATCTGTTTGAGTTTGATTAATTGTTCTACGTAGAACAACATCTAATACATCAATAACATTGGAGTTAAGTGAATAGCTTGTAGTGCCTTCAGTCACAGTTTGTGTGGCTTCTTCAATTGTCCACTGATTTAATCCCCTATTGGCCCATTCAGCTAACATTAAATTAACACTTCTTATGGCTGTTTTAAGATCATATCCTGTTCTTAATTCTGCACCACAACGTTCATACGCTTCTTCTATGAACTCTGTAACATTTGGTTCAAAGTTTGTACTGCCAGAGAGAGACATTATTTTTTCTTCTTAGTTTTTTTAAGAGATCTTTCTATCTGTCTAGCTTGTTTTGCGTGTAACTTTGAAGCACCTTTTAGCTCTTTAATAAGTTTTCTTTTTGCTGTTACGCTTAATTCTGCCATTATTTATACCTATCATCTTGGTTATATAGATTGTCAAACGTTATATTTGAATCCATATAACTATCATGTTTTTCTGCTGAATGAATCCATTGACTTGGAGAAAAGTCTGGTGGACCTTCACCAACACGCCATAAAGCTGGATTTGTAGCTCTAACTCTATTATTAGGTAAAGCTATAAAATTACCAGTGTATTCACCCGCGTCAGTTAAGTATAGCACATGACTTTGTTTATGTTGTGCAGAATCATCAGCAATACTATGTTCTGTGTAATCTACGGTAAACATATAAGTCCCCGTATGAAACTCTCCGTCAATTTTACATATCCAAGGCGAGGAACTAACACGATCTAAAACGACCACTGAATGATGATGTGATAAACAGTCCCAGGGTTGTGCTAAATGATCTTCCATTGGCTCAGGCCATTCTTCTAATGGCACATCCGCTATCAATGCCTGTATAGGCATACGTGCCCACATAGCACCACCATGTATATTTTCATCCGTGTTATCTTCAAGATCTGTTTCACAGCCTGTAAAAACAACCTGAAAAGATAGCGATCTGTCTGGAATTGTATTCACGGCAAAAGCTAACGCATGTAAGTATTCACCATGATACTTTTGATGATTAGCTGTAAATTCTTTTCTTACCCAGCATTTAAACTGTGGTATGTTTGATATTAAATAAGACAAAGTAACCCCCTTTATCTAATAATTTATATTAAGCACCGCCTTTAGACATATATTTGGAAGCTTTGCCCCCTTTTGCCATGTACTTTGAAGCTTTGCCACCTTTAGCCATATATTTAGAGGCTTTTCCCCCCATAGCCATATATTTAGACGCTTTACCACCTTTAGCCATGTATTTGGAAGCCTTGCCTCCCTTTGCCATATATTTAGAGGCCTTACCTCCTTTAGCCATATACTTAGAAGCCTTACCGCCTTTGGCCATGTATTTAGTAGCTTTACCACCTTTTGCCATATATTTTGTAGCTTTACCGCCTTTAGACATGTATTTACTGCCTTTAGAACGACCGCCACTTGCATAATATTTAGTCCTTTTAAACATAATTAATCCTTTTTCTTTGGTCTGCCTTTTTTAGCAGTAGTTTTTTTTGCAGGAGCTTTTTTCTTTGGCATATTATAATAAACACGCTCATTAGATACTGGCTCTTCTGGTCGAACTTTTGCGTTTAATCTAGCTTGTAGTTTTGGATCTTCTGATTTTTTCTTTGGCATACTATCTCCTAACTAATGGTTGTAACTTTTCTACGGTTATTCATTACAGCTCCACAACCTTTAGCTATAAAACCACCGCTTTTCATTTTAGCACGGTTTTGTTTTTTCATGGCTTTTTCTATAGCCATACCTCTTTTCATCTCATATGAAGATATTTTACCATCTTTATTTAAATCAGCTTTTTGTTTATTTTTTAACATAGTTCCTCCTGTTTTCATTGACACTCTAGCTTTTTTTGTATTTGCTACAACTGTTTTACCTTTTCTACCAGCAGCCTTCTTTTTTCTTGCAGTTTTTGCTCGTTCTGCTTTACTTAAACTTTGTGCTTTTGCTTTAGGTAAACAACGATCTGGATTTTTTTTATCTTTACTTGTACCACATGGTCCTTTTATAGATCCATCGGTACCAATACGCACCCAGTTTTGTTTTCTCCATTCAGCTAGTTGACCCATTATCTTAGCCTTTCTTTCATGACTATACCTTGACCTCTAATTGATACTAATCCGCCTTTTGCTTTCTTTTTACGTTTACTTCCTTTGGCGTAGTTTGGATCTTTACAATATTTAGACGCTGCCATATTTGCATATGCAGATGGATATGTGTCAAAAGTACGTTTTGCCCAGGCTTTACCTGCTGGACAAATCTTACCGCCACTCTTTGCTTTTTTTGCCATTATTTAATTCTACCATGTTTTCTGCGGATAGCATCTTTGCCTCTTCTAAATATTTCTGCTTGCCTCGGCTTACCTCCATATTTAGATCTTTGCTCTCCAACAGTTAATATTTGTATTAATCTTGCAAAAGGTTTTTTAGTTTTTTTTACTTTAGCAACTGTATTTCTTGCATCTTGCACTGTCGCGTATTTTATTGAAACAGTGTCTTTTGGGTTTTCATCAGTATATAACCTTCTTCCGCTACCTTTTGGCTTTTTGCCAGTGCCTTTTTTTGGGTCTGATTTTGCCATCTAACACTTCCACCTTCTTCTTGCTTGTCTGATTCTAGAATTTGGATTATTTCGGGTTTTTGCTGAGCTTTTTTTAAGCTGTCCTAAAGACCTTGCACAAAACGATTTTCTGCGTTTTGCAGCTTTACTACCTTTTTTTACTTTACCAGTGACAGCTCCTTTTAGTTTAGAACCAGGATTGGCTTTACGATAGGCTTGTATGCCTTTTCTGGTCATTCCCGCCCCTTTTTTAGTGGGGCGGTAGTTACCACCTTTTCCAGTTGTTCTACGGATCTGTTTAGCTGGTTTTCTGGTAGCCATTCATTTAATAGTTCTTATTCAATACCAAAATAATAGAATAAGCATCACCACTTGAGTGGCCTACAGTCGTAAAGTCAATATCTCCCGTCACTCCAGAACCTGCGTTATTAGGTATACCGCTAAATCTATCATCATAGTATTCATCACCTGTGCTATCTGCTGGTAATGGAATAGCTAAAACATTAGTTGATGCGTCAAATTCAATGTCTACACCCATGCCCCTAGTAGCCCAATAAATACGTGCTATAGAAACGCTAGTGCAAGAAACACCTAAATCGTTAGGTTGTAATGCTGAAACATCTACTTTTTTTACAGAAGATTCTCCTGTGCCATCAGATTCATTAGTAAACTTTAATATTGCAACTCTATCAGTATCCTGAATAGTTTGCGAAGTTACTGTATCAGCCATTGTTTACTCCTATCTTTCGCAAATTACATTTACGTAATCAATTGTCATAGTTTTAGCTGCTGCTTCACCATTTTGAATACCAAATGACACCGTTAGTTCTTCGTCATCTGGTAAATTAGTGTTTACAACACCTACTGGCTCCGCTTCACCTATGAAGTAAGAAACTTGCGATGTATTTGGATCTATAAAGAAACCAACTGTTACAAAAGTATCGTCAGCTAATGTGGTTACTGCGGCAGTAGTAGTATCTGTGCCGTCTTTTTCAATATGAAAGTCTAGATTAGTGTCACCATCATCTTTCATAAAGTAAACACCGTCACTAACTGCTAATGGTGTGGTATCGGTTATTTGCAAACCCATAACAACGTCAGATTGTGTCGCATCACTTACTTTAAACCTAGCTTCAAAAAAAGCTCTTTTACTACTACTTAGTTTAAATGACTCTCCTTTTAATTGTAAAAAGTCTAAATCATTATCTCCAGCAGCATTAGTAAGCAATAGTTGGCCTCCTGCACCAGAAGTTAAAGCCTCTGTTGCTGAGCCAGTACCAGCTTCAGTCGTTGTTATTGTAAAATCACCTGAATTGTAAGTCATAAAATCATTTGCATATTGATAAAATAACGTACTTGATGGATTCACATGAAACATAGGAACATCTTTCTTATGTTTTGTTGCTACAGTATTACCTGCATTTAAGATTAAGTTTTGAAAATGTGGATTAGCCATTATGAACTCCTTTACTTGTATTAATGGAAATCGAAATCGATCCTCATTAAGCTAATTAATTTAAAACTACCTTGAGTTTACACCCAGAAATCAAAGTAATCAACAAAAAAAAAGGGAGCCGAAGCTCCCTTAAGAATTGTAGTTGAGTGAGAAACGCTACAATAAATCGTTCCTTAAGCTCCTTGAGAACCGAAAACGGCTCTAAAGTTTGAATATCCGAAGCTATAACGCTCTCTAGCTTTATATCTCATGTTGCCTGTATCGAAATCACCTTCCAATGATGTTGTCATTGGAGATCTTTCAAAATACTTAAATCCATCAGGACAATCTGTTTTCAAGAAGAAAGCATCTGTGTCTGTTAGATAGTTGTTTACAACATAACCATCAGGGATCATACCAGTATTGTTGATAGCGTTGATGTCGTTATCAGATGTAGCAACTCTACCTGGAGTTTGCAGTAATCTGTCAGCGACAAACACTAATTGTGGTGGAACGATGAGTTTCATACCTTTCAACGCTATATTTAGACCTCTATCATCAGTAAATGTAGAGATACTAATTAAAGCATCTTCAAGTGAAGTTTCATTCAAGTCCGCCATAGTGGTAGCTCTGTTTGCTAGTGAACCGCCTCCACCTAGAGGATGATCTGTAGCTATAAGCACTTTACCATCACCGCCTGTAACACTAAACGCATTGTTTAGCACTGCAGCAGCTTTGATTTGCTTTGTATTAGCCATAGATCTTGCCAAGGCTTTGGTGTATCGGGCTCCGAGTCTATCATATAGATTATCTTCAACTGCTTCTTCAGTTAGTGCGAAAGCTAAAGCCACTGTCTCGTGGGTGTAACGTGATGTATAACCTTCGTTAGCTGTATCAAATCTGACACCACTACCTTCTGATTTTACCTCTGCATTACCGAATCCTACGATAAGAGTTTCTTCTTCAAACGCTCTATCAGAAGTTTCTGTATCAAAAATTTCTAAATGTTGAGCTTCGTATCGGGCATATTCCATACCGAACAAAGCATTTAGACCTGGCTCTAATTCTTTCGCTAGTTGCGCTCTATTTATTGCCATTATTTATACTCCTGTTGGGTCGATATAGAAATGCTCATTAAATTTAACAATAACGTTTACATTAGCTGAGCCTGTTGTGCTGTTGTCTGGATCACTCGAGAATCCCATAATTCTGAAAGTCGCAGTTGTCGCCGCTGTTGTTCCAGATAATTCTACGGCTGACATACCTGTTTTGGTAGAGCCAGCAGTATATGAAATATCTGCGTTCAAACCGACATCGGTTTGAGCTGGAGAACCTGCACTTTGGATTTCAAATACAGCATTAGGGTCATCATGTACGAACGCTACTATATCAGACGCTACAGTGCCATCAGGATAATGAGATTTAAATACAACATCACCGTTAGTATCGGTAAATTGACAACCTCTAAATACACCAATGGACTCATCACCAGCAGCAGCTACTAAGATAGTACCTGCGTTGGTCATTTTCACTAAATCGCCTGAAAAAATATTCCCTGAAGCACCAGAGGCAATTTTGTATTCTGTTGTTCCATTAGTTGTAACGCCAGAACCTAATTTTCCTACAAGTCTTGCTCCAAATGGGGCATCTTTGTTAGCCATAATAAGTCACCTTATATTTGTTTATTAGTTTTAGTAATCAACTACGTTGACCACCGCCAAAAGTTACTTTGCTTTTTCTCTCTGGACTTAATATCGGAGAGTTTGGATCTGATTCCCTCATAAGATCATTATCAATAGCTTGTTGCTGTGTTTGTGCACGTTGGGCGAAATAGGAGTTTCTCTCTTCACGTGTTTCATTAGGAATCTTAGCCAAAAGCAGACCACCTCTTGCAACCACACCTGCATGTTGACCTTGTTGCATTGAATCGTATTTGTTTTGATCTTCTTGACTTAACTGATCAGCTCTAACGAGTTCAAAGCCCTCGCTTAATCTGGCAGTTATGTTTTTTCGATCTTCAACGCCTACATTCTCAGCTCTGATCCACCTGTAGGTATAACCATCAGGTGCAGGTGGAGTTTCCAAAGTAGATGGGGGGCTCCATGGTTTGCGAGCGACTTTTTCAGCTCGAGTGTCAGCAGAACGTGGTGTTCTGTTATTTGTTCTATTGTTATTTTCTGTCATAACTATTACCTTTTAACATATTTTGCGTACTCTGTTAAGGGTACGTTTAATCTTTTTGCCATTTGTACTTCTGCTGGCGACAACTTAACTTGTCTTTTTGAGCTAGTATTACCAGCTACTCTGCCTGCTGAAGCCACCTTTTGTTGAGGCTTCGATGTAGCAGAAGACTCTTCAAACTTGTGTGGAAAATTTTTCCTTAATCTTTTATCAACTTCATTATAATATTCATCAGTTTTAGGATCATACCCTTCTTGAATTAATTTTTGGTCTATTGAAAAAGCTGCTAACGTCATTATTTCATCTTCACCAAACCAAGTGTTATTTTCAACCCAAGCTTCTTGTTTTTCATCAAGTTTTGGTGGGGCTTGATAAATTGGGGTTTGTTGCACATTTTGTTGTGCTTGTTCTAAGGGTGGTTCTTGTTCTAGTGCTACTTTTGAAGCATTTACTTTTGCCTCTTCAACGGCTATTTTTGCTAAAACTTCCTGTGCCTTTGCCACTTTATCGTAATCTTGCACCTCGTGTGCTGATTTTAGGGCTGTGGTAGCTTGCTGTTTTTGTGATTTAAGCCTATTTTCAGCCTCCATTAAATAAGATCTATCTAAATTAGAGGTTTTTGCTTTTAACTGTTGATTTTCTGCCGCAGTTCTTTTTGCATATTCATAAGCAGACTCTTGACCTCGCTCCGCCTCTCTAAGTTTTCTTGTCAACGTGTTTATTCGCTTCTGAACGCTTTTAGAATAATCTTCAAGCTCTTCTTCTTGTTTTGCTTCTGGCGTGTCTGAAACATCCTCTATCTGAGCGTCTGCTTCTTTGTCCACAGGCTCCATAGGTATTTCAGTTTTAGGTTGTTCCTCCTCTATTGGTTCTAATTCTACAACCTCGCCCTCTTGGACTTGTTCTTCTTCTAAAACTTTTGCATTTTCTTCTGCCATTTTTTCTCCTTATACTGCAAGAATATCATTAGGATCTAGTATTGTTGCAATTACTTCATCATCATTAATGATTCTACATTCAGATTCATCGCCGAGTTTGAATCTTGCACCAGCATATCTTCCTATCAATACCCATTGTTTTTCTTGGCACCAGGCTTTATCAAATTTTGATGTGTCTTTGTAACAATCTGGCCCCATCTTTACCACATACCCAACAACAGTAGCTAAAGATTCTCTATCTACAGTTTGTTGTACTAAGTGAATACCACCATCAGTTACACCCTTACCCGCATAAGGTAGGATAAGCATCCGCCAACCTGTTGGTTGTGGCATACGCTCTAATACTGATTTTTCTAAAAGAGTTGGATCTAAAACCCTAGCTGATTCTTTGACATATGCTGGGTTTTCTTTTTTAGTAGCACCACCATCTTCTGTTGGTGTTTCTACTGCATTTTTGTTTTGTAGTTTTTGCTCTGCCTCGATAGACTTTGCAACATGATCAGGTACTTGTATCTGTGTCATCTTGTTGTATTTTTCCTAGCAGCTCTCTAAATATATTTTCTGTGTCGGCGAGAGAACTGTACCGCCCACGCAGATATTCATACTGAGAGAAGTCTTTGCAACCTGCTAACATAGCATCTTTCGTGTCTTCTCTTCTGGCTTCAAGTTCTTTTAAAAACTTGTTCGCAAGCCAAACTGAATCCATTAATAAATGCCAGAGAACTTGCCACCAAACTCAGCAGCACCCATACCTCTAGCTTTACCTTTACCCATTCCAGGTTTAGGTGTGGTATTAGCATCAAACGTGCCAGCGTCAGTTTTTAAAGATACATTACCTTTATTGCTATAGCTGTTTTTATTATTTAATGCTGTAGGTGTTTTCTGTTGATTTATTTCTGTTCTTTTAATCATGTGCTTTATTATGTTGAATGATTTTTAAATTTGCAAGTATTAATTTTTATTTTGCATGTCCATCATTTTAAAACGAGCTTGCTGTTCTAGTCTTGCTCTAGCTGTTTCATCTCGTAGCTCCGCAATATCTTCCATAGAGTTTATTCTTTCTCTATCAACATTTATTCTGCTTTGTGCGTCCATAGCTTTTCGTTGTTCTTCTTGTAAGAATTGTTGCTGTTCTAATGAAAGCTCTTGTCCTTTTAGTGCAAGTTCTTGCTTTCTGATTGCAACTAATGGATCTTCATCACTAGGATCTGCAACACTTTGACTGTATTCAGTAATAAGCTGAGCCATAATTGGTGCTGAGAATTGTGCTAGTAAATCACCTGCTTGCTGTACTAATTGTTCAGCTTCTGCTGGGCTAACTTGTTGTGCTTGCTGTTGTATTTGTTGAAACTGTTGTTGCACCTCGGGTGGCATTTGTTGTTCACCAAGCATATCTGCTTTCATTTGTAAATGTTGCATAATGTGAGAATGTATTAAGGCTTGCACTTGTGCGTTCATTTGTACTGGTGGTGTTTTTAATAATGCAATATGCGTAGCTATGTGAGCATCATGGTTTTGTTGTCCAAACGCTTGTGCTTGCTGACCAAGTAAAAGTTTATTATTTTCAAACCCAGCTTCTAATGGTCTAGGATCTGTCGGTGGGGGTGGTGTAAGTATTTGTTCAATATTATCTACACCTATTGCTGCATACATTCTTTTGTAAGATTCATAGATACCATTTGGACCGTGAACTTGTGGGTTAGATTGCACTAATGCCATCATCTCTTGAGCCATAGCTATACGTTGTGATTGGCTGAATATATCAGGATTAGACACTGGAAAAATGTCTATATTGTTATCAAAATCAGACAGTTTAATACTGGCATTACCATTAGCTATAGCGTATGGGTATTCTGGAGGTAAATATTCTTGAAATACTTGTGCTAATAAACGAAACTCTTTCTTTTGTGAGTTATGTAATCTTTTATGTATAGCTGATAAAACCTTAGTAGATCTCTCCAATAAAGCTAATGTTGTGCCTACTGGAGCATTTGGATTACCCTGGCCTGTATTTATTTCAGCAATAGAAGCAAACTTTTTACCACCATCTACTAATATACCTAATAAATTTAAAAGTGTGCCACTAGGTTCTTTAAACGGTAAGGGTTGTATGGATTCTCTTAAAGATCCGCCTGGAGCATCAACATCTCTAAACTCTCCTGGCTGTATGGGAGTGTCCTCATCTCTGATTCTTATACCACGTGTTTTAAAACCAGCAGGTAAGTTAGCAAGTGTACCAGCGTCAATAAGCTGTCTTAATATTGATGTAGAAGCTTTGGACAAACCACCAATCATATGTGTTAAACCAAAGCCATAAAAACCTAAACCAGGTAAAAACTTAAAATGCACAAAGTATTCTATTTTGTTTTTTAGTCCATCGTCTTCTTTGTAATTTCTACGTATGGACAATATATCATTAGAATTTGCGTCTATGGTAACTATGTATGGTAGTTTTACACCCGTTACTTCACCATCCTCGTTTACGTCTTCAAAGCCGTCTATCTCTAAATTGCAGTGTACTTCATATAATATTGATACTTCGCCTGTATCATAGCTTGGCTCCATACCTGTAAGCTTGTTAATTTCTTCTTTAGCATCTGAATACATATCGGCATCATCGCCTGTTTGTATGTCTATTTTGCGATAAAAACCTAATGCTTGTAGTTTTTTAACTTCATTTTCAGGCATTTTTACCACATTTGTGATACGAGGACAGGTTTCTAAATCTGTAGTGAAATAGGGAACAATAAGATCTTCTGGGGCGACAAACTTAGAAACTGCTCTACCTAGAGCCTCGTCATAGTATATTTTTTTAAATGCTGAACCTGCTAAAGGCAAATAAAACAACATTTGGTCTAACTCTTCATCAAACTCTTCCATCACATGAGTAATCTGATAGTTCATAAATTCTTTCAC
>Ga0209348_1001183_pt1 | contig 12818 bp, 22 predicted proteins | sample ETNvirenome_2_30_FD_184065 | JGI IMG/M metagenome (GOLD analysis project Ga0209348, IMG submission 184065) | Marine viral communities from the Pacific Ocean - ETNP_2_30 (SPAdes) (version 2) | ecosystem: Environmental > Aquatic > Marine > Oceanic | place: Pacific Ocean | collected 2013-06-22 | reverse complement strand
TCAACAAAAAGAAGTTAAACTAGAAGGTGTTTTAGGACACCAAGATGCTATTATTGATAATGTTTTAGTAGATTGTAAATCTGCTTCAGGTAGAAGTTTTGAAAAATTTAAAAAGAATACGTTAGTTAGTGACGATCCTTTTGGATATATAGCTCAGATATCAGCATATGCGGAAGCAAATGGTTTAGATGAAGCTGCTTTTTTAGTAATAGATAAATCTACTGGTGAAATATGTTTAACACCTATTCATCAGATGGAAATGATTAATGCTACTAGACGTATTAAAGAACTTAAAACATTAATTAAAACTAAAACACCTCCTGCTAAATGCTATTCAGATATAGAGGATGGTAAAAGTGGTAATAGAAAATTAGCAATAGGATGTGTTTATTGTAAATTTAAAGAGAAATGTTGGTCTGAATCTAATGAAGGAAAAGGATTAAGAGTATTTAAATATTCTAATGGAAACAGATACTTAACACAAGTAGTTAAAACACCAGATGTACAAGAAGTATATTTAAATTAATGAAAAGATCACATTGGAAGTGGGATAAAAAACCAGACATATATACTATGTTTGGTTTTGTTTATATGATAACAAATATTAAAACAAAAAAAAGGTATATAGGTTGTAAACAATACTGGCATTACAGCAAACAAAAAAAGAAAAGGCAAAGTAATTGGAAATCTTATACAGGTTCTTCTAGTTCATTAAATGAAGACATTAAAAAAGTAGGTAAAAGAAATTTTAAATTTGAAATTATTGCAGAGTTTAAAAATAAAAGAAGTTTAAAATATTATGAGCTATATTATCAAATGAAATATAATGTATTAGCAACAACAATAGAAGGAACTGATGAACCTGCATTTTATAATAAGTATGTAGGTGGTAAATTTTATAGACCTGTGCAAGAATATGAAGAATAATGAAATAAAAAAACTATTAATTAATTTTAAATCTAATCCTGATAAAGCTTTATACATATCTGTAATTTTTCAAGCAGTATTAGATGCTAGTAAAGATAACTTTTGTAAAGAAAAAAAAGAAGCTATAGCTTGGTTTTGCGCATCAATAGGTGTAACATGTAAAAACTTTGAGTTTATATGTGATAATGCTGGATTAGAACCTAAAAATGTGCGACAGTTTGCATCATATGTAATTAACTCAAATGAAAAAGATGAACTAAGAAATACTATACTTAGGATAATGGCATGACTTATGAAGATAGAGATACTTGGATTAAAAATAAATTACGTGAACAAAAAGAAATAGAAGAAAGAACCCAACCTAATTATAATTCAACACTAGAAATGTTTAAACCTCCTTTATCTTATTTAGATAAACAAATAGGAGGAGATCATTATAAAGACTGTGAAATACAACCTGTTGAATATATTGTAAAAAATAATTTAAATTTTTTAGAAGGTAATATTATTAAATATACTACAAGGCACAGACAAAAAGGAGAAGGTCGTGCCGATATAGAAAAAGTTATTCACTATGCTGAACTTATTTTAGAATTGTATTACGATGATTAAATATAATGAAACAATTAATATATCTCCTGATAGAGATAACTTATTTGATAAGTTAGGTATAGCTAGACTTAAAGAATCTTACATGATGGATCATGAATTATCTCCTCAAGAAAGGTTTGCTTATGTATCTAGATCTTTTAGCTCTAATAAAGAACATGCTCAGAGGCTTTATGAATATTCTTCAAAGCACTGGTTATCTTATTCTACTCCTATATTATCATATGGGCGTTCTAGGCGTGGTCTTCCCATTAGTTGTTATCTTAACTATATTCATGATAGTGCCGAAGGGTTAGTTAATAATTTATCAGAAACTAACTGGTTAAGCATGTTTGGAGGAGGAGTAGGTATAGGTTTTGGTATACGTTCCAGTGATGATAAATCTACAGGAGTTATGCCACATTTAAAAATGTATGACTCTTCTAGTCTAGCTTATAAACAAGGTAGGACAAGACGAGGATCTTATGCAGCATATTTAGATATATCACACCCAGATATACTAATGTTTCTTGAGATGAGAAAACCTACTGGTGATCAAAACTTTCGCTGTCTTAATATGCATCATGGTATTAATATATCAGATGAATTTATGGGTGTACTTGAACACTGTATGATTAATCCATTTGCTGATGATAGTTGGGATTTAATTGATCCACATAGTAAAAAAGTATGTGATGTAGTATCTGCTAAAGAACTATGGCAACGTATTCTAGAGATGCGTATGCAAACAGGAGAACCTTATTTACATTTTATAGATAAATCTAATGCTGAAATGCCATCATGGTTAAAACAAAAAGGTTTAAAAGTAAATCAATCTAATCTTTGTTCAGAAATTATTCTTCCTACATCAGAAAGCAGAACTGCTGTATGTTGCCTATCTTCTGTTAATCTAGAATACTTTGATGAGTGGTCAAAGGATAAAATGTTTTTATCAGATACTCTGGAGATGTTAGATAATGTTTTGGAAAATTTTATACTTAACTCTCCTGATACTATTCGTCGTGCTCGTTATAGTGCGGAACGAGAGCGCAGTGTCGGGGTGGGAGCACTTGGATTTCACGCATATCTACAGAGCAAAGGTATCCCCTTTGATTGTGCATTAGCTAAGTCTCATAATATTAGAATGTTTAAACATATTAGAGAAGGCTTAGATCAAGCTAATAGAAGTTTAGCTTTAGTGCGAGGTGAAGCTCCTGATGCTATAGGTACAGGACTAAGATGTAGTCATGTTATGGCTATTGCACCTAATGCTTCTAGCTCTATTATCATGGGTAATACTTCTCCATCAATAGAACCTTGGAGGGCTAACGCTTATAGACAAGATACTCTTAGTGGATCTTTCTTAAATAAAAACAAGTTCTTAGACAAGATTATTAAGACTAAATGTAAAAAAGATACTAAGTTAAATTATGATCGTATATGGTCTAGTATCATAGCTAATGATGGTTCTGTGCAGCATCTTAGATGTCTGTCATCTGAGGAGAAAGACATATTTAAAACAGCTATGGAAATAGATCAGCGGTGGGTTATAGAACACGCATCAGACAGACAACAATACATTGACCAATCACAATCTCTTAATGTATTTTTTAGACCTGATGCTGAGATTAAGTACTTACATGCTATACACTACATGGCATGGAGGAAGGGACTAAAAACTATGTACTATTGTCGTTCAGAAAAGATTGGTAAAGCTGACAAAGTTAGTCGTAAGATTGAGCGACAGATTATTAATGAGTTAGATATGGAGGCATTGGCATCTGGAGATGAGTGCCTTGCTTGTGAAGGATAAAAACTATGGCTAAATTTATAATTATTATTGTTATGTTCTTTCCAAACTTTGAAGATTATCTAGGTGGTAATACGTTTATCGTTAGTCACAAACACGATAAAGAATTATTATTTGAAACTCAGATAGAGTGTTTTGACTACATTACAGAAAACATTAGTGATCTGGTGTTGTTTGGTAAGGAAACTTATAGTCACATAGAGGGTGCAGAAGTAAGTGAGTTTCTTTGTGTAACTAAAGAAGACTCTAAAGAATTTGAAAAAATAGAGAAAGAGGAGAGAAAGGAGGGAGTTGATGCATGATTAAGTATATAGGGAGTTGTTGGATGTCTATAATGGATAATAGATACAACCCACTAAGTAATATACCAAGTATGTCAGTTAGACATATGATAATGCAGGTTTTAGCATGGATATGGTGTATTATATTTAGTATTTATATTGGGTCTTTTGTTGTATTTGGCATATCTGCAATAGCACATATATTATTAATAGCAGGTCTATTTATAACCGCTATAATTTTTAAATTAGCAAAAGATAAACCTGAGATATTTACAGGTGGTTTAGGAAGAGCACATGGGGGTGAACATGAATAAATTAAAACTTCAAGATGAACGAGATTATTTTAAACCATTTCATTATCCTTGGGCATATGATGCATGGTTAAAACATGAACAAAGTCATTGGTTACATACGGAAGTACCAATGTTAGAAGATGTAAAGGATTGGAAAGATAAATTAACAACAGAAGAAAAATACTTTCTTACTAATATATTTAGATTTTTTACACAATCAGATATTGATGTATCTGGTGGATATGTAAATAATTATTTACCACACTTTCCACAACCTGAAGTACGTATGATGTTGTCAGGGTTTGCTGCTCGTGAAGCTCTACATGTAGCTGCATACTCTCATTTAATTGAATCACTTGGTATGCCAGAAAGCACATACAATGAATTCAATGAATATGAAGCTATGAGAGATAAACATGAATTTTTTAAATTAAATGTTTCTTCAGGTAAATTACCAATACCTCTACAAATAGCAGCTATCTCTGCTTTTACTGAGGGTTTAGCATTATTTAGTAGTTTTATTATGTTACTTAATTTTCCTAGACATGGTAAGATGAAGGGCATGGGACAAATAGTTACGTGGTCTATTGTAGATGAAACACAACATGCAGAGGGTATGATTAAACTTTTCAGAACTTATGTTGAAGAAAATCGGGAGGTCTGGAATGACAAAACAAAATCAGAAATCTATAAAACAGCAACTAAGATGGTTGAACTGGAAGATAAATTTGTCGATCTTTCGTTTAAAATGGGTGCAATTAATGGTCTTACTCCGACAGAAGTTAAGGAATATATTAGATACATAGCAGATCGTAGACTTATATCTATGGGTATGAAAGGTATATTTAAAGTTAAAATTAATCCATTACCTTGGGTAGAGACTATGATTAATGCTCCTACTCATACAAACTTTTTTGAAAACAGGGCTACAGACTACGCTAAAGGTGCATTACAAGGAGATTGGTCAGATGTTTGGGCAAACTAAAGAACACTTAAAGGAAGTAAAAATGTCTTACTGGAAACATTTTTGGTTTGCATTAAGTATGATTCCTTATCTATTTTTTGCTATGATATTTTCAATAATACATGCAATACTACCAGGACTTTTTACAGAAACTACAAGTGCTATTATTGATGAAGTAAGTTTTAAATTATCTAAAAGTAAAATAGCTGATACAGTTCCTGGTCAAAAAAGATGGGAAGATAAAGAAGCTGATATAGCATCCAATAAAAAAAGTTCTTGACAATATATAAAAAAAGTAATATAATATATGGGTGATGCCTATAAAGGATCACTTTAATTAAGCTTAACAAAGGAGTTAATTATGTTTCCATATTCAGAATCAATGGTAAAAAACTTTTTAGAAAACTCAGTAGGTTTTGATAATCTATTATATGGTTTGAAAGAGCAGACTACTCAGTATCCACCTTATGATATTGTTAAATATTCTGATACTTCATATGAAATTACACTAGCACTTGCTGGTCTTTCTAAAGAAGATATTTCTGTAATACAAGAAAAAAATAATGTTACTATATCTAATAATAAAAAAATAGATGACGTAGGCACTACTGTAGATAAAAAATATATACATAAAGGTATTGCTAAAAGACCATTTACAAAGAAGTTCTCACTGCTACAAAATGCTATTGTAAGTGATGTATCTTTTGAAGATGGACTGTTAACATTACATATTAACATTGTGGTTCCTGAAGAAGAGAAACCTAAACAAATAGAAATAAAATAAAAATATAGAGGGGTGGGTAAAACCACCTCTCTTTTTATGGAGAAGGTATGAAAAAAGAACAAAATACAGTTTATATAGGTTATGATCCTAAAGAACAAGTAGCATATGATGTTTTAAGATTTACATTAGATCGCACTGCACTAGAGGGTATTCGTGTAGAACCTATAAGAAAAGATCAACTAGAACACGATGAAATCTATACTAGAAAACATGATGTTGTTGATGGTCAAATGATTGATTGTATAGATGGTAAACCTTTTTCTAGTGAGTTTAGTTTTACTAGATTTTTAGTTCCTCATTTAAACCATCGTAAAGGTTGGGCATTATACATGGACTGTGACATGTATCCACGTATAGATTTTAATAAACTATTTGAAGAATATAATAATAGTTTTTTTCCTTTATATTGTGTAAAACATCAGCATGAACCAGGAAATGGTATTAAAATGGATGGTAGAGTTCAACAAAACTATTATAGAAAAAATTGGTCTAGTTTTGTTCTTTGGAACTGTGAACATCCACTTAATATGAAACTAACACCATCAGTTGTTAGTAGTCAAACAGGTCAATGGCTTCATGCTTTTGGCTGGTTGCCAGATAAAGAGGCTGATATTGGTTCTATACATGAAGAATGGAACTGGTTAGATGGACATTCATCTGAAGATATTGAAGCTAAAAATGTACACTTTACTACAGGTGGGCCTTGGTTTAAAGAATGGAACCCTAAAAGAACTAAAGATAGTGAATATGCTGTAGAGTGGAATTATGATTACACTCATCTTGCAGGAACAGGTAAAATTAAAAGTCGAGTGTATGATGAATAAAATTAAGTTTGTAAGTTGTTTTAATGATTACTATTTAAATACAATAGCTATTTATTTATTAAATCAAATAACTGAACAATGGGATTCTAAATTTGAATTTCACTTTTATTATTATGATATAGATATATCTAAATATAGTTTACCACAAAGTAAAAATATTTTCTATCATGATTTAGAAAAGTGTCAAGAATATAAAGATTTTATAAAAAACTTTTCTCAACATAATGGCTCTGAAGGTGAACAATATGCATATAATAGAGCCATAGATGCTGTATCTTTTTTTCCTAAAGTACTAGCATTATCTGATTGTGCTTTTAATAATTCTAATAGTTGGCTTTTTTGGATAGATGCAGATACTTTTGCTTTAAAAAATATTTATTTAAAAGACTTTCAAAAAGTATTTCCAGAAAATTATAATAAATGTGATATGATTTCTTTTTATGATGAAGAAAAAGAAGATTTACATTATCTAGAGGGATTTAATTTAAACTCTCAAACAGCAATAGAATTACTAGGAGATTTAAGAGGAGCTTATATTTCAGGAGAGTTTAGAAGTTATAGAGAATGGCATGATGGATTTATTTTAGATAGATTAAAAATAATTTATTCAGCACATGGTATGAAACTTCATAAACTACAAGAAAATAAATCAATTATTTCTGATTTATTTATTCATCTAAGAGGTAGTACTAATATTGCTTTAAGAGATATAAAAGGTAATAGAATATTTTCTTTATCAGAGAATCAAACTACACCTGATATATTACCTAATAGGTATAAACAATTAGCTGATGGTGTAAGATTTTATAAACCTAAAACTATTTTAGAAACAGGTACATGGAATGGTGGTAGAGCTATTGAAATGGCACTGGCTGGTTTTGATAACTCTGATAATATTCATTACATAGGCTATGATTTATTTGAAGATGCTACTATTCAAACAGATGAAGAAGAGTTTAATGTAAAACCCCATAACACAATGGCTGCTGTTGAACATAGATTTACAGAGTTTAAAAATGTTATGGAAACAAAAGGTAAAACTTTTACTTGGGAATTACATAAAGGAAATGTAAGAAACACTTTAAAAAAGAAAAATATTAAAAATATTGACTTTGCATTTATAGGTAGTGGCAACAGTATTAAAACTGTAAAACATGAGTATACTACTTTAAATAAAGTTCCTGTTGTATTTTTAGATCATTATTTTACGAAAGATGATGATGAAAAAACACCACCACAAATATATCAAGGCTCTAAAGAAGTTTATGAATCTGTAATTACAAATCAAGTAGATCCTAAAGAAGAAAATAAAGAAGGCTGGACTACTTTTGAAAAAACGAAAACTGTAAGAAAACATTTATTACCTTCTGGTGATAATGTAGTAGGAGGAGGTATAACACATTTATGTATGTTTATACATGATACCTCTTTAGATGACTGTCCTGATAGTTTAAAAAGAGTACCTATTCAAGTACATCCTAGAGACTGTGTACCAGATGACTCTATTAAAAATAATATTAAAGCTAATACTAAATTAATTAATAGATGGGTAGTTAAACATCGACCTCATCAAGAAACAGGAATTATTATTTCTGCTGGTCCTTATATTAATTGGGATGAGTTGCAAGAAACTATAGATAAAAATCCTTATGCTAAAATATTTTGCGTAAAACATTCTTACCCAATGTTATTAGAGCATAATATAAAACCTTGGGCTTGTGTTATTTTAGATCCTAGACCTATAACAGGTAAAAGCACACATGGAATAATACGTAAAAATCTATTTAAAAAAGTAGATAAAAGCACAAAGTTTATGATAGCATCTATGACTGATCCATCTGTAACAGAATATCTTCAAGAAAAAGATTGCACTATTTGGGGATGGCATGCATTTACAGAAACACTAAGAGATGAAAAAGAGCATGGAAAAGAAATAGTAAATAAAAAAGTACAATTAGAAAGTGAATTAAATATACCACAAGGAGCTACTCTTATTACAGGTGGAACTTGTGCAGCCATGAGAACATTAGGTATGATGCATACAATGGGATATCGAGATATACATTTATTTGGATTTGATTGTTGTCTTGATGAACCTACAGAAGAAATGAAAAAAGAAAAGACAGGTGATTTATTAAAAGGTGAAGCTCCTAAAGATAAATACATTCAAGTAACTGTAGAAGATAATACCTATTGGACAACAGGAGAACTTTTAGCAATGGCACAAGATTGTGAAAAAGTTTTTAGTGATCCAGGTATGGATGGTGTTCTTACTTTTCATGGAGAAAATACAATGATAGCAGATCTTTGGAGATTAAGAATGGAAAAAGAAATAAGACCTCTTTTTAGTAAATATTATGATTAATTACAATAAAGATTATTCTAAAAAAAATCCATCTAAAAAATATAAAGAATTAGTTGAATTATATAAAGAGTTGCATTCTAATTCTTCAAAAATATTTGATGGTAGAAGTTTAATTAAATTTGCTAATCCTATTAGAGAAATTATTGAAAAACATAATTGCGAAACTTTATTAGATTATGGATGTGGAAAAGGATATCTATATACAGATAAATATAATATAGTAGCTAACTCTAAACATTTAGTTAAACCAATACATGAGTATTGGAATATAGATAATCCATATCTTTATGATCCAGGTGAGGAACAACATAATAAATTACCTAATGGTGTGTTTGATATTGTTATTAATACAGATGTATTAGAGCATATACCAGAAGATGATTTAGTTTGGGTTTTAAAAGAAATATTTAATTATTCTAGTAATATAGTGTTTTTAAATATTAGTTGCAGACCTGCTCTTAAAACATTTAAGAATGGTGAAAATGTACATGTATCAGTATTTCCAATACAAGATTGGTTACAATTAATTGCTAGAGTAAGTGAACGATATCCTTATTTAACTATATATGTATATGGTGATAGTGTAGATGAAAACAATGATGCATATATTTCTGCTTATAAAATAATGCCTAGACCTACAATTATTCCTTTAGCATTACCTTCAGATATATTTAAATTAAAATAAAATGACTGTATTAAGATATAATAGATTTTATTATGACCCTCTACCTAGTAATGTTAAAATAGGAGAAAGTCCCATACATGGACATGGTATATTTGCTAAAGAAGATATTAAATCTAAAACAGATTTAGGTGCTACTCATATTAAATATCCTATGATTGTAGGCTATGTAAGAACTCCTATGGGTGGTTTTATAAATCATTCAGATACTCCAAATTGTTATTTATTTGTATCACAAGAGTGGGATGATTATATAATTTATAATATATTAACATCAAGAAAAATATTAAAGAATGAAGAAATACTTTTAGACTATGAGGTATAAGGAGTAATATAATGTTAGGAATAGCAGACAGTGTTATAGGTGTAGCTGGTAAAGTTCTTGATAAGTTTGTAGAAGACAAAGATCTCAAGACTAAATTAAATGCTGAACTAAAACAACAAATGATTAGTCTTGATATTGCTCAAGCACAGGCTAATATAGAACAAGCTAAACACCCTTCTATCTTTGTAGCTGGGGCTAGACCTGCCATCATGTGGATATGTGCTCTAGGTCTTGGTTGGCAGTTTATTCTTGCACCTATATCTTCATGGATTATTTTAACTTGGTATCCAATGGTAACACTACCTATGTTAGAAACAGGAGAACTAACAAGTCTTGTTCTTGCTCTTCTTGGTCTTGGTGGTATGAGAACTGCGGAGAAGTGGAAAGGTGTCCAAAGAGATAATATGAAATCATAATTATTAATGTGTAATAAAAAATATTTAGTATCTATAAAAGTTGATATGCACGATAAGCCTCAGACTTTACATATCATAGGAAAAAATGATACTGATATTTTAAATAAACTTAATAAAACATTTAAGAATAGAAACGATATACATTTAAAAATAATTAAGAAGGAACCTATAAATGAAAGCAGGTAAAGTCTGGGGTCAAACATCTACTATATTTCAAAATGGTGTATTTGAATTTCACCATATTATATTTAATAAAGGTAGTAAATGTAGTAAACATAAACATAAGTATAAATGGAATGGTTTCTATGTAACTAAAGGTCAGCTTATTATCAGAGTGTGGAAGAATGACTATGATCTTGTAGACGAAACTATTTTAAATAAAGGTGAATGGACAACAGTAAAACCTGGAGAGTACCATCAGTTTGAAGCTATATCAGATGGTGAAGCATTAGAATTATATTGGGCAGAGTTTGATCATAATGATATAGAACGTGAGACAGTAGGAGAATCTAGTGGCTCTTAATGAAAAGCAAGAGAAGTTTGCACAATCTTATATATTACATCGTAATGCTACTGAAGCTGCTAAAGCAGCAGGATATTCTAGTAGATCTGCTAATAATCAGGGATATAGATTATTACAAATAGAAGAAGTAACTCAAAGAATAGCAGAGTTAGAAAATGAATTAGAAACTAATGTTGATGTTATTAATGAAATTGAAAATCAATATGAGTTTGCAAAGGCTAATGGACATACTAATAGTGCATTAAAAGCTTTAGAACTATTGTCTAGAGTTAGAGGAACAAGTGGTGATATTACTTTTAGCATGGATGAAGAAAATTTAGAAACAGCTATTGTTAGCTATCTAAATATTTTAGGAGAAGAACAAGTTTTAAATTTAATTTCTAAATGTAACTTTATTACAGAAGAAGATGAAGAAGATGCCAAGGAAATGGAAGGTGTATGATTCTGATGGTAATATAGTTATTATCACTACATATAAAGAAGCTGCACTATATATGTTAAAAAAGTTAAAAGATAAGAAAAAAAAGGGGGCAAAGCTGACCACTGAGTAGCCTTCTTACCCCTTTAGGTTAGCAACCTACCAGCAAGGTGTAGATTGTTCTGTATGAGCAGATATACCCCCTTAACGTGGATTTCGCCCTAATTTACCTGCTTGATAAGCAGCCGCACCAAAGTAAGCTGCAATTAAACCTGATAAGGCTAGATAAGCCATCTCCATAACATTATTATTACCATAACGATCTGGTACAATTATAATAGCTATAGTCATAGCAAGCAACATTCCCATCACAAGCCAAGCCATACGTCTTCTATTAGTCTGATATACAGATTTATCAGGCATCATATCTTTTTCTTCTTTATTAATATCATCTTGCATCATTTCACCCACCATTAGAACTCCTTATATATTAAGATAAACTATTGCACCTATAGCCACTATTATTGCAGCAAATAAAGTTATTAAAGCAGCGAATCCAATGTTCTTTAGTTTCTCTAATCTCTGAGCTTGTTTTTTTGCTGCATCTTGCTTTGCTTTTTTTAATTCAAGTCTTGCCTCTCTCTCCAAAGCTAGAAATTGTTGCCAACTACCTGGAGTTCCATAGAGTTGCATAAACTCACGAAGCTCTTCTCTTTGTCTTTGAACAGTCTGAGTATGTAACAGACGTTTCATAGCAGTCTCTGAACTAGAACTGCCCATGAGTTTTGTTCTATTGTTTTCTTCCTGTACCTGTGAACAGCCTTTTGCCCAATCAGTTAGTTGCTTACCACAATCTGCAACTGATCTACCATTTTGTAAAAGTTGTTTTACTTCCTTAAAAGCTTTATTAGCGAGGGCTATTCCACTTATTATTGTTACTGGATCAACCATAAAGATCCACTCCCTCTAATTTAAACTAGTATTTCTTTTGTACTTTGTGATTTACCTATTTCTACTTCTTGACCATATCTATCATATAATGTAGTGGAAGACTCAGACACTCTTACAACAGGACCATCCATTGTGTATTTACGTGTTATATAAGTAAGTTCATCTCCACCAGCTTGTATTGTATGTCTTGTATATACTTCTATAGGAGCCATACTCATACCCATAATATGAGTTTGCACAGGCTCCATTACTTATAACTCCACACTGTTGGTCTAGGTGTACGATCTGAGTCATACATATCATCTATATGAATAAATCTTTTATTATGTGCTCCACGTTGAGCCACACCTATACCTGTAAATTTATGTTCTATTGCTAATCTAATAAGATCATAAGCATCTGATCCTGTTACAGCTACATCTACTGCACGTCCTTGTACATGTGCTGAATTAGGAGAGCCACCTATTGCACTATTATGTGCTTGACTTCTATAACCTGATGTGATAATCATTGGTCTATCGTAACACTCACGAAGACACTCTAATTTTTCCATGAACTGTTCGTTCATTAAACACTCATCTGTACCTTTACATCTCATTTCTTTTTCTGTAAAGTAAGTCCAATGTGTTGACATTATCTACAAATCCTTTCCATCATATTATCTAGT
>Ga0209348_1001182_pt1 | contig 12819 bp, 12 predicted proteins | sample ETNvirenome_2_30_FD_184065 | JGI IMG/M metagenome (GOLD analysis project Ga0209348, IMG submission 184065) | Marine viral communities from the Pacific Ocean - ETNP_2_30 (SPAdes) (version 2) | ecosystem: Environmental > Aquatic > Marine > Oceanic | place: Pacific Ocean | collected 2013-06-22 | reverse complement strand
TCATTACATAAAGCAAGACCATGTGCGAGTAACCACCATGTGTTTTCTAAACATTGATTTGCCCAGATTGTACATGGGTGATTACGAAATGCACCTTTCTCTGTCTTGTATGGTTGACCATCAAGACGATGAAGATTACCATATCCATGACCCCACTTCTCAGAACATACAATAGATAACATTTGGCATGTTTCTAATGGCATCTTAACAATGTGTTTGTCAGGTAGATGTCTAGCAGATATAGTTGGTGATGGGTCAGTTACAAAAATATTAATAGGTTACCTCCTATTGTTACGATTAAGAGTTCCACGTTCTTTACCGTGGGTAGATTTCTTGACACCAATAGCATCAACTGCTTCACTTATTATACAGTATCCACCAACAGATTGCAACTGCTCTTGTTCTGATTTGGTGAATAATGTAACAGGTATGGTTTCTATCTCACGACCATCAGCATTGAACTCTTTGAAATCAATGTCTAGAGATTTATTAGTGAGAGAAACATTACAATCTACTAACATTTTAGGTGATGACATGTAGAAATCACGACCAAGAGGCATAAAGTTCTTATGTGCTTTCTTACCATGTTCTAACTGATACTGGAGCATATCATTGAAAAACTTATTCTTAGTATCAATACGATAAACTTGTATGTTAAACTTAGGATTCTCTACACTACAATTTAAAGGAGTGATGATAGTGAAGCAATAGTATGGCATTTGATCAACATACTTGAAATGTGCTTCAGTATCAATACCCCAACGAGTATCATTAGGATCTCTACGACCAGTGCTACCACACTTGTGACACTCATGAGCATAATAGTTGTTCTTAGAACCACAATCAGGACACACATATGTTTGTGCCTTGTTACATGCCTTTGCTTCTGCACCGTTAGCAGCATCAAATGCACATCCACCATTAGATGGAACACCTGTGGTATCATGTAGAACAAAGTTCACACGCTCACCAAACTTACCAGTGTCAAAAGAGACACCATCATTAAACTTAAGAGAGTTTTTAATCTCTTGACGTAGACCACCGAAGTGATGATCGATTAAATCAATGAATGCTTTTTGCTTGCTCATGTGTGGTAACTTGTTTGTTACTCTTATTATACACCAGTATGAACATAAAAGAAATACTTTTTCAACAAATTTTTTATAAATTGTACCACTTTGTTATCTGGTCCTGAGCGTCTATCAATAAACCAGTAAGCAAGTTTATTTCTACGAACAGCACCATCATCATGAAAAAAGAATACTTGGTTTATTCTTTCTTCTTCTAACTCTTCTCCCATATCACACACATATTGATCATCGCCAATATTCATACCATGAAAATACTTTACTCCATTATAAAATGCAAATGAATTATATTTTGATGGTATATAAGAGATATGATCTATTTGACTTTTTGAAATCCATGGGTAATGATGTTCATGTGAGTTCATAATCTTATCAAGTATACGTCTTTTATTTCTTTTAATTGAATATATGTTTGTACCATTCTTTCCAGAGTCATTCTTATTCAAATATACAATTCCATTCCACCCTGTGTCAATGTGAGGATACCAATAACTATTATGCAATTCATTAAATGGATGCTTATAAATTGTGGCATGATTAGTGTACATGATTCCCATTTTATAATCTTCCATTTGTTCTGAATGTATGGGTGGTTGGTCTACAAGTGCACCTAAATCCCAATTTAATCGATATAAACCTCTATACATTGCTTCATTTCTATGATCTTTAAAAAACTTATCATTATAAGATGATTCATCCGCTTGAATTTGTCTAATTTTAAAAGATGCTGGTGTTAATTTTTTAATCTCTTCTACTACAAGATCAGGATACTTATAAAATTCATCCATGACATAGTAAAAGTCTCCCTTGGGTAAGGAGACTTTACGCATACTAGACATGTCATGTGTTTCCCAAATATTCATCGTGTAATAACTGTGGTTGCTGCCTGTCCCTTGTTAAAGATAGTATCGACTACTGCTTCAACTTTTCTTGCTGTAGTAATACCAACATTAGAGTAAACTGGAACACAAACAAGACCGAATACTTTGTCTGCATCGCCTTTACGAATGACCCTCCCGATCGTCTGACTAATACCTATGTAGTCCATTGATCTCATGAACAATACTGCTTCAAGACCATTGACATTGATACCCTCTGAGAGTATGCTGTGATGTAGTACAACAAACTTCTTGTTTGTTCTACCCCAATCATTAAGTGTATCAAAGAATGTCTCTCTGTCAACCTTCTCTCCATCAATGATAGCACCTGTCTTTGATGTAATAGTCATCCAAGAGTAACCACGGATAGCAAGTTGCTGTACGAAATCAGTTTGTGATACAAGTGAAATAATCTGTCTTGTTGACTTGGCACATATCAACACCTTGTCCTTATCAAGATTGTCAATCGCACCTACCATTTGCTCATTGTCTCTTTCTGCAACTAACTCATCTTTCTTGAGTATTCTTGAACGAAACACCTGAACTTTAGGTGGTAGTATGTATCCTTGCTTGACCAACTTAGGTGCAGGTACATTGCAAATCACATCACCATAAACATCAGCATCATTCATACCCACTTTGAAAGGTGTACGACTATGCTTTGGTGTTGCTGTAAAGAAATAGCATCTACCTGCATACTGTGAGAAGTAATCAGTAGCACCAAAAAAGTTTTTCTGTACTGAGTTGTGTGCTTCATCAAAGTAGATAGTATCAACATCGATACCACTTTCTTGAACTCTGTGTAATGAATGATATGTTGTGAATATAATAGTTCTACTAATAAAGTTTACTAAGTTCTGCTCAACAAACTGCTGTATATCAATTGGATTAGTGCTACTGAATACACCTTTGATTTTACCACTATGAACGTGCATCACATCTACATCAGGGTATTTCTCATCAATGATTTCCATAAACTCATGTGATAGTTGCTCTGCAAGTAATATACGTGGTGCAACGACTACAACTGTACCATAATCTTCCAACTGCTTGACAGCATCCATAATCATACAGATAGTCTTACCACCACCAGTAGGAACAATGACTTGTCCTTTGTCATTGTCTAACATTGATTGAATTGCTTGTTCTTGGTGTGGTCTTAGTTGCATCAGTTTTCTTTAGATGTCTATATTATAGCACTAAAAAACCCCTTATGTAAGGGGTTGTGACACTTTACTTATTGTGTGCTTGTCTATGACCTTCGACTATTGCATCAACAATAATCTTTTTTAATTCTCTTGATTTCTTTTTACCAAGACCTGCTCTTGCATCTATCTTTACCTTGACCCAATAGAGTCCAATAAGAACAGCAATAAATGGGATAGCATCTTCCCATGGAATAGCATTGTACGCATTAGCAGCGTCACCTAAAATAGCAAACATCATAATAAAATAGCTCCAATAATAAATCCTTTTGCAAATGTAATACATAACATTTGATAATCAGTCAAGTTAAACTTGTTCTGAAATTTCCTTGTCATTTTTTTATCCCATTCTTTCAAATGATATAAACGATGAACTACTGGGTTCATCTTTTCATGATTTTCACAAGACATTTTAACCCTCGTTTAGTGTACCGTGTGCTCTACGTATTTCACGGAGTGCTTCAAGGTTCATATCCTTGGTTCCTCCATCATATGCGTGAGCATATCCTTCTTCAATCATTTGTTCATTAAGCGACACGTTCCCATCCCCGATATATAACCACCCCAGAAGACGACCATATTTGCCGACCCCACCATCAAGTTCAGTCCTAATAGTAAGCTCGTCGTCACCAGCAATGGCACCATCCAATTTCTCTTTGAGCCAGTTTGTTGCGTCGATTCCAAGTGCTTTCTCCTCCAAATTTCGTGTACGTTTTTCAGGTGTATCAACTCCTGCTATTCTAACACGTTCTTTCTTATAAAGATCAAATCCTAAATCAATTGTAACATCTATTGTATCTCCGTCTAATACTCTATTAATCTCTGTTACTCGGAAGTTGTAACAACTCTTCCGACTTGGTGGTTCCATTGCTGCCATTGTTAAAATCTAGTAGTGCATTATTTAGCATGGCATCAACATCAGGATTTTTTACTGTTGTTCTGTATCCATGTGCATAAAGCATTATCTTTTCTAGTGCGTCTTCATCAACATCCAAAGCACCTGCAGGTGGTGTAACTGGAGCAGTACCACATGCTGTTATTATTATTGGTAGTAACCATGAATACTTCATTCGCCTAACGTATGTACAACAGGTTTTTCGTGTCTTAATATATTATATAGATCTCTGTTCTCTGCTGTGGATACTGGGTCGAACTCAGAGTTAGGATTAAACCCATCATATCTCTTTGCCTGATTAATTACTATTGATCCATCCTTACCTGACTCTGACCTATGGAATGTACCACGAGGTATTACTAATGCACCACTATGTACATTGAGATGTACTATATGATATGGATATTTCCAATCTTTATTAACTAATTCAAAAGTTCTCTCACCTGATATCACCCTATTAACATCGTCTTGAAAACTATGAATGTAGAATTGTTTACCTCCAACACAATCAGGTGGTGGAGATATAGCAGGACCTGTGTGTATCACAAGGTCACTAGCATTTGATTCTTCTACTGATATATCATAAAATATAACACTGTCTGTTTCTCTGAATACACGATGTCTTCTAAATTGTATATCACTCATTAACCACCGTCCACATCACAACCAATAGTGCCACCTAAAAATACACCTAGTGGAATTGCCCACCATCTTCCATCATCCCTAGACATGGCAGCAGCTGCAGCACCTCCAAGAAGACCACCTGCTATCTTTCCATCTGTACAATCATTGTTATCATACTCGATTGTTTCTCTTCTGGTATATCCACCAGCACCATCTCGACATTTAACTTCTACTGTTTCATTAAATGTTCTTATGTAACCAGGATTATCATAAGTGCCTGGTACATACTCTTCTCTGTATTCAGTTTTATAACACTTTCTATCTTCTGACCATCCTGACCTTTGCTCTGCAAAAGCAGGTGATACAGAACCTAGTGCAATTAAGGTTGTTAGTAAAATTTTCATAATACTATTCTATATGATATTTACTTTCTTGTCAACATACCTTTTTTATTCAGATAGTTAAGAGTTTCTTTCAATGTACCTCTAAACATACCAACAGAAATCATAGGATATTTTGCATCACCACCAAATTCCATTTCAAATTCTGTCTGCGTAAAGTCATCTCCTACCATGTACTCATGGATATCATGACCTAAACTTTTTAACAGTGAAACCGAACGTTCGCATTCTTGGTTTCCATTAGAATAAACAATTGATTGCATCCGCTTATTTTCTATAATGCTGCCAGTAATGTTTTTTATCTTCTCTTCAATATGTGTAAGAAGTGTTGAGTGAATATCAGTCACGTTGTCTCCAATCGTCACTACGTTTATCATTTTTAAACCAATCTGCTATATCATCTGCACCACCGAAACCCTTTTTATGTTTCCTTGGATCAGAGTTTCCTATATCCAAGTACTTAAGAAAAGTTGAGTCATCATCCGTTACTAATCTTCTTGCTGAACTTAACATACCTCTTGCTGATGTGTTTGCCTTTGCCAATTTCTCTGCCCATATCATATCGTCTAAACTTACTTCTTGATTTGCTGCAATTGCTTTGCAGATCCCTTGTAACCGAAGGCGGTATGCTGTTGATAACATAAACTAATACATATGATTAGTATTATTTAACCACAGTTTTTTTGGGACATCAAGTAATGTCAGGGGTATTAGACATTACCTATAACATGTCCGATAAAGTTACCACCAATATTAATAACATGGATTTCTGCCATACCATTTGAACCACTACCATCACCACAAGTAAATGATGTTATCTCTGCTCCAGTCCCTGTATCATCATCTGCTAATTTTACATCACCATATCCTGAAGTACTGGTTGATGCCTGAACAGTAATCGTGTTTTGATTACCAGTGTTTCTAAGCCAAACAGTCATTTCTCTTCCTGCTGTTAGGTTACTAATATTCAGAGTTCTGCCAGTTGATATTGCACCTGTCCAATAAACTTTATTATTAGTCGCAGCATTTACAGTTTGATTACTATTACCAGTGATAGAAGATACACTATTAACATTTGCCATGTCAACAGAACCACTAGTTAATTTTGTTTCTGTTTCCGTCTCTAGTTGCTGTAGGGCATTCTTGATCGTGGTGTTGTTACTGATAGTACTACCAGTAAATGTTCCCATATCATATGCAGCTTCAGTTGTTATTGTGGCAATACCAATCAGTTGTACAACGTCTTGAGAACTAAAGATTCTCTTGAACGAAAGTTCATCACCATGCGTAAAGTCATCCCCACTTGTAAGATAACATACCCGTCTTGACGTCTGGTCAAAGAACATCATACCAGATCCAATACCTACAGAGTTTGCCCATAGGTAATCTGTTTGTGCTCTCCTAGGTGCATCACATACAGGTAATCCAAACCATTGTGCATACTGAGAACCAGGAGCATGACAATTGTATTGCATTGTAAAACCAAAGTTGGTAGTTCCAACACCAACTCTTACTTTTGTTACAGGTGTTATGTTGTCTAAACCAATAGTATTATTAACTGATTCTAGACCCCAGAATCCTGTATCTAGCGATGCTGAGTAACTACCAGGTTCAAAAATACCACTTGATCTTTGATCTGGGTTTACAGGTAATCTTAGGAATCCTGAAGTAACACCTACATATTCAGATCCTGGACTCTTAAGATGATATGGTGTTAAGTCAGCAACAATACCTGGTAAGTAAGTATCAGTGTTAAATGCAATACAGGCATCACTGGCAATAACAATTTTACTTGCTAAACCTTGAGCACCCATGTATACAGAACCACCAGCTGCGAATGTTGTATAATAATCATCAATCCTACTTGAAACACCAGTGGGATTAATAACAATTCTTGGATTACCAATATACAATCCTGTTGTTTGTTCACCGAAAGAAACACCTAAACCAGTAGATGTATTGAAATGACTTAAACCAAATTCGTTTCTTGAACCTGTTGCAAAACTCGGATCACTTGCCCTAATACCAGTCAAACCAGTCAAGATACCAGCAAATGTTCCTTGGGTGAAGAGTTCAACATTTACGTTTGCACCATCACTAAATGTTACTCCTGAACCAATAAATTCTGTATTACCATATAACTCAGTATCACCTATTACCGCGAGTTTCTTACCTGGTCGTGATGTACCGACACCAACATTTCCTCCATTACCTACAGTAAATCTTCTTTGTGCTCTTGCACTTGTTGAATTTCTTGTATATACCGAAATATTACCACCTTCATTTCCTTCTTGTTCATAAACAAGTGCACCACCAGAAGTGTTACCCATGCCGATACCAAATCCTATACCAATAGTGGCAGCATCTTTATCATCTTTATTTCTTAGGAATACATGATAATTAGGTGGTTCGTTATCTGTACTAACACCAGCATAAGTGTTACCAGTTGGGTCTAACAGACCATCAATAAGTACACCACCATTAGTTGTTACTGCAATACCAGTATTTGTAGTACCAATACCGACTGTTTTGGCAAATACATTGCTTACAGAAATATCAGGTTCTAAACGTAGACCTGTGGCATTACCTGTTACATCACCAGTAATTGAACCTGCAAAACCTGCTGTTGCTGTTACAATACCAGTAACACTAACACCAGCACCAGCAATCAAATGGTTGATTGACGTATTGATCGCAACTGCACCGTTGATTGTTGCAGCACCCAATGCAGTCAGGGTTGTAATACCAATAGTGGGATCTCCTTGCAATCCAAATGCAGTCCTAGCAAATCCTGCAGTCTGGGCGATACCAGACATTAATGATAAATCACCTCTATAAGAGAGTGCTGTTACAATACCACCAAACTCTCCATGTTGATCTACAAAAATATCTCCCTTAACATCTTGCCCGTCAAAATTACCCGTCTTTACTGTCAGTCGGTGTGTTACAATCGTCGTACCAATACCAACACTGGCAAGTCTATAAATGTCGTCCGTATTTGCTGCAACTAATGCTGGCGGTTGTTCGGAAGTAGATGTCCAACCAGAGACAGGAACATTAGATAATGTAGATCCATCACCATGAAATGCGATTGCTTCAAATCTACCTGAATTGGCAAACATTGTAATACCAAATCCAACCTGCATTGTTGCACCAGTCTGAATACCAGCGTAACTAGTACCAATACCAATAACAGTACCTGGATTAGTTGTACCCGCACCTAATCCTTTATATCCCGTTACATCATCAAACTCATAGAAAGTTGTAATACCAGATAATTCTAGGTTTCGGAAGGAAACCACACCAGTATTGGATAGTTTACCAGAAACTAAGAGTTCACCAACTACCTCTGCCTGTCTTTGCGGAGTAGAAGTACCAATACCAACTCGATTATTAGCGACTACAAGAGATTCTCCAGATACCTGGATACCGTCTCTGACTGTAAAAACTTTTCTAAAATTTTGTGCCATTATTCAATAGTTATAGCGCGGGATACTATTTTAAGTATTTAGTGCGATTAGAACTCGGTAGGATACCAATTATTATCATTGGTATTGAATACAAATCCAATCGCTGCATGATCTTGGTTAATAATGAATTGAGTTTCAGAATATCCCATTACATTTCTAGTGGGATTAGGTGAAACTGTCTGGAATGTGAGTGTAATGTTATTGACAGATGCATTACCAGAAATATCAATTACTTTGAAGTTCTTAGCAGCAGTTCCTGGATCTGGAACAGTCAATGCAACAGTTCCACTAGAGGTATCAACAAATGCAACTGTACCAAGTTCAATAGTTGCACCATCTGCTTTGAGACTAGTGTTAAGTGAACCAACTGTTATTGAACCATCAATGGTTAAGTTACCACCGAAACTACCGTTTCCACCAAAGGAACCGATACCAGTTGCAGTTACATCACCAGTGACATTAAGATTACCAGTTAGTTGTGTCTTAGCATCAATAATAAATTTATCACCATCAATCAATACATCATCGTTAATCTTTATCTCATTCTGGAATGTTACAGGACCATCGAACTGAGATAGGATTGTCTTAGATGCACCACCCTCAACCTTAAGTCTTTGAGAGATAGTAACTTCATCAAAGTCACCTATAACAGCAGTGCCCTCTTCACCCGTAACAGATGCAATTGGTGTATCATAACTTGTTTCTCTACCAGTTGCAGAAGAAACAGATTTGTTACCAATAAAGAAGTCACCATCGTTGTTCATACCAGTGTATACAACAACACCACCAGATAATTCCTGTGCTTGTGCAAGGAATGTTTCCATAGGTGTCAGTGTAATGTCCTGAACAGCAGGTAGACCAGTAGAGTAGTTACCTGGACCATAACCAAGATATTCAAACGTGTGACCAGATGCTCTTAGAATTGAGTTTCTACGAAGTTCTACAGGAATTGCTTTAATCTTCTTGACTTTGGAATCAATAGAATGAATTTTCTTCTCTGTACCAAAGTAACCTCTAAGAACAGTAAGACCATCGTTATTAACACCAGAAAGATCATTTCTGGAAATTCTCATAATCTCATTGTTGACCTGTACATATTGACCAATCTTGTATCTTGCAGTAGAACCAACACCAACAGATCCAGAAGTATCAGTAAAGATGCCAACTCTGATAATATTATCAGCATCAGTATCACCAATTGCTGCTTTCAATGAACCTATTTCATTATCATAAAATGGCATACCTCTACCACCAATCTTCTCATCTGCAGATCCTAGAATTGAACCAGCATTAGCTGTCATACCACCCTTATAAACGGTACTAGCATTGACAATGTTTGGATTATAAGTCCTAGCAGAGAAGTTTGATGTACTTGTGACGTTTTCTACAAGGAAGTTAAAATATTTTGGTTGATTTGGAGTCTGCGTACCAGCAGCAGAAACTTTGTTATTAGAGGCATCAACAACTCTGAAAGAATTACCTTGAACAAGACCATGACCACCAGCAAGACCTGTGCTTGTAAATGTTGCAATACCAGCAGATGCATTAAAATCAACAGATGATATTTCAATAGACGGACCTGTGTTTATATAAAACTGTTCAGCTACCACTACTTGGTCACCTTCAGTCATTGCGACTGAGACAGTTGTAGCAGATGGAATTTTTACAACTTTGTAGAAACAGTCAGATACAGTGGATATACCAGTAAATTGTAGAACATCACCAATACCATGTGAAATTTCATTTGGTGCAGTTGTTACTTGAGCACCAGGGAAACCTTCAACATCTAAAACTTCACCACCAACATAACCAGCACCACCAGCAGTGACAGTACATTCAATAACTGATCCGCTACTAACAACAATCTTTGCTAGTGCACCATCCCAATTAGTTGTACCAGTATTAAGTAGTTTCTTATTATAGTAAGTTCCATCAATAAAACCAGAACCAGCGTTACTAATATTAGATACCAGTTGTAGTTTTCCAAATTCATGGAATGTTGATGTTGTAATTGTTGCAATACCAGATGCTTCGGAAGTTGCAATACTTACCATAGTAATACCAATACCAATATCCTTGACAAAATTGTCTATTGCTTCTCTGGTCAAAGACTTTTTCTTATCGTTAAGAACAGTCAATCCAATTGGAGTTCTCTTAGCATAAGTTTGAGAAGGTAGTGGGTTATCATCCCAGTTGTCTCTATCTAACTGTGGGTAGAAATCTTCAACGGGTTGAGTAAACTGGCGATCATCAAATTCAATGTCTAGTGGGTAAGATGCACTAACAAAGTCTGCCTGTGAGATACCATCATTGAATCCTTGTGCAAAATCTTCAAGAATGTTTGGACGGAAGATAAAGAAGTTTGCATTAATTTGGTTCTTTTCAAATCTTGGTAACTTACTATCTCTTACAGATGTATCATTCTGGAACACACCAGGATCACCACTAGTAATTCCATATTTAAGTGTATGTGAATCTACTACCTCAACAACTTGGTAACGACCATTGTAACCCTGTTCATCAATTGCATTAAGATTATTTGCACTCTTAACTCCTCTGACCACAATAAGATGTCCTTTTTTCATTGTATGTGGTCTTTCTGAGAAGAGTGTTACTTTTGCGTTAACACTATCATAGGAACATGTACCAATAAATCTTGGGTTTCTATCATACTGGTATTGTTCTTGAGTAATTTGGACGGGATCGAAAAGAATATCACTAGTACTCTTAGATTCCTGAACAACGAAACCATCACTAGGATCTCTTGCGTCATCTGCTTCCTTAGGAATAAACATTCTAGCAGTATAGATTCTTTCATCAAGGGATCTATTTTCCTGAACTCTATTAAACCATGTTTCAGTAGTCGCTTCACCTATACCTGCTACACCTTTAGAAAGTAATTGAGGGTATATTTCATTGAATCTATCAACTTTAATAAACCAGTTATTTTGGTTAGCATCAAATTGAACAGGATGTCCTACATTACCAGGTATTTTATCCGAAACTCTAGAGATAATCTGTAAACTACCATCAATCTTGACGTTATTAAGGTTAAGACCTTTTCCATTTAAAGCATTAGTTAAGTTTGATGCGAACTTAAGTGTGTTCGTTGATGTACGAATGACATAATATAATCTATGATCACTAATACCATCAGGAATATTACCTTGATCTTGAATTACAATTACTGACTCACCAGTAATAAATGTATGATTACCATTAGTGTTTAAAGTTGTTTCATCATTTGGACCTCCAACTGTACCAACAACCTGTGTCTGTTTGAATCCAATATTTTCACCAGCAGCAATAGTTGAAGATGCAGAAACAGTATTATCCATCATCTGGATATTTGCAAAATATGTTTCTCCAATACCAGTATTGCTAAGGTTTACATATAGTTTATCAAAGTCTTTTGCACCAACTTTGAAACCCTGTGCACCTGATGGTGGTACACCTGTTTCTTGTACGAAATCTTTAAGGTATAGATGAGAAGAAACACCAACTGCCGTTGTTAAACCAACATCAAGAGTAAGATAATTAATCTTGGTTTCTACAGAACTTGGAATTGCTTTTGGTGGAACTAAACCAGTAATATAAATTTGATCATCCTTACCGAAAGATTCTTTCTTAAATCCATCTGCATATAGAGAAATTTGACCAAAGTTAGAGTTGGAGTTAGTAATTGATTGGTCACCACCAGATCTTACTTGGAAGTGTCTTGCAAATCCGATAGCGAAAACCGAAACGACCTGACATACACCGTCATTGGTGAATTTCATATGGCATGTTTCCCAACCCTTTCTATAGACTGCTCTACTATCTAAGTGATATACTTGCTCACTGTTTGTTGAGGAAGAACCTGCAGGTAAATCAGCACCATAAGAAGGTGTACTAATGTTAATACCATCATATGTACCAGCGTTCTTGTTATATTTTACAAATGCTCTGTCATCTTTTTGTAGAGAAATTGCCGTATACTGCGCTGTAACCATGGATCGGAAACCATCTGCCTTACTTCCATCACCATGACATCCATTTATACCATAAACAGAACGTAGTGATATGTTAAAGATATATGGTGACGCACCCTTAACAGTATCTGATTCAACCGTAACTTTTGGACTGGATGTTGATGGTGTTGGATCTAGGTTTACAGGGATAATTGATAACGTATATGTAAACTTAGTGTCAGTCACAACATTAGTTACAGTCGTACTGACGTTGTAGTTAGCAACGTTGATACCAGTAATTCTAATAG